>MDTG01031330.1_pt1 | contig 76822 bp, 52 predicted proteins | sample 811421 | NCBI WGS metagenome assembly MDTG01 (sample SAMN05326645, study PRJNA326480) | marine metagenome | isolation source: seawater | place: Pacific Ocean: South East | collected 2011
CAGGGCGTGCGCGCCTGGCTCTACGGCAAGGCCACCACGATCTACGGCGGATCGACCGAAATCCAGAACAACGTCATCGCCAAGCGCGTGCTCGGCATGCTCGACCATCAGTAAGATACGGAAAACCAAGACATGGCAGTTCTCAACGAAGAGCAGGAAATGCTGCGCGACATGGCGCGCGAATGGGCGACCAACGAAAGCCCGGTGACCGAGTTTCGCAAGGTGCGTGCCTCGGGCGAGCCCGAGGCGTTCGACCGGGCGGCCTACGGTACGATGGCGGAAATGGGCTGGGCCGGGATCATCATTCCCGAAGACCACGGCGGATCGGATTTCGGCTTCATGTCGGTCGGCCTCGTGGTCGAGGAACTGGGCAAGACGCTCACCGCCAGCCCGCTGATCGCCACCACGCTCGCCGCGAGCGCGATCATCCTTGGCGGGCGCGAGGAGCAGAAGGCCAAGTGGCTGCCCAAGCTCGCGAGCGGCGAGACCATCGCCACGCTCGCCATCGACGAGGGTCCGCACCACGACCCCGAAAATATCGACACCAGCGTCTCGGGCGGGAAGCTGACCGGGACCAAGGCCTTCGTCGCCGAGGCACACGGGGCTGACCTGTTCGTGGTTGCCGCGAAGGACGGGCTCTACCTCGTCGAGAAAGGCGACGGCGTCACGCTGACCACCCGCCGCCTGACCGACCAGCGCAGCCATGCCGATATCGCGTTCGATGGCGCTGCGGCGGACAAGCTGGCCAATGGCGGCGACGACCTGCTCGACAAGGTGCTCGATCGTGCGCGGGTGCTGACTGCGGCCGAGATGCTCGGCATGGCGCAGATCGTGTTCGACACCACGCTCGCCTATCTCAAGCAGCGCGTGCAGTTTAATCAGGTGCTGAGTTCCTTCCAAGCGCTGCAGCACCGCATGGCGGACCTGTTCGCCGACCTCGCGCAGATGCGCTCGGCGGTCGAGGCAGGGCTTCAGGCGATCGACAGCGGCGCGGGCGTGTCGCGCGCGGCGATCGTCGCCAAGGTGGAGGCAAACCGCGTGCTCCACACCATGAGCAACGAAGGCATCCAGCTGCACGGCGGGATCGGGATGACCGACGAATACGACATCGGCCTCTATCTCAAGCGCGCGCGCGTGCTGGAGGCCGCATGGGGCACCAGAAGCTACCTCAAGAACCGCTTCGCCACCCTGGGCGGCTATTGAGGCCTTGGATCCGCTGGAGGATCCCGAAGGACTGGACGACAAGGCCGGCGCGCAGCGACGCGCGCTGGCCGAACACGCGCGCTTCGTCGATGCGAACCTGAAGCGCAATTACACCGCCAACTTCATCCATGGCGTGCTGGGGATGACCGGCTTCCGGCTGATCTACGCGCCTACCATCATCCCCGCCTACCTGCTGCTGCTGACCGGCAGCACCGCCGCCGTGGGGCTGGGCGCAGCGCTGCTGCAACTGGGCGCGACGATCAGCCCCATCGCCAGCGGATCGCGGATCGAGCATCGCAGCCACATCCTGCCCTATGCGATCCGCGTCGGATCGCTGATGCGGCTGATGATCCTCGGCCTTTCGCTGACGGGCTATTTCCTCACCGGCAACGTGCTGCTGATCGCGACCTTCGCCTGCTTCCTGCTGCTGGGCTTCTTCACCGGCGCGCAGCGGGTCGCGTTCCAGATGCTGATGAGCAAGCTGATCCCGATCAGGAAGAGGGGCCGCCTGCAGGGCTACCGGAATTTCGCCGGAGGGCTGATTGCCGCGGTGCTTGCATGGGTGGCGGGCAATTACCTGATCGCAGACGAATGGCTGGGCAATGGCTATGCCACCACCTTCCTGTTCGCCTTCCTGCTGACCAGCGCCGGGCTGGTGGTGCTCAAGACGATGATCCGCGAACCCGCTGCGCCCGTCAGCCGCCCGCAAATGCCGATGATGCAGCGCATCCGGCAGTTTCCCGAACTGCTGGAGGATCGCGACTTTGCATGGTTCCTTGGCGTGCAGTGCTTTTCGACCATGGCCCGTGTCGGTGCGCCGTTCTGGACGATCTATGCGGGCACGCAGCTGGGGCTGGACGGGGCGCTGATCGGGGGCCTCAGCTTCGTCTTCCTCGGGTCGGACACGGTCTCCAATGTGCTGTGGGGGCCCCTTGGCGACCGCTTCGGCTTCAAGCTCATCTACGTGCTCGCGCTGTGCAGTTCGGTTTGCGGCGTCGCGCTGCTCATCCTCGGCAGCACCGCCGTGCCGATCTACGCCGCCTTTGTGCTGCTGGGCGTCGGCGGATCGGGCTGGATGCTCGCTTCGACCACGATGGTGCTCGAATTCGGCGAGCCGCAGGATACGCCGATGCGGCTCGCCTTCGTTACCACGCTGGAAGGCGCCATCGCCGCGAGCGGCCCGGTGCTGGCTGGCGTGCTGGTGGCGCTGAGCGGGTTCGTGCCGCTGTTCGTCATCGTCCTGAGCGCACAAGTCGCGGCGCTGGCGCTGCTGGTGGTGAAGGTGCGCGAACCGCGCCACCGCGCGCCGCTGTTCTGACCGCTAGCCGCGCTCGGCAAGCATCCCTTCGCTAAGCACCGAAAGGTAGGTTTCGACCGCCTCTTCACCGCGGTCGAAACGGGCCGCCCAGCGCCGGGCTTCGTAGGCGCCATTGAGGGTCGACATGATGATCTGGCTGGCGACCAGCGGGTCGATCGCGCGCACCGACCCGTCGCCGAAGCCGTCGATCAGGAATCCGGCGAACCGCCGCGCGAGCCGGTTGGACCGCATCACGACATCGACCTTGGTCTCGCTGTCGAGCGCCTGCAGCGCGGTGGTGCGCAGCAGCGGCATGGAATCGAAGAACTGCAGCTGCAGCAGCTCGTTCAGAATGCTCGACAGGCGGGTCCAGTAGGAACCGTCTATCGCATGCCCCGCCATCTGCACCTTCGACAGGCGATCATAGCTGCGCTGGAAGCACTCCAGCACAAGGTCGTCCTTGGCATCGTGATGGTGGTAGAAGCTGCCCTTGGTCACATTCAGCGCTTCGGCAATCCGGTTGACCGAGGCCCCGCGATAACCGCGCTCGTTGATCATGACGGTCGCCGCGCGGAGAAACTCGTCGTTCTGCTGGGGCTGCACATTCTCGTGCGTTCGCCATCCGCCGTCATCGAGTGGGAGGGGATTCCACTCGCCCCGCGTCGCGGGGATTCCAAAGCACAGGATATCGACGATCTTGGTTTCGACCCGCGGAAAATCGAGCACCGAATAGCGCCGCGACCACACCGGCCACCACAGCATCGCCTCGATCAGGATGTGCGCGCGGGCCGAGAAAAGTGCCCGTTCCCGCTCGGTCGAGGGCTCGCCGAAGAAGGCACGCACGTCGTTCACCACAGCCCGATACTCGAGCAGCAACTCGTCTTGTTGGTCCTGATCGAGCGAGCGGATCTCGGACAGGGCGGTGATCAGCCCCTGCTCGCCCCGGCGAATGCGATCGCGCAGGGCGACATGCAGATGGACGAACCTGGCGATCCTCCGCTCGACACTGTCCTCCGCCAGCGCCTCTTGCGCCATCGCCTTCAGCAGCGCGATGGTCTCCGCGTAGACCGCCACGATCAGCTGGTCCTTGCGGGGGAAGTAATAGGTGACGCTGGTCGCGTTGAGACCGATGGCGCGGGCAACCTTGGTGAGCGTGGTCGCCTGCACGCCGGTCTCGTTGATAAGCACGGACGCCGCGCGCACGATGGCCGTGCGCTTCTCGCCGAACTTCTTGGTCACATCGGGTTTCTTCGCCATTCGTGTCCCCCCGCGTACCGCCCGGCCTTTCGCCTCCCTGCCTAACAAGCTTCAGAAGAAGGTGGAAAGCTCCTTCTTCAGGATCTTGCCATTGGCATTGCGCGGCAGGGTCTCGGCGGAGAAGGCAATCTTCACCGGCACCTTGAACTTGGCCAGGCGCTGCGCGACCCAATCCTGCAGCTCGGCCTCGCTCGCCTGGCTGCCCGGTGCAAGGTGGACAACCGCTGCGGGCTCTTCCCCCAGTTGCTGGTGCGGTATGCCCACAAGCGCGGCATCGATCACCGCGGGGTGATCGTAAAGGACGTTCTCGACTTCGGACGAATAGATGTTCTCGCCGCCGCGGATGATCATGTCCTTCGCGCGGTCGGCGATGTAGCACCAGCCTTCCTCGTCCAGCCGGGCGAGGTCGCCTGTGCGGACCCAGCCGTCGATGAAGGTCTCGGCGGTGGCTTCGGGGTTGTTCCAGTACCCCTTCACCACCATCGGGCCGCGCGCCCACAATTCGCCGATCTCGCCGGTCGGCAGTTCGCGCGTGCCATCCTCGCTCATGATCTTGAGGTCGGCGACCGCCACGGGCGGCCCGCAGCTGTCGGGCCGGTTGAGGTAATCCTCGGAGGAATGGCCGGTCACGGTCGCCATGGTCTCCGTCATGCCCCATCCATTGCCGGACAGCGCACCGAATTCCTCGCGGATACGGCGCACCAGCTCGGGCGCGGCGGGAGCGCCTCCGTACGCAATCGCCTCTATGCTGGAGAGGTCGTAGTTCTTGCGCTCCGGATGCTCGAGCAGCTGCCACGCGATCGTCGGCACACCGCCGGTGGAATTCACCTTCTCCCGCTCGATGATCTGGAAGGCTTCGACCGGGTCCCACTTGTACATGAAGACCATGGTATTGCCGGCAGCAATCGCCCCCATGAGGCCGGCCGAGCATGCGGTGACGTGGAACAGCGGGATGACGGTGAGGCTGGTCTTGGGCTGCGGCACGGGGATTTCCTCCCCTCGCCGCAGGACCGCGCAAGCAGCGCCGTAGCCGCTCGACATGATGTTGGTGCACAGGTTGCGATGGGTGCCGAGCGCACCCTTGGGCTTGCCCGTGGTGCCGCTGGTATAGAAGATCGTGGCGTCGTCTTCCGGCAGGATTTCGACCTCGGGCAGCGCGCGCGCCTCAAGGTTCTTGTATGTGTTGGGCGTGCCGAGAATGTCTTCGAGCCGCGATGCGCCTTTCAGCTCGCCCTCGTGCCGCGTCACCAGCACATGCTCGAGCTCGGGAATCTCGCCACGATGCTCCGCGATGCGCTCCCACCGCTCTTCATCGCACACCAGCAGCTTGGTGCCCGAATCCGAGAGGCCATAGGCAAGCTCCGGGCCCGTCCACCAGGCATTGAGCGGGACGCAGATCGCGCCGATGGTGACGGCGGCGAAGAACACCACCGGCCATTCGGGCAGGTTGCGCATCGCGAGCGCCACGCGGTCGCCCTTGCCGATGCCGCGCGTCTGGAACTCGTGAGCGAGCGTCGCGACCGCGCGGAACCACGCATCGTAGGTCATCCGCTCGTCCTGGTAGATCACGAAATCGCGGTCCCCGTGCGACTGGCCGAGCAGCGCGATGGCGCGCAGGTTGGGCGGCGCGTTCTTCCACACGCGGGTCTTTACGCCGCGAATGTCGACCTCCTCCATCTCGAACCGCATGCCCGGGGCGGTCAGGATCGCCTTGCACTCGGCGCGGCTGCGCGCGGGCCAGTTCTCCGGCGGGGTCCAGCCGATTGCGGAGGCAAGGTCTTTGGATTTCGCGGTGCTCGCCATCACAGCACCTCGAACAGACCGGCCGCGCCCATGCCGCCGCCCACGCACATGGTCACGACAACATATTTCACGCCGCGCCGCTTGCCCTCGATCAGCGCATGGCCGACGCACCGCGCGCCGGTCATGCCGAAGGGGTGGCCGATGGAGATCGAGCCGCCGTTGACGTTGAGGCGATCGTCCGGAATGCCCAGCTTGTCGCGGCAGTAGAGCACCTGCACCGCGAAGGCCTCGTTCAGCTCCCACAAGCCGATATCGTCGATCTTGAGGTCGAACCGCGCGAGCAGCTTGGGGATCGCAAAGACCGGGCCGATGCCCATTTCGTCCGGCTTGGTGCCCGCGACCGCCATGCCGACATAGCGGCCCATCGGCGTGAGGCCGCGCGCCCTGGCGACCTCGGCCTCCATCAGCACGCTCGCCGCCGAGCCGTCGGCCAGCTGGCTCGCATTGCCCGCGGTGATCGTGTGCCCCTCGCCCATCACCGGGGCGAGCTTCGCCAGCCCTTCGAGCGTAGTGTTCGGACGGTTGCAATCGTCCATCGCGATGGTGACGTCTTGCTGCGAGACCTCGCCGCTCTCGCGGTCCTTCACGTCCATGACGGTGCTGACTTCGATGATCTCGTCCGCCAGCTTGCCGCTTTCCTGTGCTGCGGCGGTGCGCTGCTGCGACTGGAGCGAGTAGGCGTCCTGATCCTCGCGGCTTATGCCGTAGCGCTTGGCGACGACCTCCGCCGTGCCGATCATCGGCATGAAGATATCGGGATGCATCTTCAGCAGTTCTTCGTCGCGCTGCGGCTTGCCCGCGTTGTTGCGAATGGCGGTGATCGATTCCACGCCGCCCGCAACGCAGATATCCATCCGGTCGACGATGATCTGCTTGGCCGCGGTGGCGATCGCCATCAGTCCGCTGGAGCACTGGCGATCGATCGTCATCCCCGCGACATCGACGGGGAGACCTGCGCGCAAGGCGATCTGGCGGCCGATATTGAACCCCTGCGCCCCGCCCTGGCTGGCGGCACCGAAGACGACGTCTTCTATCTCTGAGCCGTCGAGCCCGGCGCGTTCGACCGCCGCCTTGACCGACCATGCTCCCAGTTGCACCGGATGGGTTGCGTTGAAGGCCCCGCGGATCGATTTCGCAAGCGGGGTACGGGCGGTGGACACGATGACTGCGTCGCGCATTTTGCCAGACATTCCTTTCCCTCATGCCGACTCGTGTCGGCTTGGCGCCCAACCTAGCCATTCCGGGAGGTGGCAGGCAAGCGTCATGCAAATTTTTCTGAAAGAGGGGTATGAGCCTTCACATCCGCGCAAAATCCGTTACCCCGGCACGGATAAAGATAAGGTACGCTGCGAGAGAGCGCCAAGAGCGATGGAGAGAGCAATGGAACTGGCCAGCCCGGAAGACCGGGGGTTCGACGGCGAGAGACTGCAACGGATCGACCGCTTCCTGGAAGAAACCTACCTCGACACCGGACGCCTCAAGACCATGCAATTGCTGGTCTCGCGTGACGGGCAGCCGGTACACTACTGGCACGGCGGCACGCTGCGCGACGACGGCACGCCCATGTGCGAGGATGCGCTGTTCCGCATCGCCAGCATGACCAAGCCCATTACCTCGGTCGCGTTCATGCAGCTGGTGGAGCAGTGCAAGGTCGCGCTGGACGATCCGGTGGCGCGCGTATTGCCCGAATTCGAGAAGCTGGGTGCCTATGCAGGCGGCGGAGGCGACCTGCCGTTCGCGCCCATGAAGCGGGATGCGCCGATGCGGTTCGTCGATCTGATGACCCATATGTCGGGCCTCACCTACGGATTCCAGAACCGCACCAGCATCGACGCTGCCTATCGCGCGGCCAAGCTCGACCTTTCCCGCACCGCGATCACTTCGGACGAATTCATCGCCACCCTCGCAGCGATCCCGCTGGAGTTCGAGCCCGGCACGCGCTGGAATTACTCGGTCTCTACCGACGTGCTGGGCGTGTGCGTGGAGCGCCTGAGCGGCATGCCGCTGGGCGAATACCTGCGCGAGAATATCTTCGCGCCCCTGGGGATGGAGGATACCGGGTTCGATATCGATCCGGCAAAGCAGGATCGGCTGGCGGACGCCTATCTCTATCGGCCAGGCAAGACTCCGCGGCTGACCGACAAGGCGGCCGAATCGCGCCTGATGGAGACCGCGACCTTCCACTCGGGCGGCGGTGGCCTCATCTCGACGCTTGCGGATTACGAACGCTTCTGCACCATGCTGGTCAACCGGGGCGCGTACCAGGACGGGCAGATCATCGCCCCCAAGACGCTCGACCTGATGGCCGCCAATCACCTGCCGGGCGGGGCCGATCTGACGCAGATGAGCGAGAGCATGTTCAGCGAGGCGAGCAATGCAGGCACCGGCTTCGGACTCGGCTTCGCGGTGGTCACGGACCCGGCACGCACGCTGATGCCCGCGAGCAAGGGCGAGTTCTATTGGGGCGGCGCCTATTCGACCGCCTTCTTCGTCGATCCGGTAGAGCGGATCACGATGGTTTTCATGACCCAGCTCTACCCCTCTTCCACCTACCCCATCCGCCGACAGCTCAAGACGCTGATCTATTCGGCCCTTACCCACTCGAACGCCTGAAGGAGTATCGACCCGATGACCTCACCCATACGCACTGAAAAGCACGACAATGTGCTCGTGATCATTTCCGACAATCCACCCGTCAATGCGCTGGGCCAGGCGGTGCGCGCCGGGCTGGTCGATGGCATCAGCGAAGCGCTGTCCGACGACAGCGTGGAAGCGGTGGTGATCCGCTGCGACGGCCGCACCTTCTTTGCAGGCGCCGACATTACCGAGTTCGGCAAGCCGCCGCAGGGGCCGAGCCTGCCCGAAGCGCTCGACAAGCTGGAGGCGAGCGACAAGCCCGTCGTCGCCGCGATCCACGGCACTGCGCTGGGCGGCGGGTGCGAGGTTGCGCTCGCGTGCCACTACCGCGTCGCCGTACCGAGCGCGAAGATGGGCCTGCCCGAAGTGAAGCTGGGCCTGATCCCCGGTGCCGCGGGCACGCAGCGCCTGCCGCGTCTGGTCGGCGCCGAAGCCGCCCTCCCCCTCGTCGCGATCGGCAATCCGATTTCCGCCAAGCAGGCCAAGGCAATCGGCCTGCTCGACGAGCTGGTGGGCGAAGACAGCCTTGCCGCCGATGCGATCGCCTTCGCCAAGTCGAAGATCGGCCAGCCCGTCCCCCGTTCGAGCGAGGGCGACGCCAACCAGGATGGCATCAAGAACCCCGACATCTTCGACGAATTCCGCGCCAAGAACGGCCGCAAGATGCGCGGCTTCGACGCACCCAACGCCGCGATCGAAGCGGTGAAGGCGGCGGGCGAGCTGTCCTATGCCGAAGGCGTGAAGAAGGAGCGCGAGCTGTTCATGAAGCTCATGACCGGCACGCAGTCCAAGGCGATGCGGCACTACTTCTTCGCCGAACGTGCGGCGAACAAGGTCGACGACATTCCCGCCGACACCCCGCTGATCGACATCAAGAAGGTCGGCATCATCGGCGCGGGCACGATGGGCGGCGGGATCGCGATGAATTTCCTGTCCGCAGGCATTCCGGTGACCATCCTCGAGATGAAGCAGGAAGCGCTCGACCGGGGCACTGGCACGATGCGCAAGAACTACGAAGCGACCGCGAAGAAAGGCCGCATGACCGCCGATCAGGTCGAACAGGCGATGGGCCTGCTGACGCCAACGCTCGAATATAGGGACCTCGCCGATTGCGACCTCGTGATCGAGGCGGTGTACGAGAGCATGGACGTGAAGAAGGACGTGTTCGGCAAGCTGGACGAGGTGGTGAAGGAGGGCGCGATCCTCGCGTCGAACACAAGCTATCTGAACATCGACGAGATCGCGACCGCGACCAAGCGCCCCGGCTATGTGCTGGGCCTGCACTTCTTCAGCCCCGCCAACGTGATGAAGCTACTCGAAGTGGTGCGCGGCGAGAAGACGCGCGACGATGTGCTGGCGACCGCGATGAAGCTGTCGAAGACAATCGGCAAGGTCGCGGCGGTTTCGGGCGTGTGTCCGGGCTTCATCGGCAATCGCATGCTCTCCAAGCGGCAGGAACAGGCCAATCAGCTGATCCTCGAAGGCGCGAACTACTGGGATGTCGACGACGTGCTGCTGGAGTTCGGCTTCCCGATGGGGCCGTTCCAGATGGGCGACCTTGCTGGCATCGACATCGGCTGGCACCGCGACCCGAGCAAGGTCACGACCATTCGCGAAGCGCTGTGCGCCGTGGGCCGCTTCGGCCAGAAGGCGGGCAAGGGCTTCTACGACTACGACCATGCGCGCCAGCGTACGCCGTCGGACGAGGTGAAGCAGATCATCGCCGATTTCGCCGAGAAGGAAGGCAACGAACAGCGCGACATCTCGAAGGACGAGATTCGCGAGCGGCTGCTCTATCCGATGGTCAACGAAGGCGCGAAGATCCTCGATGAAGGCATGGCGCAGCGCGCCAGCGACATCGATGTGGTGTGGATCAACGGCTATGGCTGGCCGCTCTACACCGGTGGCCCGATGTTCTGGGCCGACACGATCGGGCTGGATACCGTGGTTGCGGGCCTCGAGAAGCACGGCCTGCCGGTGAGCGATTACCTGCGCAAGAAGGCCGAGGCAGGCGAGAGCTTCAACTAGGCTCTCCACCACCCGGACACCAAAAGGCCGGCGCCCCACGCGGGACGCCGGCCTTTTTCCTGTCTGCGCCTCAGAGTTCGCTGGGCAGTTCGCGAATGTCCTTTTCGGGATCGTCGACCAGCTGTGGCTCGACGTTCAGCTCCATCACGTTGCGGGTCTTGGGCGTGTAGGGCTTCCACTCGGGCAGAAGTTCGCTCGACGGGGTGCCGGTCTTGGCGAAGGAAATCCACGCATCGCTCATCATGTCGGCCATTGTCTGCGCGTCCTGGCCGGTGCCGACCAGCGCCGCGCTTTCCTTCGCATTGTCGAACATCAGCGGGATGTCGAGCGTGTGCGGGCTGCGCAGCATACCATCGCCGATCGGCGTCTCCCACGTCAGCCGATAGACATAGACCGGCGCGTTCGCCGCCTTCGCCTGCTGGTCGGCCAGCAGGTAGGTGCCGCGCACGAAACGCGTGCCCATCGCGATGGCCGCGAGGTGCGTGGGCGAATAGTCGGGATAGCGCTTGCGATAGGCCGCAACCGCCGCCACCGCCTGTTCGCCCATCGCGCCGGTCATCGCGTTGAGCGTGCCCTCGGTCAGTCGCCCGAACCACGGCTGCGAGGCGACGAACAGCGTCATCTCGTCCTTGTTGTATCCGATCAGCACCGGGATATCGCGCGACTGCTCGGGCGCCGCGGGCAGGAAGGGATCGCGCGGGATGATCGTGCCGTCGGCAATCGGCCCGAATTGCGGCCCCCGGCCCATCGCGCTTCCAGGCGGAGTGGCCTTGCGCACCGCCTCGACGATCTCGTCGCTGCGAAGGTTGCGCAGGTCTTCCAGCGTTTCGACGCCCGCCGCATCGAGAATTTTCGCCGCATAGTCCGCCGCCTCGGCGGGCTTACCGCTCGTGACGCCGGGACCGGACTGGATCACCGCCTTGTCGAACAACCCGTCGGCAGCAGGCATCGCCATCAGGTGGCTGACCTTCGATCCGCCGCCGGACTCGCCCATGATCGTCACGTTCTCGGGATCGCCGCCGAACGCCGCAATATTGTCGCGCACCCATTCGAGCGAGCGCACGAGGTCTAGATTGCCGACATTGCCCGAAGCGGCGAAATCCTCGCCGAACTTTTCGGCCAGATTGAGATAGCCGAAGGCGTTGAGCCGGTGGTTGACGGTGACGACGACGACATCGCCCTTTTCGGCCAGATTGCGCCCGTTATAGGCAGGCCAGTTGCCCGACCCGTAGGCATAGCCGCCGCCGTGGAACCAGACCATCACGGGCCGCTTCTTCCCGTCGCCCGCCGCCGGGGTCCACACGTTGAGGAAAAGGCAATCCTCGTTGTCCATCTTCGCCTCGGTCGAGGTCGGGAAAATCGCCTGGATGCGGCGGGTCATTTCGGACTCGTTGGGGCCACTCGCCGAATAGAGCTGCATGCACGGCGCGCCGTAGCCGGTGGCATCGGCAATGCCTTCCCAAGCCTCGGGCTTGGCGGGTGGCTGGAAGCGACGATCGCCCAGCGGCGGCGCGGCGTAGCGCACGCCGAGAAAGGCATCGATGCCGCCCTGCTCCAGCCCCTGAACCGATCCCGCCTCGGTTTCCACCACGGGGGTAGCGTCGGCAAGGGTAGGCTCCTGCGCGCTCGCTGCGCCGCCGATAGCCAGCGCGGCAAGCGAAGCCAAAGTGACGATAAAGTGACGTTGCATGAATATCTCTCCGTGCGAAGTGCTCTCGGACACGAAGGGGCGGAAGTCGCAATCAGACCCCCGCCCCTTCGCTTGGTTAGTTCGGTCAATCCGGATCAGAAGCGTACCTTCGTGCCGATCTTGAAGGTGCGTCCCTTGGCGGTGCCGATGAACGGATCGTAGCTGTATTCCAGCCGTGCCTCGGGCGGATCGGTATCGAAGACATTCTCGACACCCGCCTGCAGCTCCGCCTCGACCCCGCCCAGGCTCAGATCGATCGTGGCGAAGATGTCGTGGACGAAGAAATCGTCCACCCGGCGCCCGAAATTGGTCCCGCCGAATTCGGGGGTCGTGGCGCAGAATTGCAGACCGATACAACGGTTATCGTCCACCCCGCCGATGAAGTTGCTGGACCAGGTCAGGCTCACCGGATCGATCTGGAAGTTGGCGTAACCGCTGGCCCTCCATTCCGAAACCGTGCCGGGAGCGCGGTCGTAGTTGGAGAAGCCCGCGGCGTCGTACCCCTGACTGAAGAGCAGCCCGTTGAACTCGAAATCACTGAACTCGTATTCGAGCGTATAGGTTGCGTTTGCGCCCACACTCACCCTCACCGGGCCCAGTTCGGTGCGGTAGTTGAGGCTGAAGTCGAGGCCGCTCGTGGTAACGTCGGGGCCGTTGACGGTCTGCGTCCGGATACGGCTGATATCGTTGCCGATCGTCGTACCCTGCGTACAGGTTCCGCCGGCGAAGACCACGTACTCGACGAAAGGACTGGAGCAATCCGCCAGTTGCGTGCCGTCCAGCCCGCCTGGCGCCACGTTCGCCGCGATCGCCTGGACGGGAAGCGTCGTGAAACGCCCCTGGAACTCGTAGGTCCAGTAGTCGACGCTGAAGTTGAAACCGCCGAATTCGACGAGGGCGCCGATATTGTAGGTGAAGGCGGTTTCGGGAGCCAGCGCGGGATTGCCGACGGTATCGGTTGCCTTGTAGGCGCCGCCCAGAACGTCGATCCCGGCGACCGCGCTGACACCGGCGGTACCGAGGTCCGCAGGCAGCGGGCCGCGGAAGGTATCGCCGACCGAACCGCGCAGGGCGAGGAAGTCGGTGACTTGCCAGCGCGCAGACAGCTTCGGATTGACGGTCGAGCCGACCTGGCCTCCGTAATCCTCGTAACGGACCGCGCCGGTCAGTTCGAAGCCATCGAACACCTCCATCTGTGCCTCGCCGAAGAAGGCATAGACATCCTGCGAGAGGCGCGCGCGCGGATACTGGCCGAGGAAGGTGAAAGCCCCCACCGGGAAGTTCGTGTCGTTCGGATCGTCGAGACAGCTCGTGTCGCCGTCGATCGCGCAAGGGTAGGCCTGCGGATCGCTGAAACGGTTGATCGGATCGGTCGCGAAATCCGTCTTGCGGTACTGTCCGCCGAAGGCGTAGCCCAGCGTCCGGCCGAAAAGGCTGGCCTCGCCACTGAAAACCGCATCGAAGATATACTGCTCTTCGGTGGCCTCCGTCCCGCTCGGCCTGGTGATGTAGTCGATGACCGCGACCGAATTCTCGTTACCCGGCACGTATGCGGGGTTGGAGAGGCCCAGCGCCGGATTCCCAGGCACGGAGTTGATGAAAGGATTGAAATACAGGCAGCCGTTCGCACCGGGCGTGGAGCCCGTGCAGTTGTCTCCGCCAAAACCGTTCAGAGCGCGCTGGAGCCGATCGCTTACAATATCGTTCGAGAACGCCGTGCGCGCGCTGTTGATGTAGGTGCCCGAAGTCTGCAGCGTGAGGGCATCGGACAGTTCGATGTCGAAACTGCCGGAAACGCGCCACGCATCGTTGATGGCCTGGCCCTGCCCCGCACCGCGCGGGTCGAGCGGGTTCCCGCCCAGCGCGAAGGGCCGGAAGAGGACGATGGAAGACAGCACCGGCGTGAACAGGCGTGGCGGCGTGCCCGGCGCGAACGTCTGTTCCAGATAGGCCGCATAGCCGGGATTGCTCGCCGGTACGGTAAAGGCGCTGGCACTGCCGGGCCCGTTGGGGCCCTGGGTCGGCGGATAGCTGGGCGAATAGCCCAGTTCCAGCAGCTCGGTATGGGAATAGAGCGCCTCGGCCGTGAAGCTCACCTTGTCCGAAAGATCGGCGGTGAACTGCCCGTAGACCTGATAGCGATCCTCCTCCTCGATCAGGTTGACGAAGGGGATGTAGCTATAGCGGCACACGGGTAGCGGGGTGCTGCCGGGGCGCGGGAACACTCCATCGATTCCGCCCAGCTCCTCGCACGCATTCACCCGGTTACCATCTACACCCAGGCCCACCGTCGTGACGCCGGCTCCGGGAATGAAGGCAAGCGGCGCATAAAGGCCCGGGTTCGAGAGGAACGACCATCCGGTCGGGTTATCGGCGTAGGGCACCTGTGTGAAATCGCGCGCGGTAGTGGGCAGCTCCGAACGATGCTGCCAGCCCGCGCCGATCATGAGATTTGCCGTGCCCAGATCGAACCCGGCGAGCGCGCTGACGCGGTAATTGTCGTCCGACCCGTCGACGAACTCGTAGTCGCCGGCGACTTCGATCCCGTCGAAATTGCGCCGGGTCACGAAGTTGGCGACGCCCGCGATCGCATCCGAACCGTAGGTGGACGCCGCACCGTCCTTCAGCACTTCGATCCGGTCGAGCGCGAAGAGCGGAATCAGATTGGTATCCGCCGCGCCGTCGCCCGGTTCGGTTGCGAAACGGCGTCCGTTGAACAGCACCAGCGTCCGCTCGCGGCCGAGGCTGCGCAGGTTGATGGAACCCACGCCCTGACTACCGCCTGCACCATACTGGTTGGAATCGCCGAGGACGGGGCCGACCGAAGGCAGGCTCTTGATGAATTCGAGCGGGCTGTCGATCCCGCGTGCCTCCAGCTCTTCCTGGCCGAACACGTCCACCGGCTGGGCGCCGTCTTCGCGCTGGCCGCGGATATAGGAGCCGGTGACGACGATGGTCGCATCCGGGTCCGACTCGACCTGTTCGGCAAGCACCGGATCCCTTTGCTCATCGGTCGTCGGCGAGGTCTGTGCCATCGCCGCAGGAGCAAGGAATGCGGCGCAAGCAGCGCCTCCAAGCAGTTGCGGTTTACCAATCATGTCTCTCTCCCTCATTGCCGATTTTTTTCCGGCTTTGTTTTCGTTGCTCTGAAGCTAGGGGCTGGCGGACTCCTTCTCCTCGGGGCCGTCCGGCAGCCCATCGGCCGGGGCCATGCGCAGGCCGCCTGTCTCGATCAGCGCGACATTGCCGCCTGCCCGATAGGGCTGCCATTCGAATCCCGCGCCGCACTCGAAGCTGCGTGCTCCGGGCGCCATCTTCACGAAGGCCAGCCAGCAACCATTGACCGTGCGGGCCAGCGCGTGGTCGGCCTCGTCGGCGCGCTCGCCACCCCAGCTCGATCGATCGATCGAATCGAAAGTGAACATCAACTCCGCCGAGTGGATCGGCCCGTCGCCCCACTCGGCCTTCCGGAAGGCGGGCGTATGATCGAACCGATAGAGAAACGCGGGCGCCCCCTCGTCGCCTGCGAGCCCGGCGAAGGTGCGCGCGGCGGCAAAGCCCTTCTCGCCCGCGTTCGATCCGACCAGCAGCGGCACGTCGATCTCTTCGCCTGCCCGCAGTGCCGCGATCGTGGAGGTCGGCTTGAAGCTGCCGTCCGGCGTGAAGAAGAAGCCGGCGCGCAGCGGCTCGGACGCGGCGAAGGTCTGTGCGGAAATGCCGCGCAGGTCGTCTGCCGTCGCGTCCGCCCCTATGCCGATGGTCTCCAGCGCCTCTATGGCCATGCGCTGCGCCTGTTCCTTCGGCCGGTCGGGCAGCAGCAGGCTGCCGGACTGGACGATCGCCTTGTCGAACAGACCTTCCGCGGACGGGATCGAAAGCAGGTTGGTGACGATGCCACCGCCTGCCGATTGTCCTGCAATGGTCACCTGTTCGGGATCGCCCCCGAAGGCGGCGATATTGTCGCGCACCCATTCGAGCACGGCGACACTGTCCTGCAGCGCGTAATTGCCCTTGAGCTCCTGCGGGTTTTCCGCATCGAGCGCGGGATGGACGAAGTTGGCCAATGCGCCGAGGCGGTAATTGACGCTGACCGTGATGACCCCCTGCTTCGCGTTGGCGGTGCCATCGTAGGAGCCGAGGCTGCCCGCCCCCAGGAAGAACGCGCCTCCATGAAACCAGACCAGCACCGGCGCGCCCTGCGCATCTCCGGGCGCGGTGATCGTGAGATAGAGGCAATCTTCCGATTGCGCGCCGTTCACGCCGCCGAAATTGGCCACCATCGTGTCGGTATCGACCGGCTGCGTGCACGGGGCCTCGTGCGCTGTCGCAGCGCGGACGCCTTTCCAGGGCTCGACCGGCTGCGGAGGGCGCCAGCGGTTATCGCCCACCGGCGGAGCGGCATAGGGAACGCCTCGAAAAACCAGTACGCCGTCTTCACGCGATCCCAGAAGCGTTCCGGCCTGCGTCTGAACCTCGACCCCGTCGATCGGATCGGGCATCTGCGCCATGCAAGGCTGCGCAATCAAACCCGTCAATGCGGCCATCAACGACAGAATAATCTGCCTCATTCCTCTCTCCCAACCCCTCTGACCTGCTGTCATAGCGCACGGTTTACGATCTAACAACATAGACATTAGAATATCGGGTACGATTTTGAGACGGATTGATTGCAGCGCCTCCCTTGGCAATGTGCTGGACAGGAACGGGCGCTTTTGAATAGCTTGGCGCAATGCAGCTGACCCGGGCAGAACTCTTCGACCATATCTGGTCCGAACCGATGGGCACCGTCGCGGCACGGTATGGCCTGACGGGCAATGGCCTCGCCAAGATCTGCGACCGGCTGGCGATTCCCCGCCCGTCCCGATCGCACTGGACGCGCAATCCGGCCAGCCGCACACCGCAGCCCGAGCTTCCGCCCGCCCCCCTCGGCCTGAGCGAAACCTTCGCGCTGGGGCGGCGCCAGGCCCGCCAGTCGCCCGGATCGCGCACGCGCATGTCGGCGGACGAGAGGCGGCGGCACCTGATGGACACCGCCACCGCGATTGCGATTTCGGATGGCCTGTCTGCCGTGACCATGCGCGAGGTGGCGCGCCGGGCCGGCATCAGCGAAACGCAGGTCCACAATTGCTTCGGCGGCCGCACGGAACTGCTGCTGGCCCTCGCCCGGCGCGAGATCGCGACCCAGGAATCGCAGCGCCGCAGGCGGATTGCGCGTGGTACCAATCGGCAGACGCGCGTGATGCTTTCGACCATCGGCTATTTGCACGAGGCAGCACAGCGCGGCCCGCTGCTGCAGATGCTGCTCCGCACGCCCGAAGTGCGCGATGCCCTGAAGCCCGAACTTGCCGCGCTGAGAGATGCTGCTCGCGAACCGATCCTTCAAAGACTGGTCGACCAGGGAAGAATGGATCTGCAGAGCGCGCGCGCCTCGACCGCGGCGCTCACGGCAGTGGCGCTGAAGGCCGGGGGCATCGTGGCAAGCAGGCGCGCGCCCTTCCCGATGGTCGAGGAAATCTGCCTTGGCGTGGTGATGGCCGGAGCGTTCAGCGACGAGAGCGTCGCCGCAGGAAACGCAGACTAGTCAGCCCTCACCTTGAACGCATTCAGAGAGGCCGTGACAAGTCGGCGGCATGTTGCGTGGGCAGTCGCCCGGTCGATCTGATCGAGACGCACGAGGGGCGCGAGCGATTCGGGGATGCCCGCAATCAGTTCCAGCAGGACGAATGCCTCGCGCGGCGCGAGGTCCAGTGCCTGGCAGGTTTCGCGCGCGATGCGCCGGAGCAGGCTGCGAAACCGCTGGCGGCTTGCCGGACCGAGCGGGCTGTCCTGATGCCGCTCTCGCAGGATCAGCTGCAGGATCGGGCCATTGTCGATCAGGTAATCGAGATAGGCATCGAACGCCTCCAGCGCGCGGTCGTGGAAGTCCGGCGTCCCCTCACCCGGATCGGGAAGGACGGTCCGTTCCATCCGGTCCAGGTGCCGGTTGAACAAAGCATCGATCATCGCCGGGATGCCGTCGAAATAGACGTAGAGGAGGCTTCGGCTGACACCGACCCTCTCTGCAATGTCGCCGAGCGAGAGATTCAGCGTCCGGCCTTCCCGGATCAGCGCTTCCGCTGCTGCGAGCACTTCCTGCTCGCGATCTCCTTCTGCCGCCACGGCTTCCATCCTCCCGCTGTGCAGCCACCCCGGTGCATTGGCAAGGTGGTACGCCTGCGTCCGCACCGTTTTATAACTATTGGTTTGACTGTCAGGAGGCGGCCCGGCACCTTTCCACGCGAAAAGAAGGAGAGTGTGGGTGAGCGATGGGATTGGAAGGAGGCCTGGCAGAGGCATGACACGGCGCGGGCTTATCAAGGCGGGATCGGTCGCGAGCGCGCTGGCGGTCACGGCGCCCGCCCTGGCTGCAAGACAAGCTTCTCAGGGTCGGGAATCTGCGGCAGACGGAGCGGGCTGGCGCGAGATTACGCCTGCATTGACGGGCTATATCGCGGGCGCGTGCGAGCACGGCATACCGGCGCAGATCAGAGAACGCGCGCGTCTCCACATTCTCGACACGCTGGCCTCCATCGTCGCGTGCCACTCGCTCGAGGCGGCGCAGCTGGGCCGCCGCTATGCGCAGGCCATGTCACCGCAGGGCACCAGCCCGATCCTGGGTTCGCGGCAGACGGCCTCGCCGGTGGATGCGGTCTTTGCCTCGGGGATGACCGCGCACGCGGCCGAGATCAACGATTTCATCCCGTCGGCCTATGTCCAGCCCGGCCCCGCCATCGTTCCCACCGCCATCGAGACTGCGCGCCTGAACAAGCGCAGCGGGGCAGACCTCGTGGGCGCGGTGGTTGCAGGGTACGAAATCGCAGGCAGGCTGCCCAAGGCGATCGGCACGCGCAATCTCTACCTCGCCGGCCTCGCCAATCACGGCATTGCTCCCACTTTCGGCGCAGCGGCAGCGGCAGCGCCGTTGATGGACCTGACGACGAATGAGGTCGATCACATGCTGGCCTACTGCGCGCAGCAGGCGTCGGGATCGTGGCAATGGCTGCTTGACGTTCGGCACGTGGAGAAGGCGTTCGTCTTCGGTGGCATGGGCGCGCGCAACGGAATGCAGGCGGCGACCATGGCCAAAATCGGCTTCACGGGCGTTCCGGCCAGTTTCGACAATGAAAACGCCTGGTTCCGCTGGCGCGCTTTCCAGGGCGAAGGGGCCAATCACGCCTCGCTCGTCGATGGCCTGAACGAGGAGTACGAACTCTCGCTCGCCGCGATGAAGCGTTATCCCGTCGGCGGGCCGACGCAGCCTGCGGTGCGCGCCCTGCTGGACCTGCGCCAGACCGTGTCACCGGAAGAGGTGGAGCGGATCGTGGTCGCCATGCCGGGCGAGGCCGCCACTTTCGAGCGCGCGAACATGCCCGCACTCAACATCCCCTATCTGGCCGCGATCATCATGCTCGACGGAAGGCTCGATTTCGTCGACGCGCAATCGCTCGACCGGCAGGAGAACGACGCGGCTGCCCGCGACTTCGCGCGCAAGGTCACCGTGGTGCGGGACGAGGCGCAGGAAATGGGCGAAGGTGAGGACCGCACCGAAAGCGCGCGCGTCACGCTCACCCGCAAGGACGGCACGCAGGAAGAACGCTACGTGCCCTATGTGCCGGGCTATCCCACGCACCCGCTGGCAAAGGCCGAGGTGGAGGAAAAGGCGCACGAACTGATCGAGCCCGTACTCGGGGTTGCGGCGGCGGACCGACTGATCGCGCTGTGCGACGATCTCGACGATGCGGGCAGTGTCGATCCGATCGTGGAACTGATGCGCTTCGAAAGCGCCTGACTTCGAGAGCAAAAAAGGGGGAGGCACCCACACGGATGCCTCCCCCAGTCTGCTCGAGAGGAGCGTTACTCGGCCGCTTCGGCCATTGCTTCGCTTTTGCGGTACATCATGTGATCGTAGTTGGTGCGGTAGAACATGTCCTTCACCTCCTCGTCGAAGCCTTCCAGCGAAGCCTCGAACTTGCCGTAGGGATCCTTGGTCCCTTCGGGGTGCGGATAGTCGCTCGAGAAGAGGTACAGCTCCGGCGCGGAATCGCGGATCATGCGGCCCACATCCTCGTTCGGGAACGGCGTGAAGCGCACCGCCCGCTTGATGTATTCGGACGGCAGCTTGTCCATCTCCTTCAGGTACTGATCGGTCTTGTTGAACGAATACCAGCCATGGTCGAGCATGCGCAGGAATTCGGGAACCCAGCCCGCCCCGCTTTCGATCACGCCGCCGCGCAGATCGGGAAAGCGCTGGAACACGCCGTCATAGACCATCGCGGTGAGGAATTCCTGGGGGGCGAACCACAGGCACAGGAAATCGGGGAACCGCAGGTTCTCGCCGCCGCCGTGCAGGTCCGCCGCGCGCTCGCGTCCGTTGTTCTTGAACTTGGCAGGCTGCGTCTTCGTGCCCGGGCCGATATGCAGCATGAAGGGGATCTTGTTGTCCTCCAGATACTGCCAGAACGGATCGAGATCGGGATGCCCGGGGCTCTTGTCGCCTGCGGGGCCCGCGCTGAACATCACCGCCTTCGCACCCGCTTCCACCGCACGCTTCGCCTCGGCGAGGCCACGCTCGGGATCGTCGAGAGGGGTAAAGGCGACACAGTCCATCCGCGGATCGGCATCGCAGAAATCCTGCTGCGCCTTGTTGAGCGCAGTCGCGGCGGCATAGCGCTGGTCATCGCTTTCCGCCTTGGTGATCGCGCCCAAACCGAAGGTCGGGAACACCAGCTGCCGCTCGAAGCCGAGCCAGTCGAGCGCCTCGACCCGCTCGTCCTTGTCGAACCCGCCGTAGCCGAGCCAGCCCTTGGCCCCCTCGATAGGGTTTTCCAGCGCCTTGGCGCGCGCTTCGGGGTCGTTCTTCCGCGCCTTCACGGCATCGATCATCTTTACGATCCGGTCGCCGCCGTCGCGCTTGGAATATACCTGCGAATACATCTCCTTGTACTCGCCTTCCAGATAGGGGGCGAGCCAGTCCTGCGTTTCCATCGTGTGCGAATCGGCGTCGTTGACGATCCGGCCCTTCGTATAGGTCATCTGCATCTCCTGAATTATCGCCCTGCTGTATCTCACGCTATTGGTTATGGTGTCAATAGGATGAAAAACCGCATTTCCTCGCGCAAATTGCGAGCCAATCCATACTGGAGAGCTTGTCAGGCTCGCTCACGCTGAATATCGGGTATGGAAACGACGGAGAAAGAACATCGTTCAACTAACGGAAATTCTCGCGGTCGAAGCGATGGGGGAGCATGTTTTCGAAGGCCCCGCCGGCCCGGCGATGGGCCCGCGCCTGTTCGGCGGACAGGCCATCGCGCAGGCGCTGATGGCAGGCTGCGCGGCGGAAGACGGTGGCCGCCTGCCCCATTCGCTGCATGCGCATTTCCTGAAAGCCGGGGCCAGCACGGATCGGGTGCGCTACACCGTGATGACGCTTTCCGAAGGCCGCAGCTTCGCGGTTCGCCGGATCGACGGCATGCAGGGCGACACGCTGATCTTCTCGATGACGGCATCCTTCCATATCGAGGAAGCGGGCCACGAACATGCGACCCCATCCCCGTTCGATCTGGACATCGATGCGGCGCTATCGGCGCTGGAAGACTGGCGGTCGAAAAGTGCGCGGGCGAACGACGCGCCGCTGGTCGATCGCCTGCAGAAGCGCCCGATAGAAATCGTGCCGCTGGAACCCGATTCGCTGTTCGGCGCGGGGGCCAGCACGCCGCAGACCGCGGTCTGGATGCGGATGCGCGAGCCGTCGGGTGCCGACCCGCTGATCCAGCGCGCGCTGCTCGCCTACGCATCCGACATGATGTTCCTGCGCAATGCCCTGCTTCCGCACGGTGTCCGGCCGGGGAGCAGCCAGGTGCAGGCAGCATCGCTGGATCACGCGATCTGGTTTCACGAAACGCCCGATTTCGATGCCTGGCATCTCTACGCCACCGAGAGTCCCTGGGCGGGCCATGCCCGCGGCCTCAATCGCGGCCACTTCTACGATCTGCAGGGCCGGATGGTCGCCAGCGTCGCGCAGGAAAGCCTGATGCGCCCCAAGGGCGAGGCGCGCGACAAGCTGTTGCAAGACAAGGCTTCGTGAAGATTCTGCCATCCCAATGCACGGGCCAGCCAGCCCGCCGAAAGGACATGCCATGAGCGAGACGACCCCGGCCCTGTTCGCCTTCGTCAAACTGACCGTCGCGGATATCGACGCGGCCACCGCCTTCTTCGAAAAAGGCTTCGGCCTGACGCATGCCGATACGGTCGACACGCCGACTTTCCGCGAACACATGATGACCGGCAGCAAGGGATCGACGACGATCGTGCTGTTCCACTGGAAGGATGGCCGCACGATCGAGGTTGGGAACGGCTACGGCCCGGTGGGGATGATTTCACACGATCTCGATGCCGATCTTGCCCGCGCGCTTGCGGCAGGGGCGAAGCAGAAGGGCGAGACCGTGCAGTTCGGCCCGGCGCGCATCGCCTTCGTGCACACGCCCGAAGGCCACGAGATCGAGATCATGCAGATGGGCGAAAGAAGCGAGGCGGCGTAACCCGCCTCGCGCCCGGTCTTCGTCGCGTCCCAGTCGGCGACGCGCTCTAGTCCTCGTCCCGCCAGGTACGGCCGGGCTCCGCCCCGTTCGGCGGAGAGCGTAGCGTTTCGGCAGCCACCACCCGCGGTTCTGCCGCAAGCCATGCGACCGCGTGGTCGTTCGCCTCGCTGCGGGCGGGCCATGTGAAATCTCCGCCGCAATCGAGGGTCGTGGCGTCGGTGTCAGCTTTTGCAAAAGCGACCCAGCATGAATGCACCAGCGATGCCACGCGCTGGTCCTCCCCGGTCGGGCCCTGCGGCAGCAGCTGATAGGTGCCCAGCGTATCGAACACGAAGGGCAACTCGCCCGCGTGGGGCGCACCGTTGGGATCGCGCTCTCGCAGGGCTTCGGGCACGTAGTCGAAGAAATACTGGAACACCGGCGCGCCATCTTCTGCCAGATCGGCGACGCGCTGCGTGCCGACCAGCCGCCCTTCGTCCGAATTGGTGCCGAGCATCAGCAGGACATCATTCTCCTGCCCCGTCTCGAAGGTCTCCATGATGGAAGCGGGTTTCACCACCCCGTCGATGATCGTGCGCAGGCCGAAAGCCGCTGCGCGGTCAGACAGGAAACGTTCCGCAGGCAGCGCGCGCAGCTGCTGCGCGGTCGCGTCCGGCAGGCCGAGCGCCTTGGCCGAAGCCTCACCGCGGGCTTCGGCTTTCGCCAGCGGGGTGCCCGGTGTCGGGAGCGATCCGGTCGACTGGAAGATCGCCTTTTCGAACAAGCCTTCGGCCAGGGGCGAGGTTACGAGGTTGGCGGTCATCGTTGCCCCCCGCGCTTTCGCCGAACAGGGTGATGTTGTCGGGATCGCCGCCGAACCGCGCCGCATTGTCCTTCACCCAGCGCAGCGCCGCGATCGCATCCATCAGCGCATAATTGGCGTTGGGTCCGCCGGATTTCTCCGCAGTGAGCGCGGGGTGCGCCCAGCCGCCCAGCCCGCCGAGCCGGTAATTGATGCTCACCAGCATCACTCCGTCGCGCGCAAAGGCATCGCCGTGGTAGGTCGGCAGGCTGCCCGCGCCCACCACGCCGCCGCCTCCGAACAGCCAGACCATCACCGGCGCGTCGGTCGCGCCTTGCGGAGCCCAGATGTTGAGCGTCAGGCAATCTTCGGAAACCGGCCCGGCGTAGCCGCCGAGATTGGGCGAGCCATCCTCGTTCACCGGCTGAAGACAGGCGGGGCCAAAGCTGTTCGCCACCCTCACCCCATCCCAACGGGCCGGCTCCGGCGCGCGCCAGCGCAGCTCGCGGACCGGAGGCTGAGCGTAGGGCACGCCCCTGAAGACGATTGCATTGCCTTCTGGCGAACCCTGCAAGGCCCCGGAGGTGGTTTCGACGAGGCCCGACGCGCCCGGCTCAGGCATGCTCGCGCAAGCGGAGAGCGCAAGCGCCCCGGCGAGTGCGAGCCCCCCTGCCCTGCGCGGGCTCACAACCCGCGCCCTTCGGGCAGCAGGCGTTGGAGCAGCTCACGCTCCGCCCCATCGGGATCGTTCACCACCTGCGGTTCGATATCGAAGATCATCGTGGCGCGGCTTTGCGGATCATAGGTCGGCCATTGCGGCAGCGCGGGCGTGTTCGGGTTGCCGCTGCGCGCAAAGGCGATCCAGGCATCGGCCATCAGGTCGGCCATGCGCTGCGTTTCCGCAGTCTCGGGCCCGGTAAAGCTGGTCGAGCGGGCCACATTGTCGAACACGAACGCGATATCGAGCGCGTGCGGCGTTTCCAGCCGACCGCCTTCCACCGGAGTCTTCCAGTCGAGCCGGTACATGTAGACCGGCGCACTCTGCGCGCTCTTGCGTTCCGCCTGCAGCAAAGCGGTGCCGCGATAATTGCGGAAGGTCGCCACCTGGAAGAACACGTCGCTGGCGTCGTAGTCCGGATGCGCCGCGCGCATGCCCGCGATCACTTCTGCCACATCGGCATCGCCGGTGACCGCCTTCAGCTTCGCGGGCAGCTGATCCCATGTCAGCAAAAAGTTCTCCGGGCTGCCGAGCCCGCCCTGCAGCCGCATCTCGTTGTTGTTCGTCCCCACCAGCAGCGGGATGTCGGCGGAAACCGGGTTGGCGTCTGGCGTATAGGGCTGACGCGTGATCGACCGGCCATCGACGACGGGGCGATAGAAGGCGCCCCTCGTGCGCGACTTCATCATGGCGGAGACGAAATCGTCGATCGGCATCGCGGCCAGCTCTTCCACGCTGGAGACGCCCGCAGTTTCCAGCAGGTTCTTCGCCAGTGGGGTTGCGATGCGCGGCGTGAAGCCTGCGAGCGACATGGAGCCCGACTGCGCGATGGCCCGGTCGAACAGGCCGCGCGCATCCTCCATCGCCATCAAAGTGGAGACCTTGGCCGCCCCGCCGGATTCGCCGAAGATGGTCACGTTGTCGGGATCGCCGCCGATTTCTTCCGCATGGTCGCGCACCCATTCGAGCGCCTTGACGATGTCGAGACTGCCCAGGTTGCCGCTGTCGGCATATTTCGGATCGTCGGTCAGGTCGGCGAGGTAGGAATAGCCGAGCGCGTTGAGCCGGTGGTTGAGCGTGACGACCACCACATCGCCCCGTTCCGCCAGCCGCGAACCGTCGTACCCGTTGCTCGACCCGGAGCCGGTCACGTAGCCGCCGCCGTGCAGCCAGACCATGATCGGGCGCTTCTTCCCGTCGCCAAGGCCACGCGTCCAGACGTTGAGGAACAGGCAATCCTCGCTGGTGCCGACCGTGTTGGCCCAGGATTCGAAGACCGGCACCTCACCCATGGGGCGCTGCGGACATTCGCTGCCGAACTCGGTCGCGGGGCGCGTTTCGGTCCAGCTTTGGGGATCGGCTGCCAGCTGGAACCGGCGGCCTTCGGTCGAGGCCGCATAGCGCACGCCGCGGAAGACATTGACCGAGTTCGACGCGCCTTCGCGTGTCCCGGACACGGGGCCGTAGCGGGTGTCGAGGACCGGAGCGCCATCGGCCTGCGCCAGCGGGGCCTGCGCCCCGGGTGTCGCGCAAGCGGTCAGCCCCAGCGCGGCGGCTGAGGCCAGACCGGCCCAGAATGTGCGGATGGTCATCTTCCCTCGTCCCTCTCGTTCTAGTCTTCTGAATAATATGGCAGATCGGCCAGATCGCCTGCGCGCACACCGCGCGCCCAGGCTGCGCGGCCGACCACGAATTGCTCTTCGGGCGCGTCGGTCGGCTCCAGCCCCGATGCGCGGAAGGCCGCGCGCATCGCGGCGCGCGCCTTGGCATCCAGCACGGGGATCGCGCCCTCGGGAGCGCGCGAGTCGCGCGGCAGCAGCCCGCCGTTGCCGCCGCCCAGCCACTGGTAATAGCGATTGTGCTGCCACGGATGCGCACCCGCACGGATCACCGGGGCCTGCACAGCAAAGAAGTGCGACAGCACGGGTTCGATCTCTAGCGCCAGCGCATCGAGCTTCGCGGTGTCCCCCGCCGCGCTGGCGGCGAGCAGGCGGTTGCCAAGCTGCCGTGCGGGCGTCTGCACCGCCTCGGCATTCCACTGCCCGCTCCAGTCGATGCGGAAATGAGGCGAGAGCAGCGGCAGGAAATCGAGATTGACCGGCCCCATCGAAAGCCGGTCGCCCAGCCGCTGGCACAGCTGCATGGTCGAGGTGAGCGAAACGGGCTGCGAGATCTTGACCGCGACGACATTGTCCATGTCCGCGATCCGATCATAGACATCGAGCGGCTGGCCTGCCGGGCCGAGCGCGGGAAAGGCGCGCCGTCCGGTCGCAGCATAGAGCATCACCGGCAGCGACGTTGCCGCGATCCGCTCCGCCATCAGCTCGTGCAGCTGGTCCGCGCTGCTCTCTGCCGGATAGGTGGAGGCGAGCAGCACCAGCTGCACGCCCATGTCTTCCAGCGCGCGCAGCATCGCCAGGTCGGTTTCGACCTTGCCGCTCGGCAGAACGCCATGGACGGGAAGCGTACCGCCAGCCTCGTCGAGCACGATGCGGTGGAACTGCGCCCAGCGCGGATCGCCGGGCAGCGTCCAGTTGATCATCGGCATCGTGCCGGAGAAGCCTTGGGCGATGGCATGGCGGACATCGTGGCGGATCGCCTCCTCGTCCAGCGTCCGGCCATCCTCGCGGAAGCTCGGGAGAAAGAGGTTCATCAACCCGCGCAGGTGCGATGCCGCCCATTTGCGCTGAGGCGAGCTGGCCGCCGGCGCCAGGCGAGAGCCCGGACCGGCCAGCGCCTGGGCGGCAGGCACCGCCATCATTGCCGCCGCGCCTGCCAGCGCGCTCCGCCGCGAGATCCGCAAAGGATGCAAATGTCCGCCTCTCCCCTCGGGCCCAGCCGACGCTCTGGCGGTGAACCCGGTATTTGAACCAAAACCTTTCGCCCATATACGCGGGACGTCGCTGGCATACCCTGTTTACGAAAAAGGACTTAACACGCAACTCCAATTGGTTCTAGTGTCAGTGCAAACAGGCAAGGGAGAATCGGGATGATGACACGGCGGCAGACACTCGGCGGCGCGCTGGCGCTCGGCGCAGCGGCGATGGCGCGGCCTGCGCTGGCCTCCCCCATGTTCCCGGTGGTCGAGACCGCTCAGGGCAAGCTTCGCGGCTTGCACTCGGGCGGCGTCGCGGTGTTTCGCGGGATCAGCTACGCGGCGGATACCTCGGGCGCGAACCGCTTCATGCCGCCGCAGCCGGTGGAGCCATGGGCGGGCGTGCGCGACGCGCTGCACTGGACCGATGTGGCCCCGCAGATCCCCGGCGACCGGCGCCATACCTACGCCGACCTGATCATGGTCGATCGCAATCCCTCGGGGATGGGGGAGGACAATCTCTCGCTCAACCTGTGGTCGCCCGGCGTGGACGCCAACGCAAAGAAGCCGGTGATCGTCGTGCTGCACGGCGGCGGGTTCTATTCCGGCTCTGGCAATTCGGTGGGCATGGATGGCGAGGCGATGGCACGCTTTTCCGACAGCGTGGTGATCGCGACCAACCACAGGCTGGGTGCGTTCGGCTTCCTTCATCTGGCGGAATTTGGCGGCGAGGACTTCGCCACATCGGGCACGGTGGGGATGCAGGACATTGTCGCGGCGCTGGGCTGGGTGCGTGAGAACGTGGCGGCCTTCGGCGGCGATCCGGACCGGGTGCTGGTCTACGGCCAGTCGGGCGGCGGCGCGAAGACCAGCGTGCTGATGGCGATGCCCGGCGGCAAGGGCCTGTTCCACCGCGCGGGCGTGATGAGCGGATCGGCGCTGCGCATGATGCCGCCCGAAATGGCCAGCGCCACGGCAAAACGCCTGATGGACGCGCTGGAGATCGCGCCGGGCGATGTGCGCAAGCTGCAGGAGGTGCCCTGGACCACGCTGCTCGAGACGCAGGCCAAGCTGGAAGCGGCGGACCGCGCGCGGGGCGAGGCGCCCCGGTCCTTCGCCCCGGTGGTCGACGGCGTCGCCCTGCCCCGCCACCCCTGGGCGCCGGACGCGCCCGATGTGTCCTCCCACGTGCCGATGATCGTGTCCTCGGTCCTCGACGAGCGGTCGTACCGGATGGGCGATTTCTCGATGGACGAGGCCGGGCTGGTGGAGTTCGCGCGCGAGCGGGTGGGCGACAAGGCGGAGGAGGCCGTCGCCGCCTATCGCGCCGAGGACCCGGACGCGAAGCCTTTCATCCTCGCCGCACGGCTCGATTCCGATCAGACCTTCCGCAAGGGTGCCTTCGCGCAGGCCGAACTCAAGGCGAAGCAGCCCGGCGCCAACGTATGGACCTATCTGTGGACCGAGCCCAGCCCGGCAGCCGATGGGCGCTTCGGCGCGGTGCACGGGATCGATGTCGCGCCCAGCCTCTACAACACGCGCGGCGCGCTCAACGGATCGAGCGCGGCGGCCAACAGGCTGGCGAAGGCCATCGCGTCGAGCTGGGCGGCCTTCGCGGCCAACGGCGACCCGAACAACGAACATGTGCCCGAGTGGAAGCCCTACTCCCCGCCCGAGCGCACGACGATGATTTTCGATGAGGATCTGCGGGTGGAAAACGACCCGCGCAGCGAGTTCCGCCAGTACTGGCGGGGCTAGCCAGTGAGTGGGCGGCTAGGTTCCGATACGGGCCTTGCGACCGGCCGAATGCGCCAAGGATTACCGCGCCGACGGAGCCATACCGCTGCGTCACCCGCGGCCGATCGGCCCTCGGCAAATCTCGCAACCTGCTGATTGCGCTTTCGATTTCGGGGGCATGAATCGCGTGGTCGCAGCCTTCGCGCCCGCCGGGGTGCGGAACATTGGTCCTGCGCAGCGATTGGTTTGCCGAACTAGCCCCATCCCGCGAGACGAAAGGCGCACACCCCCAATCCCATGAAGAAAGTCTTTGTCCTAGGCCTGGAGCCCTTCAACCTGTCCCTTCTCGAAAAGTTCGAGAAAGAGGATGACGTCGAATATCACGAGGGGCTGAGCTGCGAGGAATCGGTCAATATTTCCGATACCTTCAAGCTGATGGACATGGTCCGCCTGGTCGAGCAGCGGATGGACGAATACGGCCCAGCCGACGCGATCCTCAACTACTGGGACTTCCCCAATTCCTGCATCGGGCCGCTGCTGTGCAAGCGTAACGGGCTGCCCGGGCCGAGCCTCGAGGCGGTCGCCGCGCTGGAGCACAAGCTATGGGCGCGCCACGCGATCGACCGGGTCGCGCCGGAAGCCTCGACCGAGTTCTGCGCGCTCGACCCGTTCGGCGGTCGGGCCCGCGACCAGGTGAAGATCGACTATCCGTTCTGGGTCAAACCTTTCGTCTCCCACTCCTCCTACCTCGGCTTCAAGATCGAGAACGAGGAACAGCTCGAAGACGCGATGGAGATTATCCGCGATGGCATCGGCATGTTCGGCAAGCCGTTCGACGAGTTCCTCCAACATGTCGAACTGCCCGACGAGATCGAGGGCATCGGCGGCATGCACTGCATCGCCGAGAAGAGTATTGCTGCCGACGCACAGGTGACGCTGGAAGGCTACGTCTTTGAAGGGGATTGCGTGTGCTACGGCGCGGTGGATTCGGTCCGCGAAGGCGGTGTCGGTTCCTCCTTCTCGCGCTACGAGTACCCCTCGCGCCTGCCCGAAGGGGTGATCGAGCGGATGAAGGACATCACCGCGCGTGTGCTGGCCGAAGTCGGTTACGACAACGCGCCCTTCAATGCCGAGTTCTTCTACGACGAGGAAACCGACCGGATCAGCATCCTCGAAATCAACACGCGCCTGTCCAAGAGCCACGGGCCGTTGTTTCAGGATGTCGACGGCGTATCGCACCAGAAGATCGGGCTCGATCTCGCGCTCGGGCACCGGCCGCATTTCCCTCACCGTAACGGCGACTGGCCCTCGGCCGCCAAGTTCATGCTCCGCCTGTTTCAGGACGCGCAGGTCAAGCGGGTGCCCTCTGCCACCGAGATTCATCACATGCAGACCCGCTATCCCGAAGCGATGGTGCAGGTGCTGGTCGAAGAGGGGCAGCGCCTCTCCCACCTCGCCTTTCAGGACAGCTACAGTTTCGAGCTGGCGGATATCTTCATCGGCGGCCGCAGCAAGGAAGAACTGACCGAGAAATACGCCGACATCATGGACAATCTGCCCTTCACGGTAGACCTGACCGCACCCGTTCCGAGGTAGAACCGATGATCTACGTCGACGATCTTCCCGAGCAAGTCTCGATCCAGGACCATGTCGTCATCCGGATGAGCGACGATACAGAGCTTTCCGCGCGGATCTGGATGCCGGCCTGCGCGCACGAGAAGCCTGTGCCCGCGATCCTCGAATATATCCCCTATCGCAAGCGGTTCGGCACCGCGGCGCGCGACGAGCTGACCCATGGCTACCTCGCAGGCCAGGGCTATGTCTGCGTGCGGGTGGACATTCGCGGCAGCGGCGAGAGCGAAGGCGTGCTGACCGACGAATACCTGCCGCAAGAGCTTTCCGATGGCGTCGAGATCATCAACTGGATCGCCCGCCAGCCCTGGTGCGACGGCAATGTCGGCATGATGGGCATCAGCTGGGGCGGGTTCAACGCACTCCAGATTGCGGCACTGCGCCCCGAACCCCTGAAGGCGATCATGGCCGCGTCCGCCACCGACGATCGCTACGCGGACGATGTGCACCACATGGGCGGCTGCGTGCTGGGCGACAACCTGTCTTGGGCCTCGGTCATGTTCGCCTACAACTCGATGCCGCCCGACCCGGAACTGGTCGGCGAGAAGTGGCGCAGGATGTGGTTCGACCGGCTGGAGGGAAGCGGCTTCTGGCTCGACACCTGGCTCCGCCACCAGCGCCGCGACGCCTATTGGCGCCACGGCTCTGTGTGCGAGGACTATTCGGACATCCGCATCCCGGTGATGACGGTCAGCGGCTGGGCGGACGGATATACCAACGCCGTCTTCCGCATGCTGCGCAACCTGAAGGTGCCGCGCCGCGGACTGGTCGGCCCATGGGCACATACCTATCCGCACCTGGGCAAGCCGGGCCCGGCGATCGACTTCCTCGCCGAGCTTACCCGCTGGTGGGACCACTGGCTGAAGGGCAAGGACAACGGCGTGATGGACGAGCCCATGCTGCTCGCCTGGATGCAGGACAGCGAGCCTCCACTCAGCCTCTATACCGAGCGTTACGGGCACTGGGTGGCCGAAGACAGCTGGCCCTCGCCGCAGATCGAGCACCGGACGTTCGATCTGCGCGAGCGCACGCTTGCCGACCCCGGAACGACCGGCCATCCGGACACGCAAAGCGTCGGCATCCAGTCGCCGCTGTCGACCGGGCTGTTTGCGGGCAAGTGGTGCTCCTATGCCTCCGGCCCCGACCTTGCGCACGATCAACGGCAGGAAGATGGCGGCGCGCTGGTATTCGAGACCGAGCCGCTGGAGGCGCCGATCCAAATCCTAGGCGCGGCGCGGCTGGAGCTGAAGGTCAGTGTGGACAAGCCGGTCGCGATGATCGCGGCGCGCCTTTCAGACGTTCGTCCGGACGGCTCGGCCACGCGCTTTACCTATGGCCTTCTCAACCTGACGCACCGCAACAGCCGCCAGTCGCCGGAGGGCATGGTCCCGGGCGATCCCGAGACGGTGGTCTTCCATCTCAATCATATCGGGCAGGAGATTCCGGCGGGCCATCGCCTGCGTCTGTCGCTGTCGACCTCCTACTGGCCGCTGGCATGGCCTTCGCCCGAGCCGGTTTTCCTGACCGTGCATCTGGGCGACAGCAAGCTGGACGTGCCGGTACGGCAGGCGCCCAGCACGACGCACGAGATCGAGAAATTCGGCGATCCGCGTATCGCACGGCCCGAGCCGAAGATCATGCTAAAGCCCGAACAGCACGACTGGTTCGTCCACCGCAACTTGGCGACCGACGCCTCCGAGCTGGAGGTGATCGACGACAAGGGGCTCTACCGCCACGAGTATACCGGCCTCGACGTGGGGGCCTCGGCGCGCGAATGGTACCGTTCGCGCAGCAACGACTTCGATTCGATCGAGGGCGAGACCCGCTGGGTCCGCTCGCTCGCTCGTGGCGACTGGAGGATCCGCACCGAGACCCGCACGGTAATGTCCTCCGACGCGCAGAATTTCTACCTGCAGGGCGATCTGGACGCGTTCGAGAACGAGGACCGCGTGTTCTGCCGGACCTGGAGCCGGACAATACCGCGCGATTTCGTCTAGGACGATTACTAGCGCCTGCACTCAGAAGCTTGAAAGTAAATTTCGATATTTATTTTCTATTACCATACGATTCTAAAAGCATATTTGTGAATACTATTAGTTAACTAAAGTGACCAATATGTAATATGCAGGCCCGTAACGCGAATTACAGCCATTATACCTGCTTGTTGCAATCATGCCACGCCTCGCGCTGGTATTTGTAATTCATTTGTAACCCTGTGGCCAATCGCAGAAGATCGCCATAATGGTGCGCGCCGCGTCAGACATATTCATAAGACAGACGCGCATTATTAATATCGAAAATCCGTTCCGCCGGCACACCCGGCGTCAGGGCGGCCAGGACAAGATCGAACGATCAGGGGGCCATTCACGACATGACGAAGTTCGTAACGCGCGCATCTGCGAGCGCGCTCGCCATTGCCATCGCCACGCCGGCCATCGCTCAGGACCAGGCACCGCAGGCGCAACCGCAGGCCGAAGCGCGCCAGGGCGGTGTGCCGACCATCGTCGTCACCGCGCAGAAGCGCAGCGAAGATCTGCAGGATGTGCCGGTTGCGGTGCAGGCGCTGGGCGAAGAAGGCCTCGAACAGCTGAACGTCGATACCTTCGCCGACTATCTCGACCAGTTGCCCAGCATCACCGCAGGCGGCAGCGGCCCCGGCCAGAGCACGATCTATATTCGCGGCCTCGCCTCGACCACGCCGAACCTGACCACGGCCGGCGTTGCCGGCCTCGCCCCGAACGTGGCGCTTTATCTCGACGAGCAGCCGCTTTCGCAGCCGGGCCGCAACCTCGACGTCTATGCCGCCGACCTCGAACGGATCGAAGTCCTCTCCGGCCCGCAGGGCACGCTCTTCGGCGCCAGCTCGCAGGCGGGCGTTGTCCGCCTCATCACCAACAAGCCCGAAATCGGCGTGTGGGAAGGCGAGGTCAACGCAGGCCTTTCCTTCACCAAGGGCGGCGAAGCGAGCTACAAGGGCGAGCTGATCGTCAACCTGCCGCTGGCCGACAGCCTCGCCATGCGCATCGTCGCCTTCAATGATCGGCAGGGCGGCTACATCGACAACGTACCCGGATCGCAGACCCTCGCGGATAGCGCGCGCTTCCGCCCCGCTGGCACCATCCGCGACAACGGCGTGCCGGTGAGCCCGCGGCGCGCAGGCTTTCAGGCAGGTGCCGACCTGTCCAACGTCACCTTCCTCGCGGCGACCAATGGCGCGCTGGTCGAAGAAGATTTCAACGACACCACCTATTCGGGCTTCCGCGCCAGCGCGCTGTACGAGTTCTCGCCCGACTGGAGCGTGACCGTTTCGCACTCGCGTCAGAGCATCGACAGCGACGGCGTGTTCTTCGCGGACCCGGACCTCGGCACAGACGAGCTAGCCATCCAGCGCTACGAACGCGATACGCTGGAAGACGACTTCTCGAACACCAGCTGGACGGTCGAAGGCCGCCTCGCCATGCTCGATGTGGTCTATACCGGCGCCTACACCGATCGCACCGCCCAACAGCGGATCGACTACACCGACTATCTCTTCGTCGGCCAGTATCTGCCCTATTATATCTGCGATGGTTCGGTGAGCTATCCGGGCGCGGCGGACCCCAGCGGCACCTGCCAGGCCCCCAACCTCTATGTTCCCTCGAACAGCGAGACCGAGGTCTTCACGCAGGAACTGCGCTTCTCGACCCCGGCGGAAAACCGCTGGCGGGTTACTGCAGGCGGGTTCTATTCCGATCTCGAACTGCGCGAGCGCAACGACTTCGTCTATCCCGGCAGCATCGCGGCGCAGCCCTTCGGCCCGTTCGCGCCCAACTACCCCTTCCCAGGCTATAACAGCGACCCCGGCCCCTTCCCTGCCGGAACCATCTTCCGCAACGACATCCGCCGCACGGACGAACAGTTCGGCATCTTTGGCGAAGCGGCGTTCGACATCGTGCCCGACCTGTTCACCCTCGCGCTGGGTGCACGCTACTACAACGTCGAGGTCGATCTCGAAGGCAGCGCCAACGGGTCCTTCTGCAACAGCGGCGCGGCGCAGGATGCGAACGCCTACGGCACCGATCTGAACGACCTGTACGACGGCGACGGCCAGTACACCTTCATCGGTTCGTGCAACGCGGCATTGCGCCAGACGTTCGACCTGAACGATACCCTGGCCGACATCCAGGCCGCAGGGCTCTCGGCCGCTCAGGCGCAACTCGTCTACAATGCGGTGCGCGCGCCCGACAAGGCGAAGGCTGACGGGGTGATCTTCAAGGGCACCGCCACCGTCACGCCGACCGACGATCTGCTGTTCTACGCGACCTATTCCGAAGGCTTCCGCCCCGGCCTGCTCAACCGCCCCGGCGGCGCGCAGGGCCCGGGCGGCTTCACCGTGCCGTTCGAGCTGGATACCGACGAGGTCAAGAACTACGAAATCGGCTGGAAGATGGAGCTGTTCGACCGGCAGCTGCGCTTCAACGGCAGCGCGTTCTACGTCGACATCGCCAACCTGCAGACGACGATCTTCGATCCCAGCATCACCAACCTGTTCTTCTCGGACAATGCGGCGAATGCGGAGATCAAGGGCGTCGAAGGCGACATCACCTTCGCACCTTACACGGTGCCGGGGCTGACGATCTCCGCTGCTTTCTCGATCCTCGACACCGAGATTACCGAAGTGCTGACGCCGACCGACGACGTGGTGGTCGGCTCCGATCTCGCCTTTGCCCCGAACTTCCAGGGCAATGCGCGGGTGCGTTACGAGTTCGCCATCTCCGATGCTCACGACGCCTACATCCAGCCGCAGGTGACCTATTCGGGATCGAAGTTCACCGACATCATCGAGATCAACAAGCTCGAACTGGACAGCTACTTCGTCGCGGACCTCGCCGTGGGCGTGACCGGGGACGCATGGCGCCTCGAAATCTACGGCGAGAACCTGTTCGACGAACGCGCCCAGATTTCGGGCAACTTCGTCAACGACCGGGCGCGCGTGGTCTACAACCGCCCGCTGACGGTCGGCATGCGGCTTGGCTTCGATTTCTGATCGCCTAGCCTGACCTCGAGGTCTTCGTGCGGCGGGGGGCGAGCCTGACAAGGGCTTTCCCCCCGCCGTTTTCGTTCTAGGTGAAAGCGATGAGCGAGCGAGAGCAAACCCTCAAGACGGCGCAGCATGCGCTCCAGGCGGGCGACATGGCGCGCGGGCGCGCCCTGGCCGAAGGGCTGCTGGAGCACGACCCGCAGGATGGCGAGGCGCTTTACATCGCGGCGGTCGCCGCGCGCTACCAGCAGGATTTCGCAGGCGCCGCCGCCCTGCTCGACCGGCTGCATGGGGCGATGCCCGAATATGGCCGCGCGTGGCAGGAAGCGGGCCATCTTGCGCGGGCACAGGGCGATGCAGCAGGCGCCATCACCGCATACCAGCGCGCCACGCGGTTCAACCCGGCACTCGATGCGAGCTGGCGCGCGCTGGCCGAATTGCAGGCCGCTGCCGGACGCAGCGCGGAAGCGCGCGCCGCCCAGGCACAGGCGCAGCGGATCGCCCAGCTTCCGCGAGAGCTGGTGGCTGTCACCAACCACCTGCACGAAGGGCGGCTGCTGCGCGCGGAGGAAATCTGCCGCGCGTACCTGCAGCAGAACCCCAAGGACGTCGAAGGCATGCGGCTGCTGGCGCAGATCGGGATCAAGCTCGGCATTCTCGACGATGCCGAATTCCTGCTCGAAAGCGCAGCGGCCTTCGCGCCCGACAATATCCAGATCCGCCTCGACCATATCGATGCCCTCAGGCGGCGGCAGAAGTTCGCGCAAGCCCGCGAAGAGGCCGAAGCGCTCCATGCGCGCGATCCAGACAATCCGCTGTTCCAGTCGCACCTCGCGATCGAGAGCATGCAGACGGGCGACTACGACCGCGCCTTTGAACTGTTCGACGCGGTCCTCGCCAGACTACCGCACGACCCCGCCACGCTGACCAGCCGCGGGCATGCCCTCAAGACGGTCGGCAAGCAGTCGGAGGCGATCGAATCCTACCGCGCGGCGGTGGCCGCGAAGCCCGATCATGGCGATGCGTGGTACGCGCTCGCCAACCTCAAGACCTACAGCTTCGAGGACAGCGAGATCGAGGCGATGAGCGCGGCGATCGCGCGCAACGACCTCGCCTTCATGGACCGGGTGCATATCAGCTTCGCGCTCGCCAAGGCACACGAGGACCGCAAGGACTACGCAAGTAGCTTCCGTTTCTATGACGAGGGCAACAGCCTGAAGCGCGCGCAGACCCGCTACAGCGCCGATGCGATGACCGCCGAACTGGCGCGCCAGAAGGAGCATTGCACGCGTGAGCTTTTCGCGAAGCACGAAGGCGCAGGCCATCCCGCGCCCGACCCGATCTTCATCCTCGGCCTCCCGCGCGCAGGCTCGACCCTGCTCGAACAGATCCTCGCCAGCCACAGCCAGATCGACGGGACGATGGAACTGCCCGATATCCTCGCGCTCGCGCACCGCCTGCGCGGGCGCAAGGCCGGCAGCTCGCGCTACCCCGCCACGCTGCACGACCTTCCCGCCGAACAGTTCGCGCAGATGGGCGAAGCCTTTATCGAGAACACGCGGGTCCACCGGCAGGGCGCGCCCTTCTTCATCGACAAAATGCCGAACAATTTCCGTCATATCGGGCTGATCCACCTGATCCTGCCCAACGCGAAGATCATCGATGCCCGGCGCGATCCGATGGATTGCTGCTTTTCCGGCTTTAAGCAGCTCTTCGCCGAAGGCCAGGAATTCACCTACGGGCTGGAAGAAGTGGGCCGCTACTACGCCGACTATGTCGACCTGATGGACCACTGGGACGCGGTGCTGCCCGAAGGGCGCATCTTGCGGGTGCAGCACGAGGACGTGCTCGACGATCTGGAAGGCCAGACCCGCCGCATGCTCGATTACCTCGGCCTTCCGTTCGAGGATGCCTGCCTCGAGTTCCACAAGACCGACCGCGCGGTGCGCACCGCCAGCAGCGAACAGGTCCGCCGGCCCATCAACCGCAGCGGCCAGGGCGCGTGGAAGCCGTTCGAGGAATGGCTTGGCCCGCTCAAGGCAGCTCTCCCCTAGCGGAAGGCCCAGCCCGGCCCTTCCGGCGGTGCCCTGCCAGAACAGGGCTCGGCTAACCGTCTTTGTCACCACCGTGACAACACTTGTCAGCGGACAGGCGCGCGCCGGCGTTCGATACATCCTCCGGGTTCCCATGTGCTCCGGGGGATGCACGAATGCCGTTCGACTTGATCAGTTTCTGCCGTCCATCGCGCCACGCACTCGCGATTGCCCTCGCGATGGCCGCGGCTTCGCCTGCCTTCGCACAGGACACCGAGGCCCCGGCCGAGGCGCGCTATGCCGAGCTTGCCGGGCAACAGGACGAGCGCGCGGGAGATCCGCAATACGACTACCGGCTAGGTATCGCCGCGCTCGACGCGGGGCGATACGGCGAAGCGATCATCGCGCTGCAGCGCGTGCTGGCGGTAGAGCCGGACAATGCGCCGGCGCGTGCCGAACTCGCGCGCGCCTATGCCCTCGCAGGCGACATAGACACCGCGCGCCGCGAATTCGCCACGGTGGTCGATGACCCCACCCTGCCCGACCCGGTCCGTCAGCGTTTCACTGGCCTTGTCCGTCAGCTCGACCGCGAGATCGATGGCGGGGGCACGAACATCTCCGGCTTTGCCGAGGCCGGGATCGGCTTCGACAGCAATATCAACGCTGCGACCGACCTCAACCAGATCACCATCCCGCTGTTCGCCTTCCTCGGCCCGGGCACACTAGGCGCGGGCGCGCGGGCACAGGAAGACGGGTTCTACCAGATCGACGCAGGGGCCAGCCTGGTCGGCGCGCTGGGCCGGCAGGACCGGCTCTTCGCCTCGGCCCTGTTCAACTGGCGCGACAACTTCGACAGCGACACCTTCGATATCGCCAGCCTCACCGGCACGGCGGGTTATGCGCACAGCTTCGGCAATCAGGACGTGCTCTCGCTCTCGGGCCAGGTGCAGCAATTCTGGCTCGGGCACGACGACTATCGCACCGCCTACGGGGTGATCGGCCAGTACACGCACCTGCTGGACGGGGGCGACGCGATCGCCGCCTCGGCCCAGTGGACCCGGCTCGAATACGATACGGACCCGCTGCGCGATGCCGATCGCTATGCCGTCGGGCTGGGTTACGTCACCGACATCGCCTCGATCAACGCCACCGCAGGCCACGAGGAAACGCGCAATCCGCTGGGCGATGCGCAGTCCAACACCTTCGCGCAGATCGCCGCCGGGGTGGAGGCCCCGGTGGCGCCGCGGATCGCGGTGATCGCCGGGGCCGCCTTCGACCTGCGACGCTACGACGCGGTCGACACGCTGTTCCTGACCGAGCGCGAGGACGAGCGGCTCGACCTGACGGCGGGCCTCAAATTCGCGCTGACCGACAATCTGATCGCCCAGCCGCGCGCCAGTTTCAGCCGCAACTGGAGCAACATCGCGCTCTACGATTACGAACGCTGGACCGTCTCGGCCACGCTTCGCCTCGAATTCTGACGGGAGACCCGACCAGTGCCGCTTAGCCAGTCGAAACTTCGCAAGACCTTCAGCGCGTTTCTCGTGAGCGCATCGGTCGTCGGTCTCACCGCAAACGGGGCCGCGGCGCCGGTCGTGGTCTTTACGGACAACAACGCGAGCACGCCCAGCCAGCCGAGCGGGGCGATCACGCAGGACAGCGGCGTCACGCAGCTGCGGCTGGACGACGGGACGCTCGTCTCGATCGTCGGCCCGGCGGAGTACCGCATCGGCGCGGATGGCGTATTCGAGCTGATCTCGGGCGACATCACGGTGGTCACACAGCCCGGCATAGCCGCTTCGGTGCGGCTGGCCGGGGGAGCCTACGCCGCGCTCGAACCGGGAGCTTCGGCAAGCTTTTCCGCCAAGGGAGACACTATCGAGGGCCAGATCCTGACCGGCGGCGGCCGTATTTATGCCGATGGCGGCTCGCGCAAATTCGGCGCGGGCGAGAAATGGGCGGTCGCCGGCGGGCAGGTCCGGCAGGTGCTGGCCAACGGGCCGCAGAAGACGCCGGGCGCTTCGGCGGCGGCACGTGCCGGTCTGCCGATCGTGCTGGGCAAGGCGCTCGCCGCGACCGGCGGCTCGGGCGATATCATCGCGGCGGGACAGCGGATCGACGCCTTCCTGGCCAATCCGTCGGTCGGCGCGTTTCCGACCGCCGACCTGACGCTGCTGCTCGCCTATCTGGACCAGCTCGCGGCGCTTACCGGAGGGCAGCTGTTCGGCGATGCCGCGACGCTGCAGGCTTACCTCCAACATCTCGCCAATGGCGGGCAGCCGGGCAATTTCTCGAACACGCCGACGCCGACGCCGACACCGACACCGACACCCACCCCGTCGCCGACGCCGACACCGACGCCGACGCCGACGCCGACGCCGACGCCAACTCCGACGCCCACGCCAACTCCGACGCCAACTCCGACGCCCACGCCAACTCCGACCCCCACGCCATCGCCGACGCCGACGCCCACGCCAACTCCCACTCCATCGCCGACGCCCACCCCGTCGCCGACACCCACTCCGACTCCGACACCAACGCCGGTCGCCACCGCCAACCCTGACGGCATCGCAGTGGACGAGAGCAACGAGGAGCTGCGCCTGGTGCTCTCCGGTGTGGGCAACGACACCGATTATGCCGAGGATGTCGCGATCCTGCGTGCGAACGACGGAACTTTCGTCGGCTATCGCAGGTCGACCGGCACCGAGATCCGCCTTGCCGACGACAACGCGCAGGACAGCTTCGGCAACCGGATTTACGAGGTCGAGGCGTTTTCCGATCAGGCCATCCTCTCCGCCGTGCGAATCGCCGGCGGGACCGGGCAGGTTCTGACCGAGGCCGATCAGCGTAGCGGGCGCCACTTTATCTGGGGGCTTCCGGCAACCGACAGGCCGCAATCCGGCATCATCACCTACGAACTGCTGTTCGCCACGAGCCCGACGATTGCCGATGGCAGTCTCGATCCAGGCACCTTCACCGGCAACATGGCGGTCGAGTTCGGCTCCTCCGCGCGACTGGGAATGGATTTCGACATCACCATCGGCGGATATACCTATGATGTGATCTCGCCCGGGGGGCTCGACGCGCCCAGCATCAACATCGCGCCACGCGGGCTGTTTTCCGGCACGAACCTGTTCGCTTCAGGCTCCGCCAACCGCCCGATCGACCTGCCCGACAATCAGGGGCCCGCCTGCGACAGCGGCAATTGCCGCTTCGAATACGAAGGCTTCTTCTCGGGCGAGGGATATAGTCACGCAGGGCTCTCCTACCAGATCCGCGACGACGGCGGCTTCCAGCGCTCGATCTTCGGCGTGGCGGGCTTTCGAGCGGCAGGATATGTCCCGATACCCGGCGGCGTGGCATCCACGCCGACACCGACGCCGACTCCCACACCGACCCCGACTCCTACTCCAACGCCGACACCGACACCGACACCGACACCTACTCCCACGCCCACACCAACTTCGAGCTTCCAGGGGAGCGAAGGCAACCTGCTCTTCCATGTCGGCGGGACCGTGGGTGGCTCCTCCTCTTTTGCGGGCGAGCGACTGACACCGGCGGAAGAGCTGACCTACGATACGGAGGGCGGACTGACCTCCTATGGAGGGACTTCGGCAGTCAGCGGATCGCGCGGAGACGCAACCGAAACCGATTCCTACCGCTCGGTCGATTTCATCATGGGACGCTGGACCGAAGGGTCGATCACCTCTCGCGGTACAACCTACCTCCTGTCCGCCAATCAGGGGCTGCACTACGTACTCGCCAGGCCGCTGGCGGACGATTTCGACATGCCCACCAGCGGCGTGATCGAATACGACCTGCTGCAGGCAACCGCGCCGACGATTGCCGATGGTTCGCTGGCTCCCGGCCTTTTCGATGCAAGGATGGCCTACGAATTCGGCCGCGACCAGGTTTACATCGCAGGCACGGTCACCATGCCCGCAACGGGTGGCGACTGGGTGTACGACTTCGCGACCGACGGAAGCCTGGCCGACCCCACGCTCGGCGTGTTCCTGCGGGACGACGGAAGCTTCAATTTCAACGCGACGGCCACCTCGACCGGCACGGATAACTGCGCGAACGGGTGCGACATGGGCTTCCTCATGACCTTCGGCGGGAGCAACGCGGACCAGATTGGCGCAAGCTACATCATCCGGACGCCCGACATCGCGCATCGCATCATGGGAGCTGCGATCTTCGGGCGCGAGGGGGGTGGCCAGACCCCCACGCCTCCCCCGACCGGCGGCGGCTATACCAGCACCTTCACCGGCACGCGCTCGCCGCAGACCTTCTACACCTTCCTCAACGGATCGCTGGCGACGGCCTTCGGTGGATCGGCGGACTTCGAAAACGGCGGGCTGGTCGGCTTCACTTCTCCGCTGGGTACCACCAGCCGCGGCACGGCGAGCGTCGTCGAGGCAGGCGATGTCGAGGAGCTCGCCTGGGCGCGCTGGACCGACGGCACCGTGCAGCAGAACGCAACGTCCGTCGCGATCGGCCCGAATGGCGGGGATCACGTGTTCTCGGGCACGCCGACCGTCAACCTGCCGACCTCGGGCAAGGTCGATTACGATCTCATCGCGACCACCTCCGCCACCGACAATCTCGGCTCCGAGCCGGGAACCATCACCGGCGACCTCGCGATCGCCTTCGGTTCGACCAACCGGGTCGGTTACGATCTCAACATGGCGATAGGCGGTCGCAGCTGGGGGGTGTCGACCACCGGCGGTGCAGCCGACCCTTCGCAGAGCCAGGTCTCGCTGCGAATCAACGGCGGCGCGTGGATCTTTGGCGGCGGCTTCACCAGCACCGCACAGAACGTCACGGCGACCGGCGATGCCTGCACCGGATCGTGCTTCGTCAATGTCAGCGGCGTGCTCTACGGCCAGAACGCCGGCTATGTGGGCCTCGCGATGAACGTGACCGACGCCACCGTGGACCGGAGCATCGGCGCCACTGGCCTGGCGATCTTCGGGCGCACGGACGCCACCACCATCGCGCCCGGCCCGGTCGTCTCGATGGCGCCGCGCGCGCCGGATGTGTCGATCGCCATTCCCACGCCGCCCGCAACGCCCGGCCAGCCGGGGATGACCCCGCCGGTCGTGCCCCCTCCAATCGGACCCGTTCCGGGCGGGACCGCGAACTGGGATCGTTGGTCCGCAGGTTCGCCCACCGGCCCGCTCGGCCTCGGCAATCCAGGCCAAGCTACCGCGCCTCTCGAACGCGCCTTGCCGCTGACCAGTGCGCGGGATGCCGAAGCGCTGCTCGGAGGCATGGTCACCTTCGGCGGGCCGGAGACGCCCTAATCTCGCCGCTTCTCGACCCGGCCTGACAGGCTTTGTCACATGTCTGACAGGCATGGTCAGTGGGCGCGCAGCCGGTTTGCTCCCATCATCGCGACGGCTTTGAAAAAGGGGAGGCCGCAATGAACACCGCAAGGATCTTGACCGGAACCGGCACCGCAATCGCGCTCGCCATGGCAACGGTCACACCCACCGCCGCGATGGCGAAGGACGACGACATCACGCTGGCCACCTGCGAGGAAAGCCTCGGCACCATCGCAGTCGTCGATGGCGACACGCAGGGCTGGTCTGAATATGGGCTCGGCTCCCCGCGCGAACTCATCAACTCGCTGGCGGTGGAATCGGGGTGCTTCACGCCCCATAGCGCAGCCGGTGGTGCCCCCGCCGACTTCCTGATGAATGTGGTCGCGGGCGACAGCGAAGAGGTCGACAAGTCGATCGAAATGGCCAAGTCGGCCGCGATGGAAGGCCTCCTCCGTTCGGGCGCGGCCACGTCCGTCCTGTCCAAGGTGCCGGTCGCAGGCGCAGTTCTTGGCATGTTCGGCGGTTTCGGCGGCAAGAAGAAGCGCGTCGCTGCAGGGATCAAGGTGCTGAGCCCCGCCTCGGGCCTCACCATCGTCACCGGCAGCGGCGAAGTGAAGAAATCCTCCCTCAGCTTCGGCGGTGCAACCGCCTGGAATGCGGGCGCGGCTGCATCGGGCTATGGCGACAGCAAGAAGGGCAAGATGCTGGTCGAAGCCTTCGTGATCGCCTTCAACGAGGTGGTCGCGCAGGGCGAGACGATCGCGTCGGTCCCCAAGATGCAGCCCGCCGTCGCGGCGGCCCCGGCGGAGCCCGCCGCGACGACCGCGATCGACACCGTGCTGCGCGCCGCACCCGACGCCGCATCGGCAGAGGTCCGCTCGCTGCGCGCCGGCACCGAACTCACCCCGACCGGAGAGCGCAACGGCCTCTTCATCGAGGTCGAGGACAATTACGGCACCAAGGGCTGGGTATCGGTCGAAGACCTTGGCTGAGAAAAGAGCGGCTTGTCCGGACAACCGAGCGGTGGCACCTTCGGTGTCGCCGCTTGGCGCTTCGGGAGAGGGCATGGGCGCTACCCTGGAAAATCTGCGCATCCTCTATGTCGAGGACGACGCGCGCGCGACCGCCGAGGTGCAGGATCTCGCTGTCGCGCGCGGCGCGCACATCGTCTGCGAAAGCAGCGGCGCGGGCGGCTTGCTGCGGGCCGGGATGGAGCCGTTCGACGTCATCATCCTCGACCGGATGCTGGGCGATATCGACGGGCTGACGATCATCCAGCGATTGCGCGAAAGCGGTGTCGGCACGCCGATCCTGATGCTTTCCGCCTTGGGCCGGACGGGCGACCGGGCCGAAGGGCTCGAAGCGGGGGCCGACGATTACCTCGCCAAGCCGTTCGAGGCGGACGAGCTGTTCGCGCGGGTCAAGGCGCTGCACCGCCGCGCCGCCGGGCGCGAACACAGCGCCGTGATCCTCTACGGCGCCTTCGAGTGCCATGTGAAGGCGCGCACCGCCTTTCGCCAGAACCGCCACCTGGCGCTGAGCCCGCGCGAGTTCGAGCTGTTCCGCTATTTCATGGAGAATGCGGGCGAGACGGTGACGCGCGAGATGCTGCTGCGCGACGTGTGGGGCATCTCCTTCGATCCGCAGACCAACGTGGTCGACGTCAATATCGGGCGCCTGCGCCGCAAGCTGGAGGAAGGCTTCGACACGCCGGGGCTGGAGACGATCTGGGGATCGGGCTATCGCCTGCTGGACGGAAGGTAAGGCCCGTTTCCTCCACCTCGATCTTCTCGCGCCTCGTCTGGTCGGCAATCGGGCTTTCGGTCCTGCTCGTGCTCGGCCTGTGGGCGATGACCGACCAGACGATCCGCTCCGCCAGCCGTGCTTCGGTTGAAGAAGCGGTCGATGTCGATCTGGCGGGGTTGGTCGATATCTATGCCAGCGGCGGGCAGGCGGAGCTCGAACAGCGGATCGAGGACCGGCTGGCGATCAGGCCCGCCGGGCGGAGCCAGCCGCACTACCTCCTGACCGATGGCGATGGCACCACCATCACCGGCGATCTGGAACGCTGGCCCGATCTCGACCCCAAGGTTTCGGAACTGGGCGCGGTCACGGTGCTGGAGGATGTGCCGGTGCTGGCGCGCGCGACCCAGCTGGGGCCCGACCTGCGGCTGGTGGTCGCCTACGAAAGCGATCAGGCCCATCCGCTCCTGCAACGCGTGGCGCTGGTGTTCCTTGCGGGAGGGACGATCTTCGTCCTGCTGGTCGGCCTGTTCGGCCGCCACGCCGCACGCGGGCTGCAATCGCGGATCGAACAGATCAACGCCGCTTTCCGCGCGCCCGAAACCGTCCCCATCATCGCCCCGCCCGGCCATACGCGCCGCGGCGACGAGATAGACGAGCTGGCCGACCACAGCGCACGTTCGCTCGAACGCGTCCGGCGGCTGCTGGAAGCCTACCGCGAAGCCTCCGACCAGCTGGCGCACGAAATCCGCACCCCGCTGATGCATCTCGATCAGCGGTTGGTGAAGGCACTGGCCGAGCCGCTGCCCGACAGCGTTTCGACCCGACTGATCGAGGCACGCGAGGAAATCCGCCGGATCGTCCGGATGCTCGAATCGCTGCTCGACATTGCCTCCAGCAAGGCGCGCAGGGGGGACCGCCACGGCCTCGCCCCGGTCAACCTGAGCGAAATGGCCGAGCGGATCTGCAACCTCTATGCGGACAGTGCGGAGGAATCGGGCCATTGCTTCGAGTGGCGGATCACGCCCGAGGTCTGGATCGATGGCGAGGAATCGCAGCTCTCGCGCCTCGTCACCAACCTGCTCGACAATGCGTTCAAATACGTGCCCGAGGGCGGGCGGATCGAACTGGCGATCGAACCGGGGCCCAGCATCACCGTGACCGACGATGGCCCCGGCATCCCGGCGGGACAGGCGGAGCGCATCTTCGAGCGCTTCTATCGCGGCGAAGGCGAGGCCGCTTCGCCCACCGGCAGCGGCCTCGGCCTCGCGCTCGCCCGCGCGATCGCGGAACGTCACGGATTGACGATCACGCTCCAGCCCGTCGATAAGGGAGCCAGCTTCAAGGTCGCGAGGGGGGTGCCATGAAGGCTTTGCTGCAAACGGCTTGCGTTCTCGCACTGCTGGCGGGCTGTGCGCCCGTCGCGGAGCCGGAGCGCGCGCAATCCACGCAAAGCCAGACCCCGCCCCGCGTCGCACGCATCGCGATGGACCTCGCCTCCGCCGATCTTGCTTTCGAGACAGGCGACACGCAGGGGCTCGCCTCGCTGGTCCGCGAGCTTCGCGAACAGGGCGCGCATCCGCTGGCGGACAGTGCACCGGATCGAGTGGCGCAATGGGAAGCCGCCGCCGGCCTGCCCGCCACCCCTCCGATGAGGGGGCGCGTGCTGGGGCCGGGATATAGTCGCGGTCGCCTCGGGCCGGGGGAGAACGCCGTGCTGCAGCAGACGTTCTTCTCGGGCCAGAAGACCGCGCTTTCGGTGGGTGAGCGGGAAACAGCGAACCTGCGCCTGCGGCTGTACGATGCAGACAGCCGGCTTGTGTGCGAACATGTGCCCGCGCATGGCCGGGTGTGCCGTTTCACGCCGATCTTCACGCAGCGATACAAGATCGAAATTCGCAACGAGGGCAAACGGGATGCGGTCTATTATCTCGCGGTCGAATAGGCACCGCCTGCTCAATCTGACTCCGCTCGCACTGGCGGCCATGCTGGCCCCCGTTCCGCTGGCAGCGCAGGAAATCCCCGAGGAGTCCGCCCCTACCCCGCCGACCGACCCCGAAGCCGCGCAGATCGTCGCCGAGATCGAAGCCATCGCGGGCGGCGATCCCTCCGCCGACCCGGAGGGCGATCTGGCCAAGCTCGCCGAGCTGCGCGCGCGCGCCAAAGCCAACGGCAAGGTTCCGCTGACCGATCTCGGCGTGCTCGAAAGCCAGTTCGGCGCGGCCTATTTCTACCTGCGCGATTTCGAGAAGGCGCTGCCCTATTTCGATGCCGCGGCGGACCTCTTCAGGCGCGGCAACGCCCCGCTCGAAGAGATCGCCGGGCTGTACAACAACCAGGCCGCCATCCTCGCCTCGCTGGCGCGCTATCCCGAGTCCGAGGAATACCACCGCAAGGCGCTGGCCATCCGGCGCGAGATCGAAGGCGAGCGCGGGCCGTTCGTCGCCTCCTCGCTCTTCGGCCTCGGCCACATTGCCTATCGTCAGGGCCGGGTTCTGGAGGCGCTCGACTACCTGCGCCCCGCCGCCGAACAGACGCTAGAGTTTCTGGGGCCCGAGGACATGCTGACCTCGCTGCGCCTGACCTCGCTCGCGTCGGTGCTGGGCCGGGCGGGCTATGACAACGAGGCGATCGAGACCGCCCGCCTCGCGGTCCGGCTCTCGCGAGAGAACCTGGGGGAGGACCACCAGCTTTACGGCGTCGCAGTCAACAATCTCGGCCATGCGCTGATGCAGGCGCGCCTGTTGGGCGAGGCGATTCCGGTGCTGCGCGAGGCGCTGCGAATCCGGGTCGAGACGGTCGGGGAGGATGCCAGCGGCACCGCCGTGGGCCTGCGCAATCTCTCGCAGGCACTGATGCTCGACGGCAAGGCTGAGGAAGCCGAGACGCTGCAACGCCGCGCGGTCGAAATCTACGAGCAGACGGGCGAGGTCGAAAACCCTTTCGCTCTCGCGACGATGTATTCCGCGCTGGCAGAGCACTACGCGATGCGCGGCGATTGGGCGGGTTACGACGAGCTGGCGGACAAGGCAGTCGCTTCGGCCGACGCGGCTATCGACGACGAAAGCGTCGAACAGGCGCTGATCCATCTCCACCGCGCACAGTGGTGGATGCGGCGCGCGCGGACGGCCGAGGCACTTGCCGAAGCGGAGCATTGGGTGCCGGTCGTGCGCGAGGCATTCATCGAAACGCACGAGGACCGCATCTGGACCGAGCTGCTGCTGGCGCGCCTGCGGCAGATGGAGGGGCAGCCCTCGGCGGACTACCTACCGCGGGCGGACGAGGCGATGGACGTGATCGCGGGACGGCTGGCCGATGTCGCCGTGTCCGACACGACGCTGGTGCGCGAGGCGCGGGCGCTGCGCGAGGCGGCGCTGCTCTACCTCGAACTGGGTGCCGCGCTGGGCGATCCCGCGCGCGTCTTCCGCGCGGCGCAGGTCGCCAATATTTCCGAACTGGCGCGCGGCCAGCAATTCGCGCGCTTCGGTGCCGACGACGATGCGGCCGCAATGCGTGACGAACTGCTCGATCTCGCGCGCATGACCGGCGAGCTGCGCACGCGCTATCGCGCCGCGCTGGAGAGCGAGGACGAAGTGCTTGCCGCAAGCCTGACGGCGCAGGTGGAGACAGCCGAACGGGCAGAGCGCGAGGTCGCGCAGCTTCTGACCGAGACCTATCCCGACTTCGTGCGCCGCTTCCGCCCTACCCCGGTCGATCTCGATAGCCTGCAAGCGCGCTTGCGCCCCGATGACCTGCTGGTCGTCCCGGTCGAGGGGGATCGCGGGAGCTGGATCATCCGCGTGGATGCCGAGGGCGCCTCGTGGAATGCGCTCGACAACCCGCAGCTGGCCGCGAATGTCGACGCGGTGCGCGATGGGGTGGAGCGACCCGGCCCAGGGGCCTTTCCGCTCGATGCAACACACCGCCTGTTCCGCCAGATATTCCCCCAAGGCACGCAGGGCGCGCGTCGCGTGCTGCTTTATGGCGGACAGCGGCTCGCCTCGGTCCCGCTAGGCCTGCTGACCAGCGCGGAGCATGAGGGCGGCCTGTCCGACGCCCCGTGGCTGATCCGCGAGGCGGCGGTGCAGGTGGTCGGCAACCTTGCCCTGCTGGGTGAAGCCGCAGCGCCATCCGCTATGGGATCGAACGTGCGCTTCGCAGGCATCGGCGGGGTCGAACTGCCCGGGCAGCCGGGTACCGAAGGCACCACGGGGATCGCGGCGCTGTTCCGTGGGGGGCGGCCCGATGCGCCCTCCATCGCCTCGCTCCCGCCGCTGCCCGGCGCGGCAAGAGAATTGCGCGAAATCGCCGATGCCCTGCGTTCGCGCGACAATGTCCTGCTGATCGGGCCCGATGCTGCCGAGGAGAACGTCAAACGCACGGACCTCAGCGCCATCGATATCCTCGTCTTCGCAACGCACGGGCTGGTCGCAGGCGAAGTGACCGGGCTGTGGGAGCCCGCCCTGCTGGTGGGCACGCAGGGGCCGGACAGCGGCGAGGACGGGCTGCTGGGGGCGAGCGAGATCGCGCGGCTCGATCTCGACGCGGACTGGGTCATCCTGTCTGCCTGCAACACGGCGGCGGGAAGCGGCAGCGACGGGCCGACCTATTCGGGGCTGGCGACCGCTTTTGCGCAAGCCGGCGCGCGCAGCCTGCTGCTCTCGCACTGGCGGGTTCGCGACGACGCGGCCGCCTTCCTGAGCGTGGGGACCGTGGCGGGATCGCGCACGGGCGCCGACCGGGCCGAGGCGCTGCGCCAGGCCCAGCTCGACCTGATTTCGCAGACCGGGATCGAGGGCGCCAGCCACCCTTCGGTATGGGCGCCGTTCGTGCTGGTCGACAACTGACCGGGCGTTAGATCAACCCCCGCGCGAGATCGTCCACCGGGGGATCGCCATTGCCATCGTCCTTCATCGTTTCGGCGAAGGCCCGGCTTTGCGACAGGTAGACCTTCCCGCTGAGCTCTTCGATCAGGTGCGTGCGCTCCAGCCGGTCCATCACCGGCCCCTTCACCTCGGACAGGTGCAGCTTCAGCCCGCCATCGGCGAGGCGGTGGTTGATCGCCTCGAGGCTTTCGAGGCCCGAGGCATCGATCGCGTTGACCGCGCTGCACATCAGGATGACGTGGCGCAGCTCGGGGCGGTCCGCGACCTCCTCCAGCACATATTCCTCCAGCCAGTTGGCGTTGAGGTAGGTGAGGCTCTCGTCGACCCGGATCGAGAGGACATGCGGCGCGGTGAACACCTTGTGGCGCTCGATATTGCGGAAATGCTCGGTCTCCGGCACCCGGCCAACGATGGCGGCGTGCGGTCGGCTGGCGCTCCACAGGTAGAGCAGCAGGCCGACGCCCACCCCCGCGATCACACCCAGCTCCACGCCTGCGAGCAGCGTGATCCCGATGGTCGCGGCGTGCGCGGCGAAATCGGCCTTGGAATAGCGCCAGAGCTGCCCCGGTGTCTTGAGATCGACGAGGCTGAGCACCGCCACGATGATCGTCGCCGCGAGCGTGGCGATCGGCAGCGAATAGAGCAGCGGGGTGAGGAACAGCGAGGCAAGCGCGATGCCGACAGCGGTATAGGCTCCGGCAGCGGGCGTTTCCGCCCCGGCATCGAAGTTGACGGCAGAGCGCGCGAAGCCGCCCGTCACCGGATAGCCGCCCGAGAAGGCGCTGGCGATATTGGCCGCGCCCAGCCCGATCAGTTCCTGATCCGGCTCGATCCGCTGGCGACGCTTGGCGGCGAGCGTGCGTGCGACAGATACGCTTTCGACGAAGCCGATGATCGAGATCAGCAGGGCGGGCACCCATAGCTGCTGGATCAGCGAGAGGTCGGTCGATGGCATGGCGAAGGGCGGCAGGCCCTGCGGCACTTCGCCCACCAGGTTCACGCCCTTGTCTTCCAGCCCCAACGCGATGGCAGCAAGGATGGTCAGGATCACCGCGACCACCGGCCCCGCCTTGGCGATCATGCCGGCCGGGCGGTCCGCGAGGCCGAGCGATTTCAGCGCCGGTTGCGCCCCCTTGCGGACCCAGAACAGGAACGCGGTGGCAGGCACGCCGACAGCCAGCGTCCACGGGTTCGTCTCGCCCAGCGCGCCTGCCAGCGATCCGAGCATTTCGGGCCAGTTGTCGCCGCCCGCGCTCACGCCGAGGATGTGCTTCAGCTGGCTGGTCGCGATCAGCAGCCCGCTCGCGGTGATGAAGCCGCTGACCACCGGGTGCGACAGCAGATTGGCGAGAAAGCCCAGCCGCAGGAGGCCGAGCACCGCCAGCATGACGCCGGACAGCGCCGCGAGCGTGATCGCGGCTTCCAGATATTCCGCGGTGCCCTGCGCCGCCACGGCTCCGGCCGCGCTCGCGGTCATCAGGCTGACGACTGCGACAGGCCCGACGGCGAGCGTCCGGCTGGTCCCGAATATGGCATAGGCGACCAGCGGGACAATCGAGGCATAGAGGCCGACGACCGGCGGCAGCCCGGCAAGCAGCGCATAGGCGAGGCTTTGCGGGATGAGCATGATCGTGACGATGATCGCCGCGACCAGATCATTGGTCAGGACCGAGCTGTTATAGGTCCGACCCCATTCGAGGATCGGGAGGTAGCGCGTCAGCATGGCCTGCTATCGCCTTCGCATCAGGCCATGCCGGTCGGCTTGGCGAGCCATTCGCGGCCCTTGAGCATCGCGTTCCAGTAGATGCCCGGCAGGATGTCCGTCTTCAGCCGCCAGGCAAGGGCGCTGGGCTTGGTCCCGTCGATCAGCCACTTGGGGAAGGTGGGCTGCAGCGTGCCGCCATAACCGAACTCGGCCAGCACGATGAGGCCGTGCTGCACGGTCAGCGGGCAGCTGCCGTAGCCATCGTAGAGCGCGATCGGCTCGTGGCCGTCGAGCACATGGAGTGCATTCGTCGCAACCACCGGCGCCTGCTTGCGCGCGGCCGCCATGGTCTTGGCGTTGGGCGTGCTCGAACAGTCGCCCAGCGCGAAAACCTCGGGGAACCGGGTGTGCCGCAGGGTATACTGATCGACCTCGGCATAGCCCGCCTCGTTGGCGAGCGGGCTGGCGGCGACCACCGCATTGCCCTTCTGCGGCGGGCAGACATGGAGCATGTCGAAGTCTCGCTCCACCTCGCCCTTTTCGGTTGCGAACCAGGCCTTTTGCGCCGGGCCGTCGACCCGGACGAGATTGGACCCGAAATTGAGCCCAATCCCGTATCGATCGACATATTTCATCAGCGCAGGGACGTAATCGGGCACGCCGAACAGCCCCGGCCCCTGATTGTGAAACTCGACCTCGATGTCCTTCAACACGCCCCGCTTCTCCCAGGCCGAGCAGGACAGGTACATCGACTTCTGCGGCGCGCCCGCGCACTTGATGGGCATTGGCGGCTGGGTGAACAGCGCGCGGCCCTTCTTGGTGCGCTGAACCAGTTCCCAGGTATAGGGCGCGAGGTCGTAGCGATAGTTGGAGGTGACGCCGTTCTGGCCCAGCGTCTCTTCCAGCCCTTCGACCTCCTCCCACGCCAGGCGATTGCCCATCGCCACGATCAGCAGATCGTAGGTGACGCTCTCGCCATTATCGAGGCGAACGGTCTTCTTGTCGGGATCGAAACCGGCGACCCCCGCCTTCACCCAGGTCACACCCTTGGGCATGACCGAGGCTTCGCTGCGGCAGGTCGTCTCCTTCTCGAACACTCCGCCGCCGACCATGGTCCAGCCCGGCTGGTAATAGTGGACCTCGCGCGGTTCGATCACTGCGATGTCGAGATCGCCGCGCCGGTGCAGCAGGCTCGCGGCGGTCGCGATTCCCGCGGAACCGCCGCCCGCGATGACGATGGTGTAATGCTGCGCGCTCATGATCGTGACGCCTCGTAGAGCCTGCCCGAACGGTTGCCGGTGCGGCAGAACGCGAGGACGGGAGCGGGGATCTGCGCCAGCGCCTGCGCGAAATCATCCTTGCGCGCGACGATATCCTCCGCGCTGGCGATCGGAATGAAACGCGTTTCCAGACCCGCCTCTTTGGCCGCGGCCTCGACCTCGGCCCAGGCGGGCTGGCCCGGCTCCTCTCCATCGGGGCGGTTGCAGATGATCGACCGGAAGCCCTGGTCGACCAGCGCGCGCATGTCCTGCGGAGCGATCTGCCCTGCAACCGAAACCGTGTCGTCCAACCTGATGATATCCATATCTCGATGTCCAATCCTTGAAAGGGTCCGCCGCGCTCCGGTTCTTCAGCTCCGGACCGTCGCGCGGAACAGCAGCATGCCGGCGAGCATGGCCGCCACGAAAATCGCCGCCGGGAGAGACGCGGTGCCAAGCGATGCAAGCGCCGGGCCGGGGCACAGGCCTGCAAGCCCCCAACCGATCCCGAACAGCGCCGACCCGCCAATCAGTCGCGGATCGAGGTCGCGCGTGCCGGGCAGGTGGAACTGCGTATCGCATGCCGGGCACTCCATGCGCCGGCGGATCGCCCAGGCAATGCTCATCACGATCACCGCGCCGCCCATGACGAAGGCGAGCGTGGGATCCCAGTCGCCGAACAGGTCGAGAAAACCGCGCACCCGCGCAGGGTTCATCATGCCCGACAGGGCGAGTCCCGCGCCGAACAGCGCACCGGAAACAAGGGCAACAAGCCAGCGCATCACCGGCCTCCTCCCAGCGCGTTGACGATAGCGACCGTCACCACGCCCGCGACGATGAACGTGCCGGTCGCGACCAGCGAGCGGGGCGAGAGGCGCGACATGCCGCAGACGCCGTGCCCGCTGGTACAGCCCGATCCCAACCGCGTGCCGAAACCGACCAGCAACCCGCCCGCGATCAGCCAGCCGTAACCGGGCGGAAACGTCGCCTCGACCGGACCGGCAATCCCGGCGAAGGCGAGCGCGCCGAGGATCAGCCCGACGACGAACAGCGCCGCGATGGGCCACGGGGCGCCCTTGCTCTCGATCCCGGTCGCGCGGGCGAGCATGCCGGAAACGCCCGCGATCCGGCCCGCGCCCAGCAGCATGATCGCGGACGCGAGCCCGATCATCAGACCGCCGAGCAGCCCTTCGAGCGGCTGGGCATCGGGAAAGCCCGGCAGCATCATACCGCGTTCACCGGAATCTTGATGTAGGAGACGCCGTTATCCTCCGGCTCGGGCAGGCGCCCGCCGCGGATATTCACCTGCACGCTCGGCATGATGAGCGTGGGCATCGCCAGCGTCTTGTCCCGGCTGGTCCGCATCTCGACGAACTCTTCCTCGGTCACGCCGTCCTTCACATGGATGTTTTCCTTGCGCTGCTGGCCGACCGTGGTTTCCCACGCATAGTCCTCGCGCCCCGGTGCCTTGTAGTCGTGACACAGGAACAGCCGCGTGTCGTCCGGAAGCGAGAGCAGGCGGCGGATCGAGCGGAACAGCTGCGTCGCGTCGCCGCCCGGGAAGTCCGCGCGCGCGGTGCCGAAATCGGGCATGAAGATCGTGTCGCCCACGAAGGCCGCGTCGCCGATGATGAAGGCCATGTCGGCGGGCGTATGCCCCGGCACATGCAGCGCGATGCCTTCCAGATTGCCGACCGAGAAAGTCTCGCCATCCTTGAACAGGTGGTCGAACTGCGATCCGTCGCGCTCGAAATCGGTGCCCGCGTTGAACAGCTTGCCGAACACTTCCTGCACGCGGACAATCTCGCTGCCGATGGCCAGCTTTCCGCCCAGCTTTTCCTGCAGGTAGGGCGCCGCCGAGATATGGTCGGCATGCGCGTGGGTCTCGATCAGCCAGGTTACTTTCAGGTTCTGCTTATGCACGTATTCGATCATGCGGTCCGCCGAACCATTCGACGTGCGACCCGAGGCCGCCTCGAAATCGAGCACCGAGTCGATGATCGCCGCCTCGCAGGTTTCCGGGTCGTGGACGATATAGCTGACCGTATTGGTCGCCTCGTCGAAGAATCCGGCTATCGTGGGGCGTAGCGACTTGTCGGCCCGGGCCCGTTCGATCTGCTCGCTGGCCTGCTGGACGGCCCTGTCTTTATCAGCCATGACACACCTTTCTAATCAATTTCATAAATTGTGAATATGAATTGCCTCGCGCGAAGTCAAGTGCTAGGTCGCAAGGATGAATGATCGAAATGAATCCGCGGAGCCTCGCGCCGGGCTTCGCATCGGCGATGCCGCCCCCAATTTCTCGGCGCGCAGCACCATGGGCCCTGTCGAGCTGGCGGATTTCCGTGGCCGGTGGGTGATGCTTTTCTCGCACCCGGCCGACTTCACCCCGGTCTGCACCTCGGAATTCATCGCGCTGGCCAAGGCCGCCGACGAGTTCGAGCGGCGCGACTGCGCGCTCGTCGCCCTCTCGATCGACAGCCTGTTCTCCCACTTCGCGTGGCTGCGCCTGATCCGGGACAAGTTCGCGACCGAGGTGCGCTTCCCCGTGGTGGAGGATCCGACCATGGTGATCGGGCGCGCCTACGGCATGGTCGCGAGGGGCGATAACGACAGCGCCACGGTGCGCACGACCTTCTTCATCGATCCGCGCGGAATCATCCGCGCCATGACCTGCTATCCGGCCAATGTCGGGCGCTCGATCCCCGAGCTTCTGCGCACGCTCGATGCGCTGCAGGCGGTCGACCGCGACGGCATGCTCGCGCCCGCGAACTGGCAGGTGGGCGACCCGCTGCTGCATCCCGTAACGACCGATATCGAGGAAATCTTCTCGGACGAGGATGCCGGGAGCTGGTTTCTGCGCGAGGCACCCCGATGAGCGAAGATGTGGAAACGCCGATAGAAGAGCTGAAGGCGATGGCCCACCCCCTGCGCTTTCGCATCCTGCAGGCGCTTGGACCGGGCGAGCGCAATGTTGGCGAGATCGAGGCCGAGACCAATATCGGCCAGCCCACCCTCTCCCAGCAGCTCGCGGTGCTTCGGAAGGCGGGACTGGTAAGCACCCGCAAGGAGGCGAAGCTGGTCTATTACCGCGTCGCGGCCGAAAGGCTGGCGGAGATCGCCGAGGTCATTTCCGCATTTGCCGAAAGTGACAGGGAACCATCCTCGCCTGCCGTGCGCACGCCCACCCCCGGCGTCGCCAATTTCGCGCGGCTTGCCTCGAACGGCTGAGCGACCTCAATCCTTCGGGGCCTCGCGCGTGGTGAAGCGGAAGGGGGGCAGCCGGTTGACGGCTTCGCGCAGCGACAGGCTCCACTGTTCGGAGATACGCCGGAAATAGGGGTCGTTCTCCGCGATCCGTCGCTCATGCCCCAGCCGATAGGCGTCGCGTTCGTGGATCGCTAGGTCGAGCGGCAGGTCCACTGCAAGGTTCGATCGAATGGTCGAATCGAAGGACACCATCAGCAGCCGCACCGCATCCTCGAACGGCATGGCCGGGTCGTAGGTGCGCACGATGATCGGCCGGCCGTACTTGGTCTCGCCGATCTGGAAGAACGGGGAATCGTCGCCCGCCTCGATGAAATTGCCTTCCGGGTAAACGAGGAACAGACGCTGTTCGCTGCCCTTGATCTGCCCGCCGACGATCAGGCTGGCCGAAAAGGGCGACTTCGCCGTTTGCCCTTCCCCCTTCAGGTTCGCGATCACTTCGCGCAGCGTGTCGCCCACGATGGTCGCGACCTGGAACATCGACGGGGCCGAGAGGATCGAAGGATCGCGTTCGGCCGGTGCCTTGGTCCGCTCGTCCAGCAGGCTGACCACCGCCTGCGTGGTCGCGAGATTGCCTGCCGAAAGGAGCGTGATGACCCGTTCTCCGGGCACTTCCCAGTGGCGCATCTTGCGCACCTGCGAGACGTCGTCGACGCCGGCATTGGTTCGGGTATCGGACATGAAGATGAGGCCGCGGTCCAGCCGCATGCCAACGCAGTAGGTCATTGAAGTGTGGTCTCGCGCAAACTCGGCGCGCCTTTTTTATTGCTCCACGCGCAGCGAAACAAGCACGCCCTCGTTGGTTCCCCCCATTCGCATCCCGCTGATCGGGGCAGCCTCGCGAAAGTCGATACCCGTGGCGACGCGGATATAGCGTTCGTCGGGGGAATAGCCGTTGGAAATGTCGAACCCGACCCAGCCGAGCCCCTCGAAATAGGCTTCCGCCCAGCCATGGCTCGCATCCTGTTCGACCCGGTCGTTCATCATCAGATAGCCCGAGACATAGCGGGCAGGCAGGCCCATCAGGCGCGCGGCGGAACAGAAGATATGCGCATGATCCTGGCACACGCCGTGGCCGCCCTGCAGCGCGTCTTCGGCAGGCGTGGCCGCATGGGTATTGCCGCCCTCGTATTTCACTGCCGTCAGGATCGCTTCGGAAAGACGGTGTCCGGTGCCGACATCGCCGGGGTCGACCTCGCCCAGATCCTCGACCAGCTTGCGGATGCCCGGGCCTGCCTGCGTCAGATCGGAGGAGCGCCTGAAGTGCCACAGCGGCAGGAAACCGCGATGGGGGCCAACCACGCCATCGGCGGTGCTGTTCTCGATCAGGCCCACGCAGCGGATCGCGGTTTGCGTGCTCCCCGGCTCGATCGCGACCAGATCGACCGCGTTTCCGTTGTGATCGTCGTAATGCAACTGGCGCTCGCCCCCCTCGATGGCGATCTTCCAGTCGAGCACCTTCTGCCCGCGGGTCTCCTTAGGCCGCAGGCGAACCTGCTGCAGCCCGTAGGCCACGGGCGCATCGTAGGAATAGCGCGTCTCGTGTTCGACCCGCAGCCTCATGCGGTCACCTCGAAAGAGTAGTCGGACGAAATCTGCTTCGCCAGATTGCCGTTGGCGCGCAGGAAGCCCTCGATGAATTCGTGCAGCCCGTCCTCGAAGATCGCGTCCATCGACTGGCCGAGGTAGTCTTTGCGGATGGCCTCCGCCATTTCGCAAGCCTCGGTCCGGTTGTCGTAGTTCTTTTCGAGATAGCCGAGGTTGTCGCAGATCTTGTTGTAACAGAAGGCAAGGCTGCGGGGCATCTGCTGGTGCAGGATCAGGAACTGGGCAATGTCGCGCGGGTTGACCGTCGCGCCGTGGAGCCAGGTGTAGGAGCGCAGCGCGGAGACCGAGCGCAGGATCGTCTCCCACTGCTTGATGTCGAGCGTCGAGCCGACCTGGCTGATCGAGGGCAGCAGAAGGTAGTATTTGACGTCGAGGATGCGCGCGGTGTTGTCCGCGCGCTCTATAAAGGTGCCCAGCCGCAAGAAGTTGAACCCGTCGTTGCGCAGCATGGTGCCATTGGTCGCCCCGCGCACGAGCGCGTTCTGCTGGCGGATCGTGGTCAGCACGTCGGGCAGGTCCGCCTCGGCGATGGTGCCCGAAAGCAGCTTGTCGAGCGTCATCCAGCTTTCGTTGATCGCCTCCCAAACCTCGCTGGTGAGCGCGATCCGCACGGCGCGCGCATTGTCGCGCGCGGCCTTGACCATGCTGATGATGCTCGCCGGATTCTCGCGATCGCTGAGCAGGAACTCCATGACCTTGCTGGAAGTCGGCTCGCCATGGCGTTCGCGAAATCCTTTGAGCTGACCCGTGGTGGTGAGGACCGATTCCCATTCCGAACGCGACGAACCGGCGCGCGTCAGCGCAATACGAAAGCCTGCGTCGAGCAGGCGCGCGGTCGCCTCCGCCCGTTCGAGATAGCGGAACATCCAGAACAGGCCCGATGCGGTCTTACCGAGCATCGCGCCCCTCCGGGATCATGGCGCGGGGCTCAATCATCGAGCACCCATGTATCTTTCGTGCCGCCGCCCTGGCTCGAATTCACCACCAGCGATCCTTCGTTCATGGCCACGCGGGTGAGGCCGCCCGGCACGATGTCGATCGAGTTGGGGGCCATCAGCACGAAGGGACGGAAGTCGACATGGCGCGGGGCAAGCCCCTGTTCGGTGAAGATCGGCACGGTCGACAGAGCGAGCGTGGGCTGCGCGATATAGCCATCGGGCTTCGCCTTCAGCTTGGCGCGGAAATCCTCGATTTCCTGCTTGGTCGCGGCAGGGCCGATCAGCATGCCGTAACCGCCCGAGCCATGGACTTCCTTGACCACCAGCTCTTCCAGCCGGTCAAGCACTTCGGCCAGCTGGTCGGGCTCCGAACAACGCCAGGTCGGCACGTTCTGGAGCAGGGGCCGCTCGCCGGTATAAAATTCGACGATATCGGGCATGTAGCTGTAGAGCGCCTTGTCGTCCGCAATTCCCGTGCCCGGCGCGTTGGCGATGGTGACGCCGCCGGCGCGATACACGTCGAAAATCCCCGGCACGCCCAGCATCGAGTCGGGGTTGAAGTTGAGCGGATCGAGGAAATCGTCATCGATCCGGCGATAGATCACGTCGACCGGCCGGTATCCTTGCGTGGTGCGCATCGCAACGCGGCCGTCGACGACCCGCAAGTCCGATCCTTCGATCAGTTCCGCACCCATCTGGTCGGCGATGAAACTGTGCTCGAAATAGGCGGAGTTGAACGTCCCCGGCGTCAGCACCGCGACGGTCGGCTTTGAGAGGCAGGCGGGCGGCGCGCAGGCGGACAGCGACCGGCGCAGCCAGCTGGGGTAGTCGCTCACCTCGCAGATCGGGATTTCCGCGAAGAGCTCGGGAAACATCTGGAGCATGATCTCGCGGTTCTCGAGCATGTAGGAGACGCCGGACGGGGTCCGCGCATTGTCTTCCAGCACGTAGAACTCGTCGGGCCCGGTCCGCACGATGTCGGTCCCGATGATGTGGGTGTAGATGCCGCCCGGCGGATCGAAGCCCATCATCTTGGGCAGGAAAGCGTCGTTGTTGGCGATCAGGCTCTGCGGAATGCGGCCCGCGCGCAGGATTTCCTGCCGGTGATAGATATCGTGCAGGAAGGCGTTGATCGCCCGTACGCGCTGCTCGATCCCCTTGGAAAGCTTGCGCCATTCATTGCCCGAAAGCACGCGCGGCACGACGTCGAAGGGGATCAGCCGCTCGTCGGCCTCTGCCTCGCCATAGACGTTGAAGGTGATGCCGATCTTGCGGAAGAAGTTTTCCGCCTGCTCGGACTTTCGCAGGACGCGGTTTTCGGGCTGTCGATCGAGCCACTGGCGGAACGCGCGGTAGGCGGGGCGGATATTCTCGCCCTCGCCGCCATCGTGTCCAAGCATCTCGTCGAAGCTCAATTCGGTCCCCGGCCTTCCCTATCGTCCGTGTTGCCTGACCCTGCGATTTCGCAGCGCAACATTAGTCACTCAACCGCGCTGTCCCGTCAATCGTTCCGAACTGCGAATTGTTCACCTCAGGAATCCACCCGTCCTTCGATCAGCCGGTCGACCAGCGACGGATCGGCCAGCGTCGAGGTATCGCCGAGCGAGCCGTAATCGTTCTCCGCGATCTTGCGCAGGATGCGCCGCATGATCTTGCCGCTGCGGGTCTTGGGCAGGCCGTCGGTGAAATGGATCCGGTCGGGCGTGGCGACCGGCCCGATTTCCTTGCGGACCTGCTGGCGCAGTTCCGCCGCGAGCTCGTCCGACCCGTCCTCGCCCGCATTGAGCGTAACGTAGCAGTAGATGCCCTGCCCCTTGATATCGTGCGGGTAGCCGACGACCGCCGCCTCGGACACCTTGGGGTGGAGCACGAGTGCGCTCTCGACCTCGGCGGTGCCCATGCGGTGGCCCGACACGTTGATGACATCGTCGACCCGCCCGGTGATCCGGTAATAGCCGTGTCCATCACGCTGGCACCCGTCCCCGGTGAAATACTTGGCCCTGTAGGTGCTGAAATAGGTCTGCACGAAGCGATCGTGGTCGCCGTAGACCGTGCGCGCCTGCCCGGGCCAGCTCGCGGTGATGCACAGATTGCCCTCGGCCTCGCCCTCCAGCACCTGCCCCTCGTTGTCGACCAGTTGCGGCTGGACACCGAAGAACGGCAGCCCCGCGCTGCCCGGCTTCATCGCATGGGCCGCCGGTAGCGTGGTCAGCATCACGCCGCCGGTCTCTGTCTGCCACCAGGTGTCGATGACCGGGCAGCGCCCCTCGCCGGGGACTTGGTGATACCAGCGCCATGCCTCGGGGTTGATCGGCTCTCCCACCGTGCCGAGCAGGCGCAGGCTGGATCGGTCATGCGCGGTGACGAAGCTGTCGCCTTCGCGCATCAGCGCACGGATCGCGGTCGGCGCGGTGTAGAAGATCGAAACCTTGTGCTTGGCGATGGTCGCCCAGAACCGCCCGTGGTCGGGATAGTTGGGCACGCCCTCGAAGATCACCTGGGTCGCGCCGTTCAGCAGCGGGCCGTAGGTGACGTAGCTGTGCCCGGTGATCCAGCCGATATCCGCCGAACACCAGAAGATGTCGTCCGGCTGGTGATCGAACACGTAATGAAAGGTGGTCGCGGTCCACACGCCGTAACCGCCGGTCGTGTGGAGCACGCCCTTGGGCTTTCCGGTGGAGCCCGAGGTGTAGAGGATGAACAGCGGGTCTTCGGCAGCCATGGGCTCGCACGGGCAATCATCGTCCGAAGCAATATCGGCGTACCAGTGATCGCGGCCCTCGGTCATCGCGACTTCGGCGCCGGTGTGCCGGAACACCAGCACGCCCTTTACCGGAGTGTCATGCTCCGCCAGCGCCCTGTCGACATCGGCCTTCAGGGGAATGACCTTCGAGCCGCGCAAGCCCTGGTCGGCGGTAATCACGAAATGGCTGTCGCAGTCGACGATCCGCCCGGCCAGCGCCTCGGGCGAGAAACCGCCGAAGACGACCGAATGGATCGCGCCGATCCGCGCGCAGGCGAGCATCGCGATCACGCCTTCGGGAATCATCGGCATGTAGAGCGTGACGCGCGCGCCCTTGGCGACCCCCATGGCCTTGAGCGCATTGGCCATGCGGATCACTTCGCGGTGCAGATCGGCGTAGCTGAGCGTGCGCCCCTCACCGTCGGGCTCGTCGGGCTCGAAGATCAGCGCGGCCTTGTCGGCCTTGTCCGCCAGGTGCCGGTCGACCGCGTTGTGACACAGGTTGAGCGTGCCGTCGGCGAACCACGCGATCTCGACCGGGTCGTAGGACCACTCGCCGCCTCTGGTCGGTGTCTCGATCCAGTCGAGCCGCTGCGCCTGCTCCAGCCAGAACCCGTCCGGATCGGACAGCGAGCGGGCATAGGCGGCCTCGTATTGCTCGGCCGAACAATGGGTTGCTGCGGTCTGCGGCGGCTCGATATATTCGCTCATCGTGCTCTCTCTCCCTCGATATCGGCAGAGGGCTAACCGATCCGGCATCGGTTTGCGACCTCGGGTTTTGCGAAGCCTGGCGTGCTCGCGTGATACCGTCTCAAGACCTCTTGCACCCGCCTGCGCAAGCCCATAGCACCGGCGCCCTGATTTCCCGCCGCGATTCCATGGTCGGGAGCAGTCTTCAGGGGAGCCCCAATGCGTACCAAAGCCTTCATTCTCGCCACGCTCATGGCGGGCGTTGCCGCACAGCCGTTGAGCGCCAAGGAGGGAATGTTCACGCCCGAACAGCTGCCCGAAATCGCGGACGACCTGCGCGAAGCGGGGCTGGAACTCGATCCCGAAGCGCTGTCGGACCTGACCGGCTTCCCGATGGGGGCGGTCGTCTCTCTGGGAGGCTGCTCGGCCAGCTTCGTTTCGCCCCAGGGCCTCGTGGTCACCAACCACCACTGCGCGCGCGGATCGGTCCAGTACAATTCGACCGCCGAGAACAATTATCTCGAAAACGGCTTCCTCGCGCAGACAATGGGCGACGAGCTGCCCGCTGCACCGGGATCGCGCATCTATGTGACGACCGAGTTCAGCGACGTGACGCAGCGCATGCGGGCAGGCACCGAGGCGCTTTCGCCGAACGAGCGCTACGACACGGTCGAACAGCGCATGAAGGACATCGTCGCCGAGTGCGAACAGGCAGCCGGCTTCCGCTGCCGGGTCGCGAGCTATTATGGCGGCGCGCAATACAAGCTGATCAAGCAGCTCGAAGTGAAGGACGTGCGCCTCGTCTACGCCCCGGCCGATTCGATCGGCAAATATGGCGGCGATGTCGATAACTGGATGTGGCCGCGCCACACCGGCGATTTCTCGTTCTACCGCGCCTATGTCGCGCCCGACGGCTCCTCCGCCGAATATTCCGAGGACAACGTGCCCTACACGCCCGAGCATCACCTGAAGGTGAGCAAGGCGGGGCTCGACGATGGCGATTTCGTGATGGTCGCGGGCTATCCCGGCTCGACCTCGCGCTATGCCATGCTGGCCGAGGTCGAAAATACGTTCGGCTGGAACTACCCGACCTTCCAGACCCTGCTGACCGAGTGGATCGACACCATCGAAACCGCCGCGCCCGAAGGATCGGACGCGCGGGTGAAATACGAATCGCGCCTCGCCGGGCTCAACAATTACGAGAAGAACCTGCGCGGCCAGATCGAGGGCGCCCGCCGCGTCGGCCTGATCGAACGGCGCCGCCAGCGCGAACAGGCGCTCGCCGCCTGGATCGCCGCCGATCCCTCCCGCGCCGCCTACAGCAGCGCCATCGCGGATCTTTCCGAGCTGTCGCAGGAAAGCGCGACGGCGGCGCGCACCAGCTTCTGGTACGGCAACGCGACACGCGCCCAGCTGCTCGGCGTGGCGCAGCGTCTCTATCGCCTGGCCAAGGAGCGCGAGAAGCCCAATGCCCAGCGCGAATCCGGCTATCAGGAACGCGACATGGCGTTCTTCCGTCAAGGCCTGCAGGCGCTGGACCGGCGCTATGACGCATCGGTCGACAAGGCCGAATGGCTGCTGTTCCTCGACGGCTATCTCGCCCAGCCCGAGGCCGAGCGTGTGGCCGTGTTCGACGAAGCCCTCGGTCTTACGGGGATCGACGATGCCAAGCAGGTCGATGCGATCCTCGACGCGTATTACGAAGGCACATCGCTCGACGAGAGCGAGACCCGCCTTGCGCTGATGGACGCGAGCGTCGCCGAACTGGAGGCGAGCAATGATCCCTTCATGAAGCTCGCGATCGCGCTCTACGATTACGAGCGCGGGCTGGAAGACGAGGCCGAGGAACGGGCCGGGCGTGCCCTTGCCCTGCGCCCCGCCTACATGGAGGCGATCACGCAGTGGCAGAGCGAACAGGGTCTGCTGCCCTATCCCGATGCCAACTCCACCCTGCGCATCACCTTCGGCAATGTCATGGGCGGCTCACCCTTCGACGGGATGGCCTACCTGCCCTTCACCACGCTGGAAGGGATCACCCAGAAGGACACCGGAGAAGACCCCTTCAACGCGCCCCAGCGCCAACTCGATCTGATCGAGGCGAAGGATTACGGCGACTACGAGCTCGCCTCGATCGGCTCGGTCCCGGTGAACTACCTGTCCGATCTCGACGTGACCGGCGGCAACTCGGGCTCGGCCACGCTCAATGCCGAAGGCGAACTGGTCGGCCTGCTGTTCGACGGCACCTTCGAGAGCGTCAATTCGGACTGGGACTTCGATCCGCGCACGACACGCTCGATCCATGTCGACACCCGCTACATGCTGTGGGTGATGGAAAAGGTCGACGGGGCGGACAACCTGATCGAGGAAATGGATATCGTCGAATAGACCCATGGAAGGGCGGCTCGCGGGCCGCCCTTCGCTTATGGGGACGACGCGAAAGGCCGGAGGGGTTTGATGCACGGCGTGCAACAGGCCATTCCGATTCCGCGCTGGATCAAATTTGCTGTAATTGATAAAGCGTAGGCATGTTGGAAAGCTTCGACGCCATCATGCTCGCGCGGATCCAGTTCGCCTTCACGGTGAGCTTCCACTTCATCTTCCCGGCTTTCTCGATCGGGCTGGCGAGCTATCTTGCGGTGCTCGAGGGCCTGTGGCTGAAAACCGGCAAGCGGGTCTACATGGACCTGTTCAAATACTGGCTGAAGATCTTCGCGATCGCCTTCGCCATGGGCGTCGTCTCCGGCATCGTCATGTCCTACCAGTTCGGCACCAACTGGTCGGTCTTCTCCGATGTCGCGGGGCCGGTGATCGGCCCGCTGATGGCCTACGAGGTGCTGACCGCCTTTTTCCTCGAAGCCGGGTTCCTCGGCGTGATGCTGTTCGGGATGAACCGCGTCGGCAAGACGCTGCACTATGTCGCGACGCTGATGGTGGCGGGTGGCACCTTCATCAGCGCGTTCTGGATCCTCTCGGTCAACTCCTGGATGCAGACGCCCGTCGGCTACGAACTGGCCGCCAATGGACAATACCTGCCGGGGGACAGCTGGGTGGAGATCATCTTCAACCCCAGCTTCCCCTACCGCCTCGTCCACACGGTACTGGGCGCCTACATTACCACCGCCTTCGTGGTCGGCGGGGTGGGCGCGTGGCACCTGCTGAAGGACCGGACCAACATCCACGCGCGCAAGATGTTCTCTATGGCGATGTGGATGGCCGCGCTGGTCGTGCCGATCCAGATCGTCGCGGGCGACATGCACGGGCTCAACACGATGGAGCACCAGCCGCAGAAGGTGATGGCGATGGAGGGCCATTACGAGAGCCATCCCGATGGCGCGCCGCTCTACATCTTCGGCCTGCCCAATGACGAGGAGCAGCGGCTCGATGCCGCCATCGGCATTCCCAAGCTGTCCAGCTTCATCCTCAAGCACGAATGGGATGCGCCGATCGACGGGCTCGACACGATCCCTGATGACGAGCAGCCGCCGGTGGGAATCGTCTTCTGGTCGTTCCGCATCATGGTCGGCCTTGGCCTCCTGATGCTCGGCGTGGGCCTGTGGAGCCTGGTCGCCCGCTGGCGCGGCAAGCTTTACGACTGGAGCTGGCTGCACAAGGCCGCGCTGGTCATGGGCCCATCGGGCTTCGTCGCGGTGATCGCGGGCTGGATCACCACCGAGGTAGGCCGCCAGCCTTACGTCATCTACAATCTGCTGCGCACCGCCGATGCGGCCAGCCCGCTCGACGCGCCTGCTGTCGGTGCCTCGCTGATCGCCTTCGTGGTGGTCTATTTCGCGGTCTTCGGCACGGGCACCTGGTATATCCTGCGGCTGATGAAGAAGGCTCCCCAGGCGCAGGAGACGGGCGTCAAGCGCGGCGATACCGGCCCGATCCGGACCGCCGGGATCACACCCGGCCCGACGCAGGATCCGGGCAATCTCAGCCCCGAATCGCTCTCTTCGATCAAGTATGTCGAGCCCACCGATATCGAGGCGACGGGTAAGGAGCCGGGCAAATGATCGACCTGACGACGATCTGGGCCTTCATCATTGCCTTCGCGATCTTCGCCTATGTGGTGATGGACGGGTTCGACCTCGGCATCGGGATCCTGTTCCCGACCTTCGCCGTCGGGCGCGAGCGGGACCGCGCGATGAACTCGATCGCGCCGGTGTGGGACGGGAACGAGACCTGGCTGGTGCTGGGCGGCGGCGGGCTGTTCGCCGCCTTCCCGCTCGCCTACGCGGTGATCCTGCCCGCCACCTATCCGCTGATCATCGCGATGCTTCTGGGGCTGGTCTTCCGGGGGGTCGCTTTCGAATACCGCTGGCGCGACCCCGCCCATCGCCGCTTCTGGGACGCTGCATTCACCGGCGGCTCGCTGGTCGCGGCGATGGCGCAGGGGATGACGCTGGGCGCGCTGCTGCAGGGGATCGAGATCGACGGGCGGGCCTATGCGGGCAGCTGGTGGGACTGGCTGACGCCCTATACGCTGCTGACGGGGCTCGGCACCGTGGCGGGCTACGCCCTGCTCGGAGCGACATGGCTTGTCTGGAAGCTCGACGGCGACGCACAGGACCATGCGCGCAGGCTCGGCAAGATCGCCGCGCTCGCCACGCTTGCGCTGATGGCGGGCGTCAGCCTCTACAACCTTCTCCTCACGCCCGAATATGCCGAACGCTGGCTGAGCGCACCCGAGCTCTTCTGGATCGCCCCGATCCCGCTCGGCACGCTGATCGTCGCGGGGTTCCTGTGGCATGCCCTGTCGAAGGACCGGCACTCCAAGCCCTTCTGGCTATCGCTTGCGGTGTTCTTCTGCGGCATGGCGGGCCTCGGCGTAACGATCTGGCCTTATGTCGCCCCGCCCAGCCTGACGATCTGGGATGCCGCCGCGCCCGAACGCAGCCAGATCTTCATGCTGATCGGCGTTGCGCTCACCATGCCGCTCATCATCGGATACACCGCCTGGGCCTACTGGGTGTTCCGCGGCAAGGTGGGGGACGAGGGGTATCACTGATGGGGGAAGGCGACATCGGCAGCCCCTTGTGGAAGCGGCTCGGCTGGATGGCTGCGATCTGGGGCATGAGCGTGGGCGCGCTGGGCATCGTGGCCTTCGTCATCCGCTGGTGGCTGTCCTAGAAGATACGGTCCTAAAAGACACAGCGTCCGCCGGATCGGTCGCCAATCGAAACTTATTTTTGCCTCCCCCTCTCGCAATGCGGCGGATCACACCCTATCGGCTGGTCTCATGCGCCGCGCGATTCTTCTCGGCCTTGCCGCCACTGCCCTTGCGGGTTGCGCCAGCATGGCACCGGATCGCGCCCAGCCAGCGGTCACAGCGCAGCTCCCGGCAGACTTTCCCAACAGCGAGAATGCGGGCGAATACCGCCCCGACGCGTGGTGGACCGCTTATGACGACCCCGTGCTCGACGCGCTCGTTCAGGATGCGTTGGCCGACAATCTGGACATTGCCGAAGCCTCCGCCCGCGTCGCCCAGGCTGCCGCGCAGGCACGGGTGGCACGCTCGGCGCTGCTGCCCAGCATCGGTGCGAGCGCCGATGCAAGCTATTCCAACACGCCGCTGAGCGGCAGCGCATTCGGCGGGCTTGCCGGCGGCGGCCAGCAGGCGCCGAGCAGGATCGAGAACGATTCCTACTCGCTCGGCCTCGGCGCGAGCTACGAAATCGACCTGTTCGGCCGCGCCCGCAACGATTTCGCCGCCGCCCGGGCCGATGCCGTCGCCGCCGAGTACGACTATCGCAGCGTGCAGCTCGCAGCCGCCGCCGAAACGATCCGGACCTATTTCGAAATCGTCGATACCCGCCGCCAGATCGAACTGACGCTGGAAACGATCGATCTGCTGGCCGAGCGCACCGCGCAGACAGAGGAGCGCTTCCGGCGCGGCCTGACCCAGAGTTTCGAGCTGTATCAGGTGCAGCAGGACCAGCGAAACACGCAGGCCTCGCTACCGCAGCAGGAAGCCGCGCTCGACGCCGCGGAGGGCCGCCTTGCCCTCCTTGTGCGCGCTTATCCGCAGGCGATGGAGGCACGGCTTGCCCGTCCGCTGATGCCGCGCCTTGTATTCGACGAGGTGCCCGCGGGCCTGCCTGCCGACCTGCTCGGCCAGCGGCCCGACGTAGCGGCAGCCTGGGCCCGGCTCGAAGCCGCGCGCGCACGGGTCGGCGCGCGGCGGGCCGAGCGCTTCCCCTCGATCACGCTGTCGGCATCCCCCGGCACGCAGGGCGGAGACATTGGCGGCGCGTTCGACATTGCGAACAACTGGGCGGTCAACCTCGCCGCCGGGCTCACCGCGCCGATCTTCCAGGGTGGCCGCATCTCCGCCAATATCGAGGCCGCGCGGGCCGTCTACGAGCAGCAGGCGGCCAATTACGCGCGCACCGTGCTCGATGCCTACCGCGAGGCCAACAGCGCGATCGAGGAATACGAGGAGAACCGCCAGCGCTATGCGCTGATCCTCGCCCAGCTGGAGGAAGCGCAGTTTTCCGCCGACCTGCAGGCGCGCCGGTTCGAGGCGGGGGTGGGCGACTATGTCAGCTATCTCGACGCGCTGCGCGCGCTCTACCAGGTCGAGGCCGCGCTTTCCTCTGCCGGGCGCGCCGTCGCGCTGTCGCGGCTAGGCGTGCATCGCGCGCTCGGCGGCGACTGGGCGGCGGGCGTCGAACCAAACCCGGTCGGGCTGGTGCCCGCCGAACAGGAAGGACCGGAAGAATGAGCCGTCAGGCCATCCTCGCGCTCGGCGTGCTGGGCGCCGCAATCCTGATCGCCGTGCTGATGGTGACCTTGCGCCCCGAGCCGGAAGAGCAGGAACGCATCGAGCAGGCCCCGCTGGTCGAGACCGTGCCGTTCGAGCAGGGGTCAGGCCCGCTCGAGGTGCGCGGAAGCGGCACGGTGCAGGCGCGCGAGACGGTGACGGTGGGGGCGGAAGTGTCGGGGCGCCTCGTCTATGTGAACCCGGCCTTCCGCGAAGGCCGGATCGTGCCGCGCGGCGCGACCTTGTTCCGCGTCAACCCGGTCGACTACCAGAACCAGGTCCGCACCGCCCGCGCCGACGTCGCCGCACAGGACGTTGCCGTTCTCCAGGCGCGCGAGGAAGTGGAGATCGCGCGCGACGAGCTGGAGCGGTTCGCCCAGCGTCAGCAGACCCGCGACGTGCTGCAGGCCGGCATTGACCCGGACGATTACGCCGCGCGCATCCTCCCGCCCAACATCCTCACCCGTCAGCCCTTTTCCGGCACGGGCGGCAATGCCGGTCCGGGCAACGCCCCCGCCCCCAGCCGCCTCGCTACCCGCGAACCGCAGCTGCAGTCCGCACAGGCCGCGCGCGAGCGTGCCGCCGCCAATCTGGAGGCAGCCCAGCTCTCGCTGTCGCGCACGCGCATATCCGCACCTTTCGCCAGCCTGGTGCAGGACGAAAGCGCCGCGGTCGGCACGCTCGTCCAGCCGGGCCAGACACTCGGCACGCTGGTGGCGACCGACGCCTTCGAGGTGCGCGTCGCACTGACCGAGGCCGAGGCGGCCTTGATCCCGAGCCTGCTGCGCCCCGGTTCCGGGCGCATCCCGGCCAGCATCTATTTCGACTATGGCGGGATCACCTATCGCTGGGAGGCCTTCGTCGACCGCGCCGACCCGATCCTCGATCTCGAAACGCGCACGATCGATGTCTTCCTTCAGGTGCCCGCTCCCCTGCAGGGTGGCCGGCCGGTAGACCCAGAGGGCGATGCCCCTGCCGGGCCGCCACTGCTGCTCGGCAGCTTCGTGGACGCGCGGATCGCGGGCGATATCTCGGTGCCCTTCGCGCGCATCCCGATCGATGCGCTGCGGCCTGGCAACGAAGTGTGGGTGGTGCGCAACGGGCGCCTGCGGATCCTGCCCGTGCGGGTGATCCAGAGGACCGACGAGATCGCCTATGTCACCACGCCCAGCCTCGCGGCAGGCGGGCGCATCATCACCAGCAACATGCGCGCGCCGACCGACGGGATGAAGGTGCGTGTAAACCAGCCGTCGCAAACCGCGCGGCGTCAGCCCGCGAGGGAGCAATCGCGCGGTGAGTGATCCGCAGGACAAGTCCGTGGCGGTCGACCGCTACGGCAACGAGGCGACCGACCGGGCGCGCGACCGCACCGGGCCGATTGCCTTCATGGCGCGCAACGGAGTCGCCTCGAACCTGCTTTTGCTGCTGATGCTGGTGGCGGGCTATTTTTCCTACACCACCATCGTCCAGGAGGTCTTTCCCGAAAGCAGCCTCGACACCGTAACGGTTTCGGTCACCTATCCCGGCGCGACCCCGGAGGAGATCGAGGAATCGATCCTGCTCAAGGTCGAGGAAGCGGTCGAGGCGATTGACGGTGTCAACCAGGTCACCTCGACCGCCTCCGAAGGTGGCGGGGTGGTCAATGTCGAGCTCGAACTGGGCACCGATATCGCCCGCGCGCTCGACGAGGTGAAGTCCGAAGTCGACCAGATCCAGACCTTTCCCGAAGAGGCGGAAGAACCCGACATCCGCGAACTCACGACAAGAATGGTGGCGTTGCGGATCGCGCTGTTCGGCGATGTGAACGAGCGTACGCTCAAGGAAACCGCCTACCGTCTGGAAGACGCCGCCGCCGCCCTGCCCGAGATCAGCTACGTCGAAACCTCGGCGATCCGCAATTACGAGATCTATGCCGACGTGCCGCAGTCGCGCCTGCGCGCGCTCGGCCTGTCGCTGCCGGAGGTCGCGCAGATCGTCGGCCAGTCGAGCCTCGACAGCCCGGCAGGGTCGATCGAAACCGGGGCCGAGGAAGTGCGCGTGCGCACCATCGGCCAGAACTACGACCAGCAGGATTTCGAGAATATCGTCGTCCTGACCACGCAGGACGGCGCCACGCTGACGCTGGGCGACATTGCCGATGTGGACGACGGGTTCGAGGATTCGGACCTCATCACCCGTTTCAATGATCGGCCGGTCGCCTTCGTGGACATCTATCGCACCAGCGACGAGCGGGTGCTGGATGTGGCCGAGTCGGCCAAGACGTTGATTGCCGAAGAATTCGATCTACCGCCGGGCGTTTCCTACGCGATCTGGGAGGACAGTTCCGAACTGCTCGAAGACCGGCTCGAACTGCTGCTGCGCAATGCCGCTTTCGGTCTGATCCTCGTGCTCGCCGCGCTGACGCTGTTCCTCGACCTGCGGCTCGCGATGTGGACTGCGGTGGGGATCGGCGCGACCTTCGTGGGCGCGATCTTCATCCTCGACTGGGCGGGATCGAGCATCAACATGTTCTCCCTGTTCGGCTTCATTCTCGCGCTGGGGCTGGTGGTCGACGACGCGGTGGTCGTGGGGGAAAACGTTTATGCGGAGCGCGAGCGGGGCCGTACGGGGATAGGCGCGGCGATTGCAGGTACCCAGCGCGTGAAGGTTCCGGTCTTCTTCGCGGTGGCCACCACGGTGACGGCATTCACCCCCCTGCTCGCAGTGGGAGGCGTGATCGGGAAGATTCTCGCGGATATTCCGCTGGTCGTCATCGCGGTCCTTACGCTGTCGCTGGTCGAGGCGCTTTACATCCTTCCGCATCATCTGAGCACGCTGCCGGATCATGACCACCAGCCGGGCAATCCGGTAACGCGGTTCTTCGCCCGCGTGCAGGGCTGGGTCGACGAGCGCTTCAAGACCTTCGTCGACGGGCCGCTCGACAGGGCGCTGCAGTTCGTGGTCGCGATGCCCTATTTCGTGCTTGCCGCGGGCGTCGCGCTGCTGATCCTGTTCGTGGCGATGCTGCCCGGCGGGATTATCAAGTTTTCCTTCTTCCCCGAGATCGAGGGCGACATCGTGACCGCGACGCTCGAAATGCCGTCGGGCACGACGGTCGACCGGACGGCGGAGGTGACGGAGCGGATCGAGGCAGCGGCGAACCGCGCCCTCAGGCGCTTTGGCGATGTCCCTCCCGGCGCTGCCGGGGAAGACGGGGCAGGCACCGGCGGATTGCCCGATTTCGTCGAAGCGACATACACGACGATCGGCCAGAGCCAGACCAATGGCGGCCCGGGCGGGCCCGAACGCACCCTGCGCCCGAACCTCGCCAATATTCAGCTGAGCCTCGTCCCGGCAGCCGAACGCGAGGTGTCCGCGCTCCAGATCGAGCAGGCCTGGCGCGAGGAGCTGGGCGAGGTGCCCGAAGCCCGCTCGCTTTCGATTTCGTCTTCCCTCCTGCAAGTCGGCGAGCCGGTGAACGTCCAGCTCAACCATCCCGACGACGCAGTGCTGGACCAGGCGAGCGACCGGCTGATGGCCGAACTCTCGCGCGTTGCGGGCGTGTTCGATGTCGAGAGCGACCAGGACGCGGGCCAGCAGGAAATCGAGCTGCGGCTGAAGCCCGCCGCGCGAACGCTCGGCGTGACACTGCGCGATGTCGCCAACCAGGTGCGCGCCGCATTCTTCGGGGCCGAAGCCGTGCGGGTCCAGCGCGGGCGCGAAGATGTGCGCGTCTATATCCGCCTGCCCGAGGACGAGCGCGATTCGATCGCCGATATCGAAGCATATCGCGTGCGCGTGCCGGGGGGCGAGGTTGCGCTCTCCAGCATCGCGGAGGTTTCCTTCGGCGAAGCGCCCTCGGTCATCCGGCGCGAGAGCGGGCATCGCATCGCGACCATTACCGCCGATGTCGACGACGATACGATTACCGGGCAGGAAGTCGCGGTGCTGCTGGACAACCAGATCATGCCGCAGCTGATGGCCGACTACCCTTCCCTGCAGTACGATTTCGGCGGCGAGCAGGAAGAGCAGCAGGAAAGCTTCGGCGATCTCGGCAGCGCCTTCCTGCTGGCACTGATCGCCATCTATGCCCTGCTGGCAGTCCCCTTTCGGTCCTATTTCCAGCCGCTGATCATCATGGCGGCGATCCCCTTCGGCATGATCGGGGCGCTGATCGGGCACCTGCTGCTAGGCATCCCGCTCGGCATCCTGTCGATGTTCGGGATCATCGCGCTCTCAGGCGTCATCATCAATGGGTCGCTGGTCCTGATCGACTTCCTGAACGAGAATCTCGCCAACGGGATGGAGCCTGCCGAAGCGGTGATCGACGCCGCCAAATCGCGCTTTCGCCCGATCATGCTGACCGCGATCACCACCTTCCTCGGCGTCGCACCGATCACCTTCGAGACGAGCCTGCAAGCGCAGTTCCTCATCCCGATGTCGGCCAGCCTCGGCTTCGGCGTGCTGTTCGGCACCGCGCTGCTGATCCTGCTGATCCCGGCGCTGGCGATCATCCAGATGCGCGTCGCGGCCCGGATTCAGCGCTGGCGCGGGAAGGACCGCGAGCAGATCGCCCACGGCGGGGAACCGATGGTGCCCTGACCGGGCAGGTTCCGGCCAGCTGGATCAGGCGATCTTGCGACGCAGCAGGATCGCCCCGGCGGCAAGGCCGAAGATCAGCGCGACCGGAGGCGCGGGCACTTCGGTGCCGCCGCCGCGAGTGCCGGTGGGTTCGCCATCCGGCGGGGTCGTGTAGGCTGCGGCCGGAGTTGCGACAGCCATGATCGCGATGCCAGCCAGTGCCGTGAGCATTTTCATCTTTGCCTCCCTGTGGTCCTGCGGGAGAGAATGACGCCCGGCACCGGCTTGTCGACCGCCGAACCGCACCTGCCCAATTTCGGAACGCTTGAGCGGAGAGTTATTCAGCCGCTTCGGCCGGAACCTGCTGGTCGTCGATCGGATGGTCGAGCCTGCCGAGCATGTCCTTCGGGCACACCTGCCAGATCTGCGCCAGCGTATCGTCCCACTGTTCGATCAGGCCGCGCGCGAACCGGCTGCCGGTCAGCTCGGCATGGCGTTCGACGAGGCTCCGCAGATGGTCGCGCCAGTAGTCGGCGACGACCCGCTGCCACAGGATCGAGCCGGAATTGGCCATCCGCTCGAAACTGCCGTCGGTGTCGAGAACGAAGGCCATTCCGCCCGTCATCCCCGCACCGAAATTGCTGCCCGCGCGGCCGAGGATCACGGCCGTTCCGCCGGTCATGTATTCGCAGCCATTGGCCCCGCATCCTTCGACCACGGCGTTCGCGCCCGAATTGCGGACCGCAAAACGCTCGCCCGCCTTGCCCGCCGCGAACAGCGCGCCCGAGGTCGCGCCATAGAGCGCGGTATTGCCGATGATGCCGTTCTCTTCGCTCTTGCGAGGCGAGCCGGCGGGCGGATGGACGACGATTTCGCCGCCCGACAGGCCCTTGCCGACATAGTCGTTGGCATCGCCCGCCACGGTCAGCCGGATACCCCGCGCAAGAAACGCGCCGAGCGATTGCCCCGCACAGCCCGTCAGCCGCAGGTCGAGCGTGCCCTCCGGCAGGCCTTCGGGCCCGTGTCGCGTCACGATCTCGGACGAAAGCCGCGTGCCGACCGCCCGGTGGACGTTGCGCACGGGGTAGTGAAGGATCGTCCGACGCCCTTCTTCCAGCGCCTCGCGCGCGTCCTTCAGCACTTCGCCGTCGAGACTGTCGGGCACCGGATTGCGGTGTTCGGGAATGCAGAAGACGCGCGGTTCGTCTGTCTGCACCTTCTGCAGGATCGGGTTGAGATCGAGATCGTCGAGGTGTTCGGCACCCCGGCTGATCTGGCGCAGAAGCTCGGTCCGCCCGATCACCTCGTCGAGCGAGGCGACGCCGAGCTGCGAGAGGATGCGGCGGACGTCCTCGGCAAGGAAATCCATCAGCTGGATGACCTTTTCGGGGCTCCCGCCGAACATCTTGCGCAGGCGCGGATCCTGCGTGCACACGCCCACCGGGCAGGTGTTGGAATGGCACTGGCGGACCATGATGCAGCCCATCGCAACAAGGCTCATCGTGCCGATGCCGAATTCCTCGGCCCCCAGGATCGCGCCGATCACGATCTCACGGCCCGTCTTGAGACCGCCATCGACGCGCAGCTTCACCTTGTGGCGCAGCCCGTTGAGCGCGAGCACCTGGTTGACCTCGGCAAGACCCATTTCCCACGGCGTGCCCGCGAACTTGATGCTCGTCTGCGGGCTCGCGCCGGTGCCGCCCGTATGGCCGGAAATCAGGATCGCGTCGGCATGCGCCTTGGCCACACCCGCGGCAATCGTGCCGATTCCCGCCGCGCTGACCAGCTTCACGCATACGCGAGCACGCGGGTTGATCTGCTTGAGGTCGTAGATCAGCTGCGCGAGGTCTTCGATCGAGTAGATGTCGTGGTGCGGCGGGGGCGAAATCAGCGTCACCCCCGGCGTCGAATGCCGCAGCTTGGCGATCACCTCGTCCACCTTGAAGCCGGGTAGCTGCCCGCCCTCGCCGGGCTTCGCCCCCTGCGCGACCTTGATCTCGATCTCTTCGCAATTGTTGAGGTAATGCGCGGTCACGCCGAAGCGCCCGCTCGCCACCTGCTTGATATTGCTGTTGGCAAGATCGCCATTGGCGCGCCGCGTGAACCGCTCGGCGGATTCGCCGCCCTCGCCCGAAACCGCCTTGGCGCCGATCCGGTTCATCGCGATGGCGAGCGTCTCGTGCGCCTCGGGCGAAAGTGCGCCCAGGCTCATCCCCGGTGTCAGGAAACGGGTGCGGATCGCCTCGCCCGGCTCGACCTGGTCGAGCGGCAGCGGCGTCGACTTGTCGGGGAAGCCTAGCAGGTCGCGCAGGTAGATCGGTGGCTGCTTCTCGATCACATCGACGAAGCGGCGCCATTGCTTCTCGTTGCCGGTGGCACAGGCGGTCTGCAAAGCATGCATGCCTTCCGCGCCCCAGGCGTGGACTTCCTCGCCCGAACGCTGGCGATAGAAGCCGCCGATCGGGAGTTCCGCATTGCGCTGGGCGAAGGCGCGCGCGTGCCGGTCCGCCGCGCTCAGGTGGAGCGATTCATACCCCTCGCCCGAAATCTTGTTGGGCATGCCGGGGAACAGGTCCGCCGTGATCGCGCGGCTGAGGCCGACCGCCTCGAAATTATAGCCGCCGCGATAGCTGGAGATCACCGAAATCCCCATCTTGGCCATGATCTTGAGCAGGCCGTCCGCCAGTGCGGTGCGGAAATTCTCGAGCGCCTGCTCGCGCGTGATGTCGCCGTAAAGGCCGCGTTCGTGGCGCGCGAGCAGCGCGGCTTCGGCCAGGTAGGGGTTCACGGTGGTGGCGCCCACGCCGATCAGCACGGCGAGCGTATGCGTGTCGAGGCATTCGGCGGAGCGGACATTGACCGAGGTGAAGCTGCGCAGCCCCACGCGGGTCAGGTGCGTATGGACCGCCGCCGCCGCGAGGATCATCGGCACGCCGATACGGCCCGGCCCGGTCGCTTCGTCGGACAGGAATATCTCCGCCTTGCCGGCACGCACGAGTCCCTCGGCCTCATCCCGGATGCGCTCGATCGCACGGCGCAGATCGGCAGGCTCACCGGGCGCATCAAAGGTGCAGTCGACTTCGCCAATATTGTCGCCGAAGCCCGCCCGCAGCCGCGCCCAGTCGCGCGAGAGCAGTATCGGGCTTTCGAGCACCAGCACGTTGTCGTTCTGGTCGTCTTCCTCGAGGATGTTGGCGAGGTTCGCGAACCGCGTGCGAAGGCTCATCACATGGCGTTCGCGCAGCGAATCGATCGGCGGATTGGTGACCTGCGCGAAGTTCTGGCGGAAGAACTGGCTGACATTGCGCGGCATGCCGCTGATAACGGCCAGCGGCGTGTCGTCGCCCATCGAGCCGATCGCTTCCTTGCCGTCGAGCGCCATCGCGTCGAGGATCAGTTCCATGTCCTCGGTCGTCATCCCCGCCGCGGTCAGGCGGCGCGCAAGCTCGTCGGCATCGAAGCCGGGGTTCGCATCTTCGGACGGCTCGGGCAGATCGTCGATCCCGCGGAATCCGGCGACCAGCGCCTTATACGGCGCCTCGCGCGCGATCCGCGATTTCAGCTCCTCATCGCGCAGCAGCTGGCCACGCTCGAGATCGATCGCGATCATCTGGCCGGGGCCCAGCCGCCCCTTCTCGACGACATGCTCTTCTTCGAGCGAGACCATCCCGCTTTCGGAGCCCACCACCAGCAACCCGTCCTCGGTCCGCGCGAAAGCGAGCGGACGCAGCGCGTTGCGGTCGAGCCCGGCGACCACCCAGCGGCCGTCGGTCATTGCGAGCGCGGCAGGCCCGTCCCACGGCTCCATCACCGACGCCATGTACTGATACATCGCCCGGGTTTCCTCGGGCATGTCGGGGGAGACCTGCCAGGCTTCGGGCACCAGCATGGACTTGGCCGTCGGCATGGCCTTGCCCGACCGCACCAGCAGCTCGATCGCGGCATCGAGGCTGGCGGTGTCGGACGCGCCGACCGGGATCACCGGCTTGATGTCGTCCGCCATGCCCGCGAAGGCGAGGCTCGCCATCTTGATCTCGTGCGTGCGCATCCAGTTCTTGTTGCCGCGGATCGTGTTGATCTCGCCATTATGCGCCAGCGTGCGGAA
>MDTG01051213.1_pt1 | contig 76780 bp, 69 predicted proteins | sample 811421 | NCBI WGS metagenome assembly MDTG01 (sample SAMN05326645, study PRJNA326480) | marine metagenome | isolation source: seawater | place: Pacific Ocean: South East | collected 2011
TGAAGAATCTTCCAAGCAAAAACTAAAATTAGGAATTCATAAAAAATCAAAATCGACACCTATAAAAGATTTAAAATTATCAATAAATATTGTGGATGACTCTCTTTTATATGATAATAGTGATATTTTTATGTTTTATTCAAATTCTGCTGCGTCAAGCCCTGGAAAAGGAACTAAAGAAGAAATTACTTCAGGAGAAGCATACACAGAGCTTAAAGTAACTGAAGATTGGAGGAAAAAACTATCTAATTTTCATATAAGAAAAGATACAAGAGATAATATTATTCCTATCATTATTGATGGAATTCCTTTCGCAAGTGTCGAACATTATTTTCATTTTTCTAAATTTTGGAATGTGCCACATTTTACACAGTCTAAAAAACAACAATATAATCAATATGCTATGAAATTTACATTTAATTATAGTGGCTCTGACGGTTGGGGAAGACAGGATGCAAATAAAGCCAAAATGATGGGAAGTAAAAAACATGGCCTGGAACATCGACCTGATTGGTTTAAACCTATAAAGGGCATTAAAAAAGATAAAATGAGCACACTAGAACAACAAAAAGGAGGAGGAAATTTTATTACTCTCAGAGATTATTGTTTACTCAAAGGAGTTTATGCGAAATTTACACAATTAAATGGACTAAAAAAAATGCTAATTAATACTGGAAATGCAAAACTAATTCATCCAATTGGTGGTTCACCTAGAAAAAATGAATATGAGGTATCTTTTCAAGTATTATATACCAGATATCTTATAAAAAATAATATAAAATTATTTAATTATCAAAATGAGGAAAAAGATTATGCATTAGTTGAAAATCAAATTAAAACCTTATTAAGCACTTACTATTTGGAAAAAAGATTTTCAGAAAAAAATATATTATCTGATATTCTTGAAATGTTAAAAGATGATATAAAATTCAGTGTGAATTGGAAACGTAATGATATTAAATTATTTATAAAGAATTTATTGGCAAAAAATCAAGACCCCTTAGAATATGCTGATACTAAACCTAAATTAAAGGCATTTATGAAAGAAATAGAAGGAATTGGTGCAGATTATAAACCAAATATTCCTAGAACTAGAAGTGAAACAGACCTTGTAAGTTTAGAAAGTGAAAAACCAAAATTAATACGTAGTCAATCTGATACAACATCATCAAGAACACAACAAGAAAAAAAGATAACTAAAGATCAGCATCATAGTGATATTAATATTGCCAGAGAAAAGCAAAAAGAAATAGAAATGATTCTGAAAGGTCAGGAACAAGATACAATCGCTATTACAGAAGAAAAATTAAGCCAATCAGCAGAACCTTTGTCATCAGAAATCAAACAGATAACTACAACATATCCTCAAGATTTAGTAGTAGATGAAACAAAAAGTATAGACTCTTCGGGTCAAGTAGATTTGGAAATAGACGAAGTAGAAGATATAGGAAGTTCTGAATTGTCTATTAAACCCATATCAAAATTACAAGTAGATGATTTTGGGTCATCAAAAGGCCAACTTCAATTACCTGAACAGGAAGAATCAGAAGAATTAGTAGAATCCTATCAAGATGAAGCAAAACCAGATATTAATGTAATGAATGAAGAAATGGAAGAAGAAGTACCAAATACAGATATAGAGGAAGAATCTTTATCTAAGATTCAAATAGATAATTTTGGAACTGCTGAACCTAAGATAGAAATATCTGGTGTTGAAACTATATCTCAACCAGAAGATAAACCAGTTATTATTTCGGAAGGAAAAGATGAACTTACTCCACAAATAAAAGAAATTAAGTTAGTAGAAGATGGCCTTGGTCAGGAAGAAGTAGAAGAGAGTGAAGAGGTTGAAGAAGAATCAGAAAGTCAACCATCAAGACAACCTGACATTCAAAGAACATATTCAGAAGATATTAGTGTTGCAAAAAAAGAGTCTATTGAAAGTAGTAAAAAATTACATGAAGAAATAGAAAATTTACATCAATTTATAGAACAATCTAATAAAAATATTTTCAATGTTCCACCTGACGGAGATTGTGGATATTATAGTATTGTTGAAATCATGGCGATTAATAATATAAGTCCGCTTAACTTTAAGGAGACTGAGGAATTACAATATTCAAGAGAAAGAGAAAGAAAAAAAGTATCAATTGTTGAAGAGGACCAATATTCATCGGTTTTATACAATGCTATGTTAGAACTAAGACGAGACGTATCTTTAAAATTTAAATCGAATATCAAATATGATGAGGTTCAAACAGATTCACTGCAAAGCATAAAAAGCATAATTGCTGCCGATAAACGGTCAGATATATATACTAAAGATATACACGATGCATACATAAGAAGTATTGAAAGAAGTGCCAATAGTGATTTAAATCCTGGAAGTTGGATAAGTGATATTGAATTAGGAATAATATCAGCATTATTTAATATAAATATTAAAGTTTATTATTCTAATAAAACAGTGCGAACGTATGAAGCATCAAAATACTCCGAGTTATATCCCAATCCTCCTACTATGAATTTAGGAGCAACTCCTCAAACTATAGAAATAGGATATTACTCTAATTTCCATTATGTAGGAGTCATTAATAGGGAAATGGAACAATCTAAATTAGAAGCGTTGAAATATTATGTAGTTACATTAGAACTAGATGATAATGAAATGCACGAAGTCGCATTTGATCTAAATATAATTGGAGAAACTGAAACAGAAGTAATTCCTTTGGGAATATATAATCAGGAAACTCATAAAATAAAATATTTTTCATATACTAAAAGTGAGTTAGATAGAAAATTGGGAGAAGCATTTAGTAATTTTAAATCAAAAAATGAAATTAATGAAGAAACTGTTAAAAAGGAGGGATTATTTACACCTATATATTATTTTAAGGATATATCTTCTGGTAAAGTATTTAAGGAATCAGATTTAAAATCTGAAATATTAGGAGTTGTAAAAGTTAAACAATTAAAAGGTGGTAGAACTTATTCAAAGATTAAATTTAACTAAACAGAAAAACTTATTTTATAGAATATTACAAAATAATTTATATGTTTTAATATATTAAATGTCTATATTAAGTAATATTGATACATTCTGGTTTCTAACATCATTGTGTGTAGGACTATTATTAGTATATTGCACTACTCCTACACCTGATATTATAATTAAATATCCAACCCCTTTTAATGCTCATAAACTTGTTTTTGAAGACGATGTTAATAATTGTTATAGATTTCATACTCATGAAGTATCATGTCCCAGGGCTAAAGATATATCATCTTTTCCTATTCAAAGAGTTAGAGAATAAATTAATAACATCATAAAAAATTAAATATATTATTATATTAATACTTATGTTTTCAGATTTAACATCTACAAGAGAAGGTCAAATTATTATTAGTATTATTTGGGGATTGGGTTTGTCTGCATTATTTAGGAAAGCATGTAAAGGGAGATCTTGTATAATAATAAAAGGTCCTAAACCAGAGGAAATGCATAATAAAGTATACAAGTTTGATGATAAGTGTTACAAATATACAGCTGTTAATACACAATGTAAAAAAAATAATTAATTCGTTTTAATTTCAGTATTTGTATGTAATTATTATTATATATGAATTCTAACACTGTTGAAAATACTAATAATGTTAATGAAGTTTCTAATAACGATAACGACGATAAAAATAATATGAATGGAGATGATTCTAAACTAGTTGAAGACATTTTAACTGAACTTAATCAGGAAAATCCTCCAGCAGAAACTCAACAAGAAACTGTAGAAGATAATGTAAGCAATGCAGGTTCAGAATCACGACCTATGTTAGACTCTTCTCCTATGATGGATATGACACCAGATATCGATATACCACCCGCAATGGATGTTGAATACGATTCCGATGAAAATGCTAGTAATAGTTTTATGAAAAAAATTAAAAAACCTCTTATAGTTCTTTGTTTATGCTACTTATTATTCAATCCTATGGTAAGAAATTTACTAGCTAAATATTTACCAAGAGTCTTTAGTCAATCTGCAGGCACATTAGTTCAACAAGGACAAGTCCTACTTTTATCGCTTATAGTTGCTGTCCTTTTTATGGGCACTAATTTACTAGAATAAATATATTTTCTTAAAGTATAATATATGGATTCTAACAGATTTATTATTTTAGTTATTGCATTTATATCTTTAATGCTTAGTATACCTAAATTAAAAAGACAAAGTTCCGGAATGATTATTATAACAATACTTGTAGGGTATGCAGTTACCAAAGATCCTCTAATTTCGGTTGCGGTGGGTCTTATATTAGGTTCAATTTTTACCTCTCTTAATAATACACCTTCAATAAGAGTCGAAAAAGAATATTTCCAGAGTAAAAATGACAGTAAGGCCGATAATGAAGATGAAGAAAAAGATGAAGATGAGGCAGAGGAAGAAGAGGAAGAGGAAGAAGAGGAGGAAGAAGAAGAGGAAGAGAAAAAGAGTAAAAGTAAAGAAAATTACAAATCTAAGTCAAAAAAAAATAAAAAACAAAAGCAAGAACCAAAAGAACAAGAGGAAGAAAAAGATGAAGAGGAAGATGAAGAAGAGAATGAGGATGAAGATGTAGAAGAATTTAATCTTGATTCAAAAGGAAGCTTTTATGAAAATTACCAATCACTAACTCCTAATCAAGTTAAGGGACTTAATAAAGATACTAAAAATCTAATCAAAACACAAAAAAGATTAATAGAAACATTAAATAATATGGGACCAGCTTTAAAAGATGGTAAACAAATTTTAGACACATTTAAAGGTTACTTTGGAAACGAAAAAGATATAGGTAAAGCTATGCAAAGTTTCAAAGTTTAAATCAATTAAATTATTAAATATCTAATAATTTAATTTTTCGTATATAAAGAATTAAAGTTAATAATGTATATTAATGGGAAATAGTTTAAGTAATCTGCTATATGTTAAGGAATATGAATTCAGAAAATATGGATGGAAATTAGATACTCCTGACCAGCGTGATATAATTTATGAACCTACTGATAAAAATAATTTAGTGAATGAAATGGTTGACTTAAGACCGAAATGTCCTGGTATATATAATCAATATAAATTAGGAAGTTGCACCGCTAATGCAATCGCAGCTGCTTATGAATTTAACGAGATAAAACAAAATGAAGATAATATATTTATTCCTTCTAGATTATTTATATACTACAATGAACGTAAATTAGAAAATACAATAGAGTATGACTCTGGAGCAAATATTAGAGACGGTATAAAAACTATTAATAAAATAGGCGTATGCGATGAAAATAATTGGCCATATGATATATCTCAATTTACTGTTAAGCCTCCTGAAGAATGCTATAATGATGCAAAACATCATAAATCTGTAAAATATTCAAGAATTAAACAAAACCTATGTCATATGCAAAGTTGTATTAATTCAGGTTTACCGTTTGTATTTGGATTTGGAGTATACGAAAGTTTTGAATCAGATAGCGTAGCAAAAACAGGTATTATGCCTATTCCTAAAAAAGACGAAAAATTATTAGGAGGTCATGCAGTTATGGCTGTAGGTTATGATGAAACTAAAAAAGTATTTATAATTAGAAATTCTTGGGGAATGGACTGGGGTGATAGAGGCTATTTTTATATGCCGTATTCTTACATAGAAAATCCTCTAATGTGTAGTGATTTTTGGTGCATAGAAAAAGTTAATGATATTACTAATTAATAAATCTTATCCATTAAAAATATAAACATATATTAATGAATAGTAGAACAATTATTCCTATAATAATTTTATATCTAGGTGTATTGATTTTATTCTACATAAGATTTTGGAAGAAAAAACAAGATATAGAAGAATTTACAAATGTTGATGATATTTTAAAAGGCATGTTTAAAGACCCAGAAAAAACATCAAAAATGTTTACCAAATTATTAGGTAAAAAAGGTAACCTTGGTTATTATGATGTTCGCGATCCAAAAAAATTAAATCTTTTAGAGGGAAGACTTAATGAATATAGAAATGAATATAAACAAAATATTCCTTTACCTAATTTTGATAAAAGACCGAAGAATGTAAAAAATATTCCAAAGAAAAAAATCAAAAAAGGTAAGAACCAAGATTTTAAAGATAGAAAAAATATCAGAGTAAAAAAAATAGTATATCAGGATTATTGCAGACTTGTATCTACAAATGGAAAAAAAGGCCATTGTCCTAAAGAATACCCTGTATTTTTGGGAGCACAATTTTCTGGAAAAAATATTAAATGTGATAGATTTGGTCCTAAAAAAAAGTCTCGTTCAAAAATTAATTACTGTAGACTTTGTTGTAAAAATGAAATATAATTTAAAATATATAGTTTAAATTATATTAAATACCACCCCTTAATCGTAAAACTAAATGAAGAGTAGACTCTTTTTGAATATTATAATCAGCAAGAGTTCTATTATCTTCCAACTGTTTACCTGCAAAAATTAATCTTTGTTGGTCAGGAGGTATACCCTCTTTGTCTTGAATTTTTTGCTTTACATTCTCAATGGTATCTGATGACTCGACTTCTAATGTTATTGTTTTTCCCGTTAATGTTTTTACAAATACTTGCATGTATAATTACGTTTTAATCAAATATCTTTAAGTAATAAATTTATAGATATATTATAAATGAATATGTGTCCTATTGATACGTTTTGCTTTGATAAAACAACTTTTATAATAATAATTGTAGGCTGTATTGTATTTATTGCTCACTATATAGGAGAAGTTAGTAACAAAGTATCAATTTTAGAAAAAAATATAGAAAAAAATGATGATAAAATGAATAGTAAAATTACAAAATACAGAAATAAATTAGATACAATTAAAGAACTTAATCATAATCTAACATTAGCCAGTATAGCTCAAAATAATCAAAATACTTTATTTCAAAATAGAGTTCATAATCCTTTAACACCTCCTGAAAGAACATATCCATATCATAATAATAGAATACCAGTTAACATAGCAACACGAGGTGAACCTTCACAATTTCAACAAGTAGGAGTATTAATACAAGATGATGGATCAGGAAATAATCAAGTAAAATTGCCTTTATTTGGACAGCAATTATATCCACGTTCAAAAGAATGGAGATATTATACTGGTTCTGATGGTTACCAATCTGTAAAACTTTCTCTTAATCATGATGGAAGAGATTCTATGGACCAATATGGTTGTAGAGAGTTATATGATGGTAATGTTGTTGATGTTAATGGATATGATTCGAAATTTAAGGTTACAATTTATAAATTAGATGCCCCCAAATATATACCTAACATGATTTAAAGAGAATATGAAGAATAAAATTTGAATTAAATTTAAAATTCATTTTTGTTAGTAAAAATGACATCAGCTAGCGAACAGATTATAGATGAACTATATCAAAATTATAATTATGGAGAAGTAAGTAATTTTACAGAATATCTGTTCACTCTTTGTGTAAAAAAAAGGATATTTAAATTTACTGAAACAAAAAATGGTCCCAAATTAAGTAGCTCATACCATAATGATAATATAGGAGCAAATTTATATGTAGTTGTTCTTCATGATGAAGGTGAAATTATTGTATTTTCTAAGTCATCTTTAAGCAAGATATCGGGACTAAATTTATGGCTGTGTGAAGATGAAGCTAATATCACCAAACCTATTTGCATTAATTTAATTAATAATAATTGTAAGACAATTTCTCCTAGAATAATTATTTGTTCACTACCTTCAGAATCCTTAATCTATAATTCAGAAGAATATGAACATAATGTATCTATAAAATCTTTGCTTCTATCAGAAACTTATTAACATCATATTGTAACAAAAATAATTAATTTAATATTTTTTATTTCAGGAGTAAATTGCTAAAAGTATAAATTTATGCGTATTACCCTTTATTGATTTTTATTTTATTAGTTAGGCATAATTAATAAATTTAATGTGTATAAATTTACTTAAAAATAAATAGTGTAATATAGATAATAAATATGATTCAATCAAATAGTGGTGTAATAGTTTATGAATATGAATTTATTGAAAATTTAGCAAATTGCTTTAGTGCAGAACTAGATGAAAATACACTTGCTAATTTACTAGAAATCAAAAAAACTAATAAATTCATTCGAAGAAAAAGTCCTATAAGACTTAATTATAAAATGACTGCTGCAGATACTTGGAGAAAAACAAGAGATAATCAAAATGTATCGGAAGACGAACGAGTCATAAAATTACTTATTTCAAATCTTAATAAGTTATCTGAAATTAACTATCCCCAAATAGCAACGAAAATTAATGATATTTATCAAGGCATTGATACAAGCGAAAAATTAAAAAAATTTATTTTAACGATATGTAATAAAGCAATAACTGAAAATATTTATAGTAATTTATATGCACAGCTTGTAAACGACTTATCTAAATTAACTACTAACTTAGGAATTAAAGTTACAGATATTGTTCATGAATTTTGCAATGAGTTTTTTACTAAATTTAATACTACAGAACTGGAAGAGTTACAAGATGTAAAAGACTACGAAAAATTATGTGATATTATTAAAACAAAAACACAGCTTATAGGTGGATATGTATTTATTGCTAATCTTTATAAATACAATATTGTTTTATACGATACAGTTCACAAGAACTATGAATCATTAATTAAACTTACAAAAAATGCTCCTAGTGACTATATAGGAAAATATATTGATGCTATAGTCAGTATATTAAGTAATTGTGGTTCAAGACTACAGACTGATAATGAATCTAAATTTAAAGAATATTTTATGGATATCTGTTATGAATTATCTAGTAAAGCAGAGGGATTGATTCCAAAATACAGATTTAAATTGATGGATATATGTGATAAATATGAGAATAATTGGCAAGTTTCTGATTCAGATTGGAATAAAGTATAAATTTTTAAATAGTTATAAATTATTATTTAAAAATTATTTACAAATATATAGTATGAGTGATAAACTTACAGCATTACATATAAAATGTGTTATTTTAGGAGAGGCTAATGTTGGTAAAACATCATTAATAACAAGATATTTTTACGGTAAATTTCATCAATTCTGCGAATCTACAATAGGATGTTCTTTTAGTAATAAATCAATTGAAATAGATGGGTCTAAATATAAATTAGATGTATGGGATACTGCGGGTCAAGAAAAGTATAGAGGACTGATGCCTATGTATTATAGGAATGCAGATATTGTATTTTTATGTATAGATCTGACAGAGAAAAACAAATCAAAAATTATTGAAAATTATAACTATTGGTGTAAACAAATAGATGCTCATAGTGACAATCCTGATAGAATAATTATACTTGTTGGAACTAAATCTGATCATAGACAACTTTCAATGACTGAGGAAGAGATTAGAAACCTTATACAAGAAAAAAAATATAAATATTTTGAAACATCTTCCAAAACTAACTCAGGTATTAATGAATTATTTTGTTGTGCTACAAAAGAGGCTTCTGAAATAGTAAAAAAAAGACAAATTAATAAGGAGGAAAGAGATGATCTAAAAGTTAATATTAATGGGGGTATTCATGAAGATAGTAATTCAAGTTCCTGTTGTTAATACTTATTTAATAAAATTATTTATTAAATTAGTAAGCTCCATAAACATCTCCATGCTTTATTACTTTTTTATATATTTTACATTTTTTAGGTGTTCTATCAGGAACAACGTTTCTTGTTAAATTAATAGGCATTCTAGGTATATAATTAGTGCATTTTTTCTCAGTTTTTTCTTCTCTTTTAGGTAAAGATAGTTTTCTAACAACATATTGTTTCTCGCTTTGAGCATTCGATTGAGGAGGTTTAGCTCTATTTTTAACTGTTATTTTTACTTCTTCAGGTTTGCTAGATTTGATTTTTTTAACTATTTTGATTTGTTGAGTAACTTTTTCAGTCTTTTTAATATTTTGATTTTTTTTATTCTTCGTTTCATTTTTTTTAGTATCTGTAGTTTTGTTTTCTTTCTTAGGCTTTGATTGATTATCGGCACCAGTTGACAAAGTGCTTTTTAAGATATATTTACTCATATCAGGACGTTTTGGACAAACAGGAATCTCTGTTTTAAGTATGTAGTCAGACATATTTTTAGGATTGGAACAACTTTTTATTTTACTTTTTAATATATATTTACTCATATCTACTTTTGAATCTGATTGCTTAATTTTACTTTTAAGAATATATTTGCTCATATCAGGTGAAGAAGTCATATGATTTAGTTTACTTTTAAGAATATATTTGCTCATATCAGGTTGACTTTTAACCTTACTTTTAAGAATATATTTACTCATATCTGGAGAATCAGACATTTTATTCAAAAGATCTTCTACTCGGTTATAATTATTATTTATTTCTTTATTATTTGTATCCAATTCTTCATTATTTTCATTGTCCTTTTTATTACATTTTTTTTCTTCCTTTTTATCATCTACCTGGGTATCAACATCTTTAATAGCGTCTTCAGGTAGTTCACTTGAGGTAAGATCCAATTCTTTATTTAATTTATCTAATTCCAATTTTAACATCTCTGTTCTTAGGTGCTCATTAGGATTAATATTTGTAACATTTAATTTAGTTTTATCTTTTACATCAAAAGTTTCTTTAACACTATTATGCGATTTACTGAATGTTGCATAAATTAAAAATAATAAAGCTAATATAATTAAAACTTTGTTGTTCATTATTATATTAGTGATAAATTCTTTTAGAATTTAGTTTAAAAATTAAATTTATTTACAGCAATCAGTTTTACAGCAAATATTACCTAATCCTTTAATTTTTGTTGAGCAACCTGATTTGCATTTATTTGATTTAATTGCTGCACTTTGACATAATTTGTCAAAAGCAGGATTACCGTTTAATACTGCACATTTTTTATTACTGATTACTTTTCTACTACGAACTTCTATACTTCTATCTAAAGAATTTCTAACAACTCTCTGGGGATGGATTTTTTCATCAATAATTTTATTACCAAAATTAATAGCTTCTTTAGGCTCTAAACCTGTAGGTCTTGCAAGCTTCATACTATAGTATTCACCAGTTTTCATTACTTTCCTACCATTTTTTCCTGGATAAGGTTCTTTTTCTTTTGCGATCCATCCAGGGTAGTAATAATTTGGATTATGAACTTCGTTATATTCAAATTTAGGTAATATTGAACCGACCTGAGTGTAATCCATGACATCAACTGGAACGCTTTTATCATAAATTGGTGTTACCGTAGCAGTATTCTGTCTATTAGGTATACATGCAGGTGGTCTTTGTTGTGGAACACTCCAGTAATGAGGCGGCATAAAACTCCAACCATATGCAGAAGCTATTTTTCTAGAAGGCTGTTTATGTGCAAATCTAACATCTGGTTTGAAACTAAAATTCGAAGGATCAATTGGTTTTACTCCATCATTAGCTTCTAAGAGTTTAGAATCTCTATTATTCACATTTGCAAAATGTCTATCATTACTATCTGTTGGTCTATGTTCTAATTGTTTATTTTGTTTATTTTGTGGATTTGGTTTATTAATACCAGAATCTTTTCCTTTATTTTGAGCTACATTATTCTGTCCTTTTTCGGATTTTCTATCTTTTCCTATTTCAGTTTTATTTTCATTTTTTTTATCATCATTTTTATCTACTTTGTTATCAGAACACATATTCTTACCTATTTTAGCAAGTTCACCTATATTCTCTGCAGTCTTCTTAAGAGCCTCTTTTTTTATTTTAGGATCTGTTTCAAAGGGTTTTCTCAAACAATTACCACCAGATGTTTTTATTGTAACTGTTATAGTCTGTTCACCATTATTACTAGGAGTTACATTATTACCTGAAATATTAGTTTGGTCTTTAGAATTTTGCATTTGGTTAGTTGTTTTAGTTTCTACATTTCTTTTTTGTTCTTGAATACTTGGTTTTTGTGTAGTTGTATTATTGGAACCTTGTGAGTTAGTAGTAGGCTTTTGTCTAGTTGTATTATTAGAACGTTGTGGGATAATAGCAGGTTTTTCTGCTGTTCTAGGTGCAGCCTCTGGTTTACTAATTATAACAGATGATGGTTCGGAATCTGGTTTAGTAATTTCACTTGAAGAACTTTGAATTTTTCTTAATAATTTTTTAGGTGTCTTTCTCATGACCTTTTTAGTTTTTTTTATTGGTAATTTTTTAGCTTTTTTTTCTAATGATTTTTTGGACATTTTTTTTCTTCTTCTTTCAGCTATTAGTCTATTACGTCTTGCGTCAGATTTTCTTTTTCTTTCTTCTCTACGAGCTTTATTTTCTTCTGCCAGTTTATATGTCTTTTCAATGTCACTAACAATATCTTTTATTTTTATTTTAGTTTTTCCTTTAAATTTAGGATTATACATGTAAGCCCCCCATAATTGATCAGTGGATTGGTCAAGATATTTATTAATTTGTTCTTGAGTTACGTTTTCAGGTAATTTTTTATTAGCATAATCCTTTTTAAACTTATTTTCTAACATTTTTCTTATTTCTTTTTTTTCAATATGATTATCCTTATTAAAATCCATTTCAGTTATTGCGTTAATTTCTTTTTTCATTTTATCACTTAAGGATTCTTGACCAACAAAGCTTTCATTATTTTTAGGTTTATTACATGATAAAGCAACAAGTAGAATTACAATCAATAGAATTATTAAATATAGCTTCATTTATTATATTATAATAAATAAAATTAAGAAAAATATATTAAAAAATACATATATTTATATGGATTCCAATACACGTAATAAATATGGTAGTGAAAACAATTCTAATGTAATTGAACTTACTAGTAATGATTTTACCAATACAAAGTTAATACATCCAAGCTTTAAGAATAAGATAGGACTGATTAAAATTTACGCACCCTGGTGTGGATATTGCACTGTAATGAATTTTGACATGAACTTCTTAGGAAAATCATTACCCAAAAGAAATATTATTGTAGGTGCAATTAATTATGAACAGAATAAAGAACTTGTAGGAAAAATAGGAAGTAAAGGTTTTCCAAGTATGTTTGTAGTTGATAAAGAAGGTATATTACACGAAAAATCTATGGGAAATAGATCAATTATGGAGATATTAAATGTTCTTAAAGAGGCATCAAGGTAATATTTAAAATTAATAATTCTTAAAAATAAAATTTAAAAATCATTATTTAATAATTGTAGTAGTATTCAGTAGCAGCAGCTTCATCGGCATTTTCTCCTGCTTCAGCGCCATTGGCTTCCTGGGCAGCGGCAGCAGCGGCAGCAGCGGCGGCAGCTGCGTCTCCGTTAGCAGCTTGTTGAGCTGGTGCTGCTGGTTTTTCTTCAGCGACTTGAAGTGATGAGCTCATTTTCATGAGTATAGTAAATACTACGGCTACGGCTAAAGAGTAGCTCCAGTCAAGTGCTCCTCCACCTTGGAAAATAAGAACGGTCAATGCGGCGAGTTGAACCATTGCATTTTGGGAGGCATCTGTCCACCATCCGGGGGCAGCAGCGAATCCTCCGAGAGAACCGAAAGCAGTTGTCATTGCGTGTACATGATTTTGTCCTTCAAACATTTTATAATATATGTAAATATAATATTTTTTAATAAATATCTCTAAATATTTTTAAAAGTAAAATTAAAATACTCTATATTTTTGATTTAATTTGCTTAATTAATAATAATAAAATTAATAATGCAACTAAGAAAGTAAGGATAAATATTATTGAACTCATAACTAAATAAGGATATAATCTCTTAAATGTATACATAATTAATGGTTCAACAATGTTCTTCTCTATTTTTGATATATTTTCAGCCTTACTTATCTCATCAATTATTTTATTTAATATTTCTTGAGTAAATTTACTTATAGCCATTATATAAAATAATAAAAATAATAACTGTAAAATACGATTTTTAGTTAAAAATATAACATTAATTATAGTTAATGACTTCCATAATAAATAGTAAAGTAACTGAAAATAAATATGGAGAACTTTATAAAGTATTAATAATGAATAAGCAAAAAATAGAATCAATAAGTATTACTTTGAAAAATGTTAAAACATTATTTGGGTTAGAGAAAAGATATAATAATAGCTACATAAAATGGACAATTGATAAAAATGATATATCAGTTATAAGATTATTAGAAAATATGATATTAGATTCATTTAAGTTTATAGATAATCTTGGCTTAAAAAGTTCTATTATTCAAAAAAAAGATTATCCAACTATGATAGAAACTAAATTAAATAATTCTTGTAGTAATGACATAATAAAACATAAAAAAGGGGAAATTATAACATTTAATGAACTTAAAAGCCTATATTGTAATATAGATATTTCCTTAAGACATGTTAATATACAAAATAGAACAGGAAATAAAACTATTTACTATAATTTAGAAATTAAAGAGATTGCGTTACTAGAGGATAAATAGTTTATTAATTTAATTTATATTATGAGTCATAAAATTAAACATTTTTTCGAATATCTTGACTATAAAAATTTAAGTCTTGAAGATCATTCGTTTTCTAAACCATTTAAGAATGACAAAGGGATTTTTATTGCTAAACTAAATAAATCTTTTGCATTTTACCTACCCAAATCAGAATTATGTGATATGTTTCAAGATAATTATGGTAACAATGTAATTAATTACATAATAAATCTCGATTTACATTCCGAGATAATTCAATTTTTAGAAAATTTTGATACACTTTGCATTACAAGAGCATCAGAGAATTCAAGCTCTTGGTTTGGTAAGAATCTTGATTCAGAAAAACTAATTAAATATTATAATACTCTTTATGAATTATCAGAAGACGAGAAAAGCTTGTATCTACCTATAGGTATAGAACCTGACCAAATAAATGATATAATTAGATACAATGATAATGACGATACTATATTATCTGTTAAAATAACAGGAATAGAATTTTTTAAACAGACATTTAGATGGACAATACAATTTAATTCTATAGTTGACAGTATAGAAGAATCTGAAGATGAAGACGATATGAATTTTGATGATTTAGTAGATAATAATTTTAGTAATAAAATAGGAGGTATGTTTGAAGAACAAACTGTTTATTCGGAGAATGAGCATGATCTTGAATCTGGAGATGAAGAACAAGTCAATGTTGATATTACATCAACTCAAGAAGAAATTGAAAATAATAGTTGTTCTGATGAAGACGATATAGAGTATGCTTATGATGAACAGAATTATAAAGAACACGAGTATCAAGAACAAGAATATGATAATATAGAAGAAAATCAACAAATAGAATATGAGAATAATGAACAGGTTGAGTATCAAGACAATGAAAATGTTTACTATGATAATGATGATGAAGAACAAGTTTATCAAGAATCAAGAGAACATCTGGATGAAGAACAGCAAGATGAAGAGGAACAAATAAATAGAGAAGAATACCAAAATGAAGAAGACCAAATTCACGAAGCCGAACATGTTGAGCCAGAAGAATTTGAAGAACAAGAAGAATCAGATGGTGCAATCTGTTTAAAAGAAAACGAAGAGCAAGTTGTTGATGATAATAATGAAAGCACACATATAGACGGAGAAATAGATAATTCTGAAGTAAATGAACAAAACTTAGAAGATCAAACAGAAGGTCAACATAATACAACCACAGAAATAAAAAACGATAGAATTAATCAACAAAATATGGAAGAAAATATTGTCGATTCAGATAATAAGTCAACAAATAATAGTAATGATAAAAATATAGAAAAATCCTATACTGAAAAACAAATATATAATGAAGAAAAATTAGCTTTAAATAAATCAATGATTGACGAATTAGCAAGTGATGATAATGATATAGAAAATGATAATATTGAAAATAATCTTTCAAAAGATACTATTCATGAAATAGAATCAATAATATCTGAAAAAAGATTACAAGTAAAAAAATATACAATCAATGCAACAAGAGCTAAACGAGCGTCAGATTCTTTGAGTATGAAGGCAAATGAAGTCAGTAAAGAAATCGAGTTATACGAAAATAAACTTAGAGCCTGTCAGATAAGTAATTAATTATAATTTAAAGCATTATTATTTCTATTCAAATTATAATTTGAAAAAAATTTATTATACTATTATATAATAAATGGATAGACAACATCTAATGAAAATGGCTATGTTAGCTCTAGCGGTTGTTGCTTTGGTATATGTAACATCATTGTGCTCAAGAAAAAAAGTAGAAAGATTTGAAGATATGGAAGTAGATTTTGATAATAGTGATGATTCAGGTAATGGCGAAGCTGAAGATAATGGAGAAGATTCTAATGATGGGTTCCAAAATGAAGTTGATGAAGAAGAACACGACGACGAACAAGTTAACGAACATTTTAATTCAGGAAATGGAAATCAAGTAACAGGCATGACAAATGACCATGGAGCATCCTATGAATCTGTAGCACAAGAGGGCGACGGTTCAAGACCTGCTGATTGCTTCCCTAAAGACCAATTGACTCCAGGTGAATTATTACCAGGTGATGCTAACTCTAAATGGTCTGAGTCTGTTCCAACTGGACAAGGTGAACTCAGTGACCAAAATTTCTTAACTGCTGGATATCACGTTGGTGTTAATACAGTTGGACAAACTCTTAGAAATGCAAATCGTCAAATCCGTAGCGAACCTCCTAATCCACAAGTAAAAGTATCTCCATGGTTACAGACAACCATTGAAACAGACACTAACAGAAGACCACTTGAGATTGGTGGCTGTGAATAAATATTTAATATCAATTTTATTTCAATATAATATAAATGTCAAATAAAATTAATATACAATCATTAGGCAATATTATGGAAAAATACATTAATTTAACTAATGAAATTAAAAATTTAGATAAAAAGTCAAGAGATTTAAAAAAAGAAAAATCAACTATTGAAGAACAAATAATTTCAGTTATTGAAGAAAAAAAATTAACAAAAAAAGAATTTATTAAAGGAAACATTAAAATAAGTTATGAACTAAATGAGAAAAAAGACAGTATTAATCAAAAGTTCCTTAAAAATGCTTTATCTCAATATTTTAACAATACCTATTACGGTAGATTAAGTCCGGAAAGATGTGAAAGAAAAGCTAATGAATTATTTGAATATATTTTAAGTTTAAGAAAAACAAAAAGTTGCTCTTCACTTAAACAATTACCTATATAAATATGTAGTTTACAAAAAATGGATGACTTTACTTATACATACACAACAGTTTGCTATTTTCATGAAGAGCCTTACACCTTAATTAAGCCTAAACCAAAGCCTCTTCAGAAGACATCACTCCAAGTTAAATTGATGCCTGTTCAATATAAAGAATATTATAGATTTAATAAGGAAAACGAAAAAATATCAAAGTGGTATCAAACTAATCACTATGAAATAAATAGACTTTTTAAAAAATCTATAGCTAGTTTTAAAGAATTAAATATAAAATTTTACACTGATCCAAAAAAGATATACAACGAATTTGTATATATGATATACTATAAATTTATGAATAATTATATAGATATAAAGAGTTCAAGATAAATATTATTCAGATATATAGACATCTGAAATGCAAAATGAAGAATGGATTGAGGTTAAGAAAACTAAAAAATCTAAACAGGGTAAAATTAATCACTCGATAAGTAATTTTGAATTAGATAAGGTTAAATCTGTCGAAGTAAAATCATTTGATAAACTTAAAGATAAAGATATTGATAATATTTTTTCAGAAAATTTTGATGAAAAAATTAATTCTTTATTGGAAAAAGTATTAACTTCTTCTAAAAAGAATTCAATACTATTTGAAAATTTATATACAGCAGATTTAATAGATTTTTTTTATGATTATTTAGATAAACCATCATCAATTAAAATTACGGAAAAAGAGAAAGAAGAAAATTTAGATTTTTATTCTGACGAAGAATTTTTTTCCTAAATTTTTCTTATCATATATTAAGTATGAAGGATATTTTGGAATTAATCAATAAATTAGACATACCTGACAATCTTAAAGTAAATGAAAATAATAAAGATTATAATAAAAACAAACCTAATATTTCACAAACTGGAGGTTTTGAAAAAACTAAATATTTTATCAGATCAAAAAATATACTACCTCCTAATTTTATGGATAAGTAATATAATTTATAATAGAGTTCATTATAAATTATAATAATTGTATTTATTTACAAAAAATATTACTTTAGTCACTACTTTCTGTATTTACGTTATTATTAGATTCATTGTTTTGGGTAGGTGTTTCATTAGTAGTTTCATTATTTCGTAATTTTGATTCCTCTTTATCATCTTTAGTTTCAGTCAAATCAATTTTATCACTGTTTTCTTCGTCTTCGCTATCAGTATCTTCTTCAGCTTGTTTATCTTCTTTATTATCTTTTTTTGATGAACCTCTGCAGAATTTTCTAGGGTCTTTATCATCATCTTTAAGTGTTTCTTCAATTACTAAATTCAGAGGGTCCTTAGGTGATAAAATATATCTTGAATTTTTAAAACTATAACGAGACCATTTTTCGTTATTATATGGTCTAATTTCAATTACCTTATCTTTTACAAGTTTTTTATATTTATCCATGTTATCTTTCTTTTCAGATTTGACTATTTTTTTGTAAATAGGGTCAGTATCATAAATAAGTTGACCAGGATCACCTCTGGGTCTATATCCATAACAATTTACACCAAATTTTAAATTACAATTTTCAAATCTACCTCCATTAATTCCTGGTTTACCACAGTTTCCTTTAGTTTTAGGATTTTTTTCGATTTCTTCATGAAATTTTTCTTGAATAGGATATAGTGCCATTTGATTTGCTGACCATCCATAATTACACCAATTAGCTCCATTTCTATGAGCTGTTACAACTTGATTATAGGTTGCCAATTTTGCACCAAATGCTTTACAAACTTTTTCTGCTTGACCATATGTAAACGCGTTATTATCAATGTTAAATACCTCCTTTCTTCTTCTAATTTTTTTTACAGCCTTAGTTGCAGTATTATCAACTACTTTTAGAGACCTTTTTACTGTATGTCTAATTAATGGATATAATCCACACATATTTTTTATAGTATTTTTAACAGATAATCGTTTTCCTGAACTATCATACTTTGAATCCTCATAAAGATTATAAAAAAGTAAAGTTATAATTATCATAATTATAATTCCTATAGTAACAAGACCTGTGTCGTTACTTAATATTTTTGAGTTTGAAACACTTTTTAAGTCCATAGATATAATATATTACGATAAATAATTTAGTTGTATATTACTTTAATATATAGAATAAACAATATGCAAGTGGACTATTAATTCTAGAATTATCAAATGTTGATACTACATTATCATCAAATTTATACCATGCATTATCAGCGTTTTTACAGTAAGCAAAGTAATGTCCACCGTTACATCCTCCTGCATGATTACTAACTGCAACAAGTTCATATTTATATTTTGATTTACTATAACCACTTACATATTTAGACATATCCAAGTTTTCTACAGGAAATTTAATATTATAATTTAATTTCATTCCATTATTATTAAATCTTTTGAAAAATACAATCAAAACTTTAGGAAGTCGCCAAAATGTTAAACTTTTGTATTGTTTTCTATCTCCATCAGAAATATTTTCTCTTTTAGTATAATTATCCAAACAATCATAAATTGTTGAAAATTTCTGAGAAATTTCTAAACTTAAACAACTAAATGGATCATATGAATAAGATACTTTACTTTTTCCTTCACTAATAGTCAAAAGTTTTGAATGCATCTGACCATAAAAAGTATCAATTATAAAGGAATAATCATTATTAAAGAATTGCATATATGTTTTTAGAGCTTCCTTTGCTTGTTTATCTATTTCATTATGAACAGTTCCCCTAAGATTCATCGCTACTTTACGAGACATACAATTATGAAGTGATTCTAGAAAGAATTGTAAAAATTCTTGACTATCATTTTGACCAAAACCAGTAAAATCAATCAATCCCTTTTTAAAAGCCAATGACTGAACTTCTTTTTGAAATTCTAGAGGAGTTACTACCGAATTTGCATGCCATAATCCTCTTATTACTTTATTCCATTCATTTACTATAGTAAAACTATCAGATTGTTGATTAAGAAAACCCTTATAATCGTTTTCCAAAAAATATTTAGCTAAACAGTTAACATGGTTGAGACATTGAATAATAGAATTCATAAAGCATGTATTTCCTAAATTTTGTAAACCACATAAACCTTTTTTGTAAAGAAAATCTCGATTTACAACATGTTTCTTATTATAATCAATCTTTGGAGAAGACATTAGTTTATAACAATAAATTATCTTTAAAATAAAATCAAATTTTTAAACGTTTACAAGAACAATTTTGTATTTATATATTAATGAATTCGTTAGGATTGCTTGCACTCATTCTTGGAATTATTTCAATTGTAGTTACTATTAAATATGTAAATAGTTATAACAATCTTGATAAAAATCTCGATAAAATAAGTAAAAACTGTCAAAATAAATCCAGCTTAAGTGAGATAATCAAATTACAAGACTTGTTTGATCTTAGTGATAAAGAAATGAATAAATTATTAAAAGAAAACAAAAAGTCAATTAAAGCTATAATTAAAAAATCCCTTAAAAAAAAATCTACCAAAGGTAAGGAACAATTTATTAATTATACAAGTCATAGACAAAGAGGTCTTGATAATTTTAAATTTACTAATATTATTAAAGATGAATATTAATACTTATATAATCCATATAAATATTAAATTTTTTAACGAGCATTTGCCCACCAGTTGTATGGTAAATATGGAGGCGCATTTTTTTTAGAAGTTGCTTCAGGCATTTTTGAAGATGGTCCCATTCGTTGCATTGCATCAAGTTCAGAGAATGATAAATAGTAATCAAAATATTTAACTCTTGACATGAATCCTGAAAATCCTCTCCAGCCATTAATTACAACATTTCCATAATTTTGTTTAGGAATTCCTTGAAGTTTATGTCTTTTTACAATATTACCATTAATAAATAAATCCATATTACGTTGTCTTACACATACGGCTACATGAAACCATTTATTAAGAGGTATATTATTTATATCAGCGTACTCACCTATATTTTTAAAAGTATTCATGTAAACTCTTATAGCATTTTTCTTAGGATGAAGCCAGATGCCTGGTGCTCTATGTGGCCAGCTTGATTCATTTCCTTTGTGAAGAACATGCTTCCACTGTCCATATTTGTATTCCCAATTATCAATAAACATCCACATTGAATAACTAAATTCCATTCCTCCTGATTCATTTTGTGATCTTGCTAATGTCATTGCACCTTCTTTGGAAGGATCCTGTTCAATTATAGCTCTTGACATAGCACTCTTGGTATGTTTTACTAACCAAGGTGTTGACCCTTTATATGACTTGTATTTAAAATACAATTTTCCGAGCATTTCTATAATAATAACTATTACTGCAGATATTAATAATACCTTAATAATTTTAGAAACTAAAGTATCTCTGTTAATAAATTCCATTGCATTAGCAACATTAGGATTCATACCGCCAGTTAAATTAGTGTATTGATTTGTAACATTATCCATTATAATATATAATATATATAAATAAAAATTCTTATCATTCAATTAACATTAAATCATAATTAATATTAATTATAATTTAAATTTATTTTATATTTAATTTCCTACTGATGTTGAACCACCTACTTTATTTCCATTAACATCTGCAGAGACAGAAACGTTAAGTTTAAGATTCATTTTTGGTTTAGGAACAGCTTTTATAAGTTTATCCATGTATTTTAATGGGTCAAATCCACTGGGTCCTTTTAGATATAATCTGTATACTTGAGCTGGAGAATAGGCTTGATTATAATACATCAAATTAGATATTTTACCTGCAAAACCGCCATCTTTACACATGTGAACATCCCCATCATTAAGTCTTGGAACATTTTCCATGGTGCAGCTTCTTGTTAGTTTACCATTAAGATATATATCTACAGTTTTATTAATCATAGTTACAACTACATGGACCCATCTTTGAACTGGAATATTCACAAGATCACATGGATTTTCTTTTCTTAATACTTTCTTATTAATTGATGGATTCATGTGATTAACTGGATTGGAATAAGTATCGACTCTTACCATTAAATTATTTGTCTTAGGATATAACCAAATACCAGGGCATACATTTTTTCCTTCAGGATCACCTACATGAAAGATATGCTTTGGATTATTAAAGTTATGACCCCAATCATTAACATATATCCAAAATGAATATGAAAATTCATGACCATATTCAGATCTTCTAATCTTTTCTCCAGAAACTTTTTTCTCTTTACTTCCGTCATGCATATCTTTTGAAAGATAAGGTCTATTAGTGATAGTTTTCTTAATATACTTATAAGTAGAGTAAATAATTCCTATAACTAATATAATTACTCCTACTTTTACAAGATTTTGTGTAGTAGCATATTGACCCACTGTTGCTTTCATATTTTCTATAGTGCTCATTATATATTATATGTATTTTTTATTATTAAAAATATATATCTTATTATGAATTATTTTATTAATCTGTTATTTTTTCAATGGTTTGTTTTGCCTTATCTACTAATTCGTCCGAATCGAGAGAAAGTGTTCCTTTTTTCTTGTGGTCTTTACAAAATTCTGCTTTAATTGCAGCTTTTCTTTTGGCTGCTGGTAACTTATTTATTGTTTCCATCTTATTATTATTTTTTTTCTTCCATTGATTAATTGCTTCTGTTAGTTTTAGTTTTCTCTTGTTACTCCATTGTTGGGCGGCCTTTTTACCTTCTTCTTTTTCTATTCTTTTAATTTCTTGTCCAGCCTTTTTTTCATCACATAACATATAAGGGTCCCTTCTTATAAATGGAACATCTACATCAGCCTTAACAGCTATTTTGAACTTAACTTTGGGAACAAGTTTGGCTGTTAATTTTCTAATATCAGGAATTGTCGGGGGGTCAGGACCTAAATTATACATAGCAAGTGCTTGGTCTGGTCTAATAGTTCCATTATGCATGCGTAGTTGGGTAATTCTTCCTCCGAAACCACCTCTATGCCCTACATATATATTACCTTTATTTTGCTTTATAAGCGAACCAAATGCAGTTGTTCTTCTTAATTTACCATCAACAAATACGTCTGCAGAATAAGGACTTACATTAATGCAGTAGTGAGTCCAGCGATTGAGAGGAATATTTTCAATAACACTTGTAAGTCTGTTGTATTTATCTTCTATACCAGTAGACACCTCTGGTGATAAAGACACATTTGATTTGGTATATGAATATGTTGTCATAGTCATATGTTTTTCACGATGACGAATAGGTGCAGTTACAAGTCTATCTTGAGGAACATGTTTTATCTTAAGCATAGCTTCCTGAATAAGATAATTATCATGAAGAGTATGTCTTTTATTATGTAAAACTGTAAAGCCTAATTTATTTCTTGTCATTTCTTTAAGTTCACCAATAGTTTTATTTGTTACTCTCTTGTAATAATGTTTACCATAATATGAACTATTCATCGATTTGAAAACTTTCGATTTTCTTGGAATATACCTTCCTTTTCCTGCAGTTACATCATAACGAACAATCATGTTATTTTTTTTAGGTGTTATCCATATACCAGGCTGACAATCCTCTCCTTCATCATCGGTGCCTTTATGGAGAACATGTCTCCATTCATTAATTCTATGATCAAAATCATCAAGATGCATCCAGAACATTAAGGCGTAACTATACCCGTCTTCTGATTCAGGAATATCTTCGCTTTTTACAACAAATTCATTATCTTTTCCTTCACGAGGTTTTCTAATGAATATAGGTCTGCTCGCCTGCCATTTTAATAATTTTTGGTAACCATGCCAGAGAGCAACTATTACAATAATTACAAAAATAACATATGCAATTGTCATTACAAGGGGATTGTTAATAATTTCCAACATTTATAATATACTAATATATTTAAATAACAAAATCTATAAGTTTTTTTTGTTAATTAAATTAAATTTAGTTAATTGATTAATTATAAATTAGTCGCTCTTTATATCTGCATCAATATCTGCATCAATCTGAACATTAAATTTAATTTTTGGAACAATATTAATTTTAGCTCCTAGATTTTTTATTTTTTGAAGTAAAGAATTATCTATAGGTCCTGCTTTAAATGTGTTAACTATTTTTGACTTAGATAATACATATTTCCATGAAGTAACTCTACTTAAATAACCATCAAAACCTTTATTGTCCCCACAAATAATTTTCTTATCATTTTCAAGATTTGCTATATTACTTAAATATTTTGATTGATACATTTTTCCATTTATCCAAAGATCAACATGACGCTTATCAATTATTATTACAACATTTAACCATTTTTGTAAAGGAACGTTTTTAAATATAATTGTTTCTTTATTTTTTTTCCCTATTACAGGGATATCCATAATAAGATAGTTATTTTTTGGAGGCATATAAATTTCTAAACTACCTTTCTTAAATATTTGTTTATATTCCATAAATTTATAATGCCAGTCTTTAACATATATCCAAAAAGATAATGTTGAAGAAATACCTTTTTTAGGTTGGGAAAATAAATGACCTTTCGGCTCAAATGTAATTTTTCTTATCATATGATGTGGAATAACACTTACTTTATTTCTTTTACCATAAGTTAGCATATCAATATAATAAATAACTATTCCTATTGCAATAATAATAATACCTACTAATAGTCTTTTATCTATCATTTAATATAATTACATATAATTATATTAGATGCATTAGTCTTTAATTTTATAACTATTTTTTATCGGCTTTTCTTATAATGATATCCAAAGGCGATGGTTTTCCATATCCAATCATATTTTTAATTTTATTATATGCTTTTTTTAGAATAGTTTCTTTATTGGGACCCTTTTTATGTATCCTTTTTATTTTTGGAATATCTAGAGGAATAGAAAACATTCCTAAATTTGAAATAACACCTTTAAATCCACCATTTCTACTTACATATAGATTACCATTATTGATTTTAGGTATAGAACGCATTGTTTGAGATATATACAATTCGCCATCCAGATATACATTAACCATTAAATCGCGAATAACTATGGCAAGTGAAAACCATTTTTTTAATGGTATATCTTTAAGTCTAATATTATCATTGTGATGCTTATTTGATATACCTATTAAAATATCATTAGTTTTTGAGTCCATATGAACGGAGGGACAATGATTTCTACTATTTTTGCTTATATTTCCTTTAGTAAAAATGTGTTTTGTTTTGCCGTAATTGTAAGTAATATTATCAATGTATAACCAGCAAAAAGTAGACATTTCAACACCACCCATCGCAGAAGGTATTTTCTTCCCGCTAATTATTTTAGATTTTGTGCCAAGATGACCCTTTTCAAGAAATGTTGGATTAGCTAATTTGTATTTGTGTTCTTTGTAAAGCATTATCAAAATATAAATAACAATCACAGAAACCACTGCAATAATTCCTATTTTAAGATATTTCTTATTTTTAACAACGGGATTGTTTTTTACAAAATCAGGAATTTCAATATTATCCATTTATATATATTAAGATTTAACTTTTGTGTTATAATAATAGTATTCTAGATATTATATATATATGATTAAGACTTCAAAAATATTACTATTTATTATAATCTATTTTATATCGATTTTGTTAATAATATATCCTATATTTTCAGTTAATAAATTATTACAGAAAGAAAGATGATTATAATATCCCTATATATTAATGTATATACAGTTTTTGGTATTCATAACTACATTTTTGATAGGAATAATACTTTACTTTGCATGTAGTTTTTCAGTTTCAATTAATACATTTAATAGTAATAAACCAGGACTTCGGGTGTTACTTGTAGGAGGAACTCATGGAAATGAACCATCGGGTAGTCATTCATTATTAATTTTACAAAATTTATTGAAGAAAGGTATATTAAAATTAAAATCAGGTAAAATTACTATAATTCATAATGTTAATCCTTGTGGATATTATTTTGATAATCGCCACTATAGTGTAATAGGTAAAAAAATGGATCTAAATCGTATGTATAATCAAGACTTTCCTATCAATAAAAAAATAGAAAAATTAGTAAATAAACATGATTTAGTTCTTGATTTTCATGAAGGTTGGGGCTATATAGGACAACAAAAGGGCTCTATAGGTTCATCTATAACGTGCCTTAACATACCTTTTAAACAACAAAAACAAATACTTGATTTACTAAATAAAGATATCAAAGAAAGTGATAAAAAATGGCTTATTAATGATATGCGATTTGAAGTAGATGACAGTCTTAGAGAATATGCAATGTTAAGAAAAAAGAAATATATGCTTATTGAAACCACAGGTCAAAAAAATATACAACCTTTACATTTAAGAATTAAGCAAAATAATATAATTACCACTTACTTATTAAAAAAATATGGAGTATTATAAGCACGGTAAATATATATATAAAAATACTCATTTATATACATATTATGTATTCAGCTTTGGGCCAACAAACAGCATTGACTGATTATAGAAAAGTTGATAATGCTAAAAACTTTAAAAATTTTTTAAAAGTTTATTCTGAAACTAATGTTAAAGGACAAATTCATCTTGAAGCAAATTTTGTGAGAAATAATGGTATTCAAATAAGAAATTTTTATATTTCTAAGAATAATTTATATAATATAATTTCTAAATTTGAATCAAAAGGCTTTATAATTAAAAAAAATTCTAATAATAATATTTCATATCTTGAAAGTATTCGTTCTAATGTGTTTCATCCTGAATTTAATAATAAAGGTTTACAAGATTTTAAAAGACAAGGCTTTAATAATTCTTTTAATCAAAAATTTAATACTTAAAACAAAAATACTTTATATATGTAGAATAATGAGCTCAGGCAGAAACTATAATAATATATGTCAGAATTGTGGTATTAAAGGGCATCATATACGAAATTGTCCTAATCCCGTTACTAGTTTAGGTGTAATCTTATACAAAATAGATTCAGGTATTATAAAATATCTTATTGTTAGAAGGAAAAATACTATAGGTTTTGTGGAATTTATAAGAGGAAAATATGCAGCAAACGATATTGAATACATTCAAGAATTATTTAATGTAATGACTGAAACAGAAATAAATCTATTATTAAATAAAAAGTTTTCCTTTTTATGGGAATTTCTTTGGATGGATAAAAAGTTTAATAAAGGTGGAAATAGAACTAAAAGAGATTATGAAACAGCATATGAAAAATTTCATAAGATTAAAGAAGGATACGGTGAAAATAAAAAAATAAATATAGAAAAATTTATAAATGAAAAGAATAAATTTTACATAGAACAAGAATGGGGATTTCCTAAAGGAAGAAGAAATTTTAATGAAACTAATTATAATGCTGCCATAAGAGAATTTATAGAAGAAACTAATATACAAAAAAAGGATATTATTTGCACACCTGATTCACCATTTTTTGAAGAAATATATATTAGTTATGATAATATACAGTATAAAAATATCTATTATCTTGCAAAATATAAAGGCTCTGGAAATATTACAATAGACACTACAAAACATGAACAATTTACAGAAATAAGTAACATTGATTTTTTTGACAAAGAAGAAGTAATTAATAAATTTAGAGATTATGATTTAGAAAAAAAGAAATTAATTAATCAGATTCATGAACATATAACATAATGTTTAATATACACTGTATATTAAAATTTATAAAAAAAACACTGTATTATAATAATGGAAATAACTCAAGAAGCTATAAAGTTAATTTACTCTGAATTTAGTGAACAACTTAAGAGTAATCCTAACTTAGACATTCCTAAAAATGATATACATGAAGAATTATTGAATTATCATAGCACAGAATTACAAAAGTATGAAGATGAACATAAAAAAGTAATTTATTTATCTAATAAACTTAATCAAATCGAGAAAGAACTTATTAATACCAAAACAACTATACAAAGAAATATAGTAGAAATACATATTGATATATTAAGGTTACTCATTGAAGATAAAATGCGAGAAAATATGGAAGAATTCGAAAAAGATAATTTTAGTTATTATCCTGATATTATTGACCCGTATTTTAATGAAAAAATATCTAATAAGGCTGAATTTTTAAATACAAAACTTCCTTTAATTCTTAAAACTAAATCATCATCGAATAATTTTAGATTAAGTAACGCACAGAGATTTGCTAAAAATTTCATATCAGAAAATACACCTTATAATGGTATTTTACTATGGCATGAAGTTGGAGTAGGAAAAACTTGTGCTGGTATTAGTATAGCTGAAAATTTCAGAAAGAAGCTTAATGCAAATAATAAAAAAATTCTAATACTAACTCCCTCGGAGACACTTCAACAAAATTGGTCAGATGAAATATTTAATATTGAAAAAGAGCTTCATAATAGATTATCTACAGAATCATCTAATGTTCAATGCACAGGAACAACATACTCTGATAGATTTAATAATCTTAATGAAGATAATTTTGTAACTATTAAACGACAATCTAAAAGATATATAAATCAATTTTATCAAATTATTAGTTACAATAAATTAGCAAAATTGACTGAATTAAATATTAAGCAGCAATCATGGAATAAAATTAATAAACAAAAAGCTATAATAGACTATATTCGTGCAGAATATTCTAATAGATTAATTATTATGGATGAGGTTCATGTAACGAGAGAGTCAGACGAATCGTCAACCCATAAGCTCGCTGTAAAGTATATTGAATTAATAGCAAGATATGCTGAAAATACTAAAATAGTATTATTAACTGCAACCCCTATGTATAATATTTCTAGTGAGATAGTATGGCTCACCAATATACTTTTACTAAATGATAAGAGAGCTCCGATACGTGAATCAGATATCTTTGAACGAGATGGAATAAGAATAAAAAAAGATTCACAGGGAAGTGAAGAGCATGCTAAAAATATACTCATTAATAAAACAAGAGGATACATATCACACGTTAGAGGAAGTAATCCATTAAATTTTCCTATAAAACTAGAACCTTATAATAAAGAAGTTTTATATACTCCATCACCTACCTATCAAATAACTGCAGGAAATCTTGAGACTATAAGTGATGATACAATAGATATTCCTATACAAAATATGAAATTTTTTAGAAACTACATGAGTCCTTGGCAATGGTCTAATTTAAAAAGGAAATTACTATATAAAAAAGACGGAGATGAAGGAATAGCTATTTCAGGTGGTTTTTCACAAGCTCCTATAAGGTCATCCAATATAATTTTTCCAAGTTACATGGATATTAATAAAGAACATCCTACAAGAGTTCAAGGACTTGAAGGTGATCCTGGATTCGACGGATGTTTTTCATATGACAAATCCGACCAAAAATATAGTATGGTAGAATTTGCAAGAGAAATTAATATTAAAAATACTAAAAGTTTTTTACATATTAAAAATATTGGACAATATTCCAGAAAGTTAGCAAATATAATCAAAAGTTGTAAAACTAATAAAGGAATTGGATTTGTGTTTTCACAATATTTAAAATCAGGAACAACTATAATGGCTCTTGCTCTTGAACAAAATGGCTTTAGAAGATATGTAGGGAATAGTGAAGAAAAAAATTTACTTAAGCCAGATATTCCCATGGAGGAACGATTTTGTGCAAAACATCTAAAACATTATAGTGAATTAACAGCTGAAGAAAAAATTAATTTTACTCAAGCAAGATATGTTCTTTTAGATGGTTCTGTATCAAAAAGTCAATTAAATAATCTCGTTAAAGAATGTAGGGGAGAAGGCGATGATCCTAATTTAGCAGGAGAACACATCAAAATAGTTATAGGTTCAAGAGTAACAGAACAAGGGTTATCATTACATAGAGTAAGAGAAGTTCATATTATGGACCCTTGGCATCACTTAAATCAAATGGAACAAGCTACAGGAAGAGCTATAAGAAATAAATCACATCATAAATTGCCTATTAATCAAAGAAATGTTACTATTCATCTACATATTTCTTCACTTCCCAAAAGAGTATCTTCTGAAGATATAGGTATAGAAACTCCAGACGAAAGAATTTATAGAAAGGCTTTTAATAAAAAACTTAATATGGCTAAAATAGAAAGATTACTAAAACAAAATGCAATTGATTGCAATTTTAATAAATTAGGTAATATCTATCTTGAAGAATTGTATGAAGGCATTGAACCTGAAATTAATCCACTTAAAAAACAAACTATTGAGGATTCAAAAGGTAATATGATTAGTATATCACTTTATGATAAGGATGGTAGTATGAAATGTGATTTTAAAGAATGTAATTATAATTGCTTTTCTCATCATAATAATGATGAGGACGAATACACAAAAAAAGTTAATAATGATACTAATACAAATGCCTTTTCAGATTATGATATAGAATTTGCAGAAGAACATATCATAAATATCTTTAAAGAAAATTTTGCATTTTATGAAAATGATATTGTTGAAATTGTTAATGAACAATTTAGAAATTCAGATGCAAAAGATGTAAAAAATGAAATAATATATATTGCTTTAGATAATATTGTAAATAATCGAACAACTGTAATTGATATGTATGGAAGAGCAGGATTTATTATTAATAGAAAAGATATTTATCTATTTCAACCTTTTGAACTTGAAAATACAAGTATTCCTATGTTATACAGATATATACCCAATTTGGTAATTCCTGATAAAACAACGCTTGAAACTCCATCTATTTTAGCACCAAAAACTAAGATAATTTTTAAGAAAAAAATAGCAAAACGAGAAAGTGACGACGAAACAAGTATTATTAGTAAATGGAATAAATTTAAAAGATATTTCAATTCCCGAAGATATTTTAGAATATTCTTAAGTAACCTAATTATTGTTCAGTTAATTACAGAAAAAAAAGATGAAATTATAGATAAATTATTTAATATAAACATATTACTAACTTTTGAATCAAATAATAACAGTAATAGTATTCTTAATTTTACATCGCAAGAGAGGATATCGGTGTTAAAATATGTTATAGAAAATAAAATTAATAAAATTTTACTAAAAAATGAGGAAGATATTATAGATTATGAACAATTGATATTAGATTATTATGACAAACAAGAAATATTTATTCTTAGAAATAAAGATATATTACAAGCAAATTCTCCTAACGAAATTATAGGTTTCAGAACTTTAATACAGAAATCATCGGAAATATTCGAGGATCTTGTTTATATATATAATAAAGATAAACAAAAATTGATGGATATGACATCTTCTTATAGTGATTTATTTATAAAAGAAACCAATTTAGTAGATAATGTAAATAATAGATATGGATGGTTAGAATCAAAAAAGAAAAAGGGTGAAACTATGGCAACAACGAAACTATATATTTATTATAAAAAAGACGGTGAAGCTGCAAAAGAAGGAAAAAAATATTCAAAAAAGGGTGGAGTTTGTGGTGCAAGTGCCGGAACAAGAAATATTAATGAATTAATTAGTTTTATTGTAGAAATGATAATTCAAAATAATGATTTATTTAAGGGTTTTTTTAGAAAATCTGACACCTTGGAACAAAAAGCACTAGAAGAAAAATCGATGCTTATTAAAAAACAGCTTAAATTAGATAAGGATAATTTATGTTATCAAATTCAATTGATATTGCGTTTTTTAAACTTTTATTCAGAAAAAACAGCAAAAAATAATAGAACATTTTACGGTTATGAAGAGAGAGTTGTTCAGAAGAAATTCTTAAATTAATAATAAAAACTTGATAAAATTATTTATAAATTAATTATTCATATAATATAAATGGACGAACGAATTAAATCTCTATTTTTGAGACAATCTTTTACTATTAAAGAAACTTTGCATCCTGCCGAATTAAATAATATTGATTCCGATAACTATGATAAAGCTATAAACTCAATTTTACTTAAAAAAATTAAAGATAAAATTGGTGGAAAATGCAACAAGCATGGATTTATAGAAAGAGATTCAATTACTATTTTAAAAAGGTCTGCAGCATCAATTAATACAAGTCATTTCAACGGAGAGATGCATTTTAATGTATTAGTTCAAGCTAATATATGTCATCCATCTGAGGGAAATACATTAATCTGTAAAGTGATTGGGGGTAACAAGATAGGTATATTTGCAATTGCTGAACCTATACATGTTATTGTAGCAGCGGCTCATCATGAAAATACCAGTATATTTGAGTCTATTAAGCCAGAAGATGAAATATTAGTAGAAATAATTAATTTCAAATTAAAATTGAATTCAACTAATATACAAGTAATTGCGAAATTTATAAAAAAAATTAATTAATTAGTCAATATATTAAATATATTTTTTCTCATATATATAATATATAATGAAAGGATATGAAAAAATCACCAATCCTGTAACTGGACGTAAAGTCTCAGTATATGGTAAAACCGGACAACAAATCATAAACAGTTACATAAACCACGCACAAAGCGGAGGTGACGCCACACCTCATATGGGAGCCAGACCTCAAAGAAGAAGAGGACCTGATGCTGCTTCAATCAATGCAGCACAAACCGCTCAAGTATTAAACTCAGGCACAACAGCAGTCACAGGACACGCCGCCCCTGTAACAGGACGTCCTGCTGACACAGTAGAAGCTTCAGCCATTTCTCTCAGTGTCATTGCCCCAGTTGCACAAAATATCCGCCCTAAAGCAACTAACCGTGATATTGCCCCTCAAGGAGCTCTTGCAGGACAAGGCTTCAAAAGAGGTGAACCATATGGCCCAATGTTCCCAGATGCATTAAATTCCCGTAGAATGGCAGAAGTTCTCCAACATAACTCAGTTAACAAAACTAAAGACCAAATTAACTTTGTTGCTAATGTTGATGGACAAGTATCAGCTGACGAAAAAGCTGCATTCGAAGATGCACTTGAACACGGAGATGGTTCAGGATTCATTGATTTCCCAGGACTTAAACTCTTGTTCCGTGGAGTATTATTTGATTTCTTAATGCGCGATGGAAAAATCATTTTCCAAGTTCAACACAGACCAGAAGTTCACTCCAAATGCCAATCACGCCAATCACGCCGTCTTGATGGTTCAATCAGCTACCAAAGAGCTAAAGGAGGTAAAATCGTTCTCACTCAAGTATCACTTGAACGTGGAAAACAAGAGTGCTGGCCTAAAAAACTTCCAAGAGATGATCCTATTGCAAGAGCATCACTCTAAATATTAAGTAATTTATATAACTGATATTTATAAATTTTCTCAGTTATATATATAATGAAATCTAACGAGCAGATAGTAAATCCTGCTACAGGACGCAAAGTATCAATACATGGTAGAACAGGCCAAAAAATATTAAACAGTTATTTAGAAAATGAACAAAATGCAGGCGATCCTACTCCTCATATGGGAGCTAGACAAAGAAGAAGAGCCCAAAGATTAACTGATACAGTAAGAGCTACCAGTCGTAGACAATTAAGAAATGATCGTAGTGTTGCCATACAAAGTGCCAGCGCCCATGGACATGAAGAAGATTCAGTTGAACATCCACATGTATCTTCTGTTTCATTGAATATATTAAAGCCTATTGCTGCTAACATTAGACCCAAAGCAGCTGGAACAGCAGCACAAAGAGCAAGAGGAATCAGACGTGGTGATGCAATTGGTCCTTTTTTCCCAGTTGAATTAGATTCTGAAAGACTTGCAACAATTATGCAAAAAAATGTTACTAACAGAACAAAAGACCAAATAACTTTCTTATCAGGAGAAGGTGAAGTATCGCAAGAAGAAAGAGATGATTTTGAAGAAGCACTTAAATATGGTGATGGTTCAGGACTAATTGACTTTCCTAACCTTAAACTTTTATTCCGTGGAGTATTATACGATTTCATGATGCGCAATGGTAAAATTGTTTTCCAAATACAAAAATCTCGTTCTGTTCATTCAAGATGCCAAACACGTGGTTCACGCAGACTTGATGGAGTAATTCATTACAAAAAGGCACAAAATGGTAGAATAATATTGGAGAAAGTAGCTCTTGAAAAAGGCACTTGCTGGCCAAAAAAATTACCTGCTGCTGACCCCGTCGCCAAAGTTTCTCTTTAGGTATAAATTTAAAGTTTTAAATAATTTTTTAAGTTTATATTAAATGTCTTTAGAATCTAAAGCCACACAAAAATTATCTTATTCTAAAAAAAAATTTTTACAAAAAGAAGTCCCTAAACTTACAAAAAATGAACATCATGAAATATTTAATATTATTAAACAAAATAGTGATGCGAAATATTCTGAAAATTCAAGAGGAGTTTATATTAATCTAAAGTTTTTGGATATTTCTACTATCGAAAAAATTATTGATTTTATTAAGTATACTAAAGACCAGAAAAAGAAATTAGAAATAAGTAATACTAATAATAATAAACATGATAAAAAATCAGTTGAATCACAAAATAATGAGTCTAATGGAATAACACTAACAAAAGATAAAATTGAAAAAGAATTACTACGTCTTAAGGAAAAAAAAAGTGAGAATTTTGTTTTTCAACATTTTCTAGACAAACTTTCAATTTCAAATATTAAACAATTTTCAAAAGAAGAAGGAGAAAGAATGGTTTTTCCTCAGCTTAAACACTCTAAAATTCAACTTGATGGCGTAAAAGCACGCTTAATGAAAAAATGTAGAGATGTTAATAAAACAGGAACAGATTTACCATTTATACCAACAGATGATATTGAGTCTGAGGAAACTATTATTAAAGAAGAAAAAGAAGAAGATTATGATAAAAGTTTATCTGATGAAAGTAAAAATAATATAGAAAACTTGATAAGTATGTCAAAGGATATTACAGATAATATTGAAGAAATTGAAAATAATATAGATGATATACAAAGCGAAAGTGAATATAATGATTTTTGAATTATAAATTTGATTAAAAGTTAATATTTATTATTATTATTATTAATGTTCAATAATAATAAATTTGAAAGTCTTGTTACTAATGTATTTTCCAAAATAGATTCAGATATTGTTAAAAACGAGATAGAGTCAATATTTAGCAATACTTTAGATATTGATAATACACTAAAATATCGTGGCAAATTTAATGATACCTATCTATTCAAGACATTTTGCACAGGAAACAGTCTTAAAGAAATAAAAAATTTTAATAATATTATAAGAAATAATACAAATAAACGACCTATTGAAATAGATCATAAGAATAAAAACACTTCAGGAGATAAACTTAAAGTAGTTTTTAAAAATAAATCCCAAAATCAAAAATATTTAATTAAAGATAGTAAATTGAAAAAAAGTAATGATGAAAAATCTTTAGGAATATTCGATAAACCATCTTATATATTGGATTCTATAGTAGAAGAATATTCTTATATTAATATTAGTTGTAATAAAAAAAAGGGGGACTATTTAAGTATAGCATTCTTTAGTTCAATTTCAGGTATATTTAATATTGCATCAGATGTTCAGAAAAATGATATGCTTAAAAATATAAAATTAGAAATGATAACTAAATTTGTTAAAGAAAATTATTATAGAAATTATGATTACTCTGTTAAATATTTTAAGAAATCAGATGCTGACGAGGTTTTTACTAACAATAATCCTATAACTGTAAAAATGCTTAAAATTTATGGTGATATTCTTAATGTAAATATCGTGCACCTTAAAGATAATATTATAGAATTTATAACAAAATTTAATCTTAACAATGCAACAGTGTTAATTAATGAAGTAAACAATAATGTTTACACACTTCTTTCATCGAATCAATTTATACGAGGAGATATATTAAAAGACATTCTAGGAATAGAACATAAATATAGTGAGACTGAATTACTAAAATATAAATTAGATAAACTACAAAATATTGCTAAAATGAAATTTATAGATATAAGAAAAGCAGGTAAAACAGGCAAAATTAATGTAACCAAGACTGAATTAATCGAACTTATATGTAAAAATTAATTAAATTTGATATTTTTTTATTTAAAAACCTTTTAATATAATATATTATTATGGAATATTTGGACTCTCGCGATAAAACATTTATTGATGGATACCTGAATAACATTGCAAACAATTATAATGTTACAGAAACAGAGTGTGAATTACGTGCAGGTCAAAAAATCAGACAATTTGGAGGAATTGATAATCAGATAACTCTGCCTATGTTTAGAAAAATTAAGGAATTTTATTCTAACTTGGAAAATACAGAAGATATGCAAATAACTTCTCAAACCAAAGAAAGTCCGTCATTAGATATTACTTTTCAAAAAAAAACAGGTAATTTAAATCCTAGTGTAACTAATCTAAGATTTAGTTTAAATGGTAGAACTCCTATTACTTATTACTGTGCTAATAATAAAATCCCCTTTAATATTAATGAGGCTGATGGAAATGTTGAATTAATTTACAAAGATAATTTTAAATGGGAAAGTGATACAACTGATAATCAATATTTTAATGATATGAAAGATGAAGGTTATCAACCTATTCAACTACCTGACAAAAGACTTTCTGCCAATGTAGATCTTACTTCCATACGCACACGTCTTGGTGGAAAAGTAGAGCTGAAATATGATAATAAAAAGAGGGAATTTATTGTATCTTCTATAGCCAATCAATATTTACTTAATCTTAAAGAACAGGCCACTGAAACATATAGAAAACTCAAAGTAGATAGTGCTTATAAGTTTTATAGATTTAAAAAGCGAACAAGTTACAATATTATGTATAAAGAAGTTGAATTTAGAATTGACCTTACGGCAGTAAAATCTTCTAAAATGGGATTTAATAACAAGCCTCTTGCATTTCGCAATTTTATAGATGCAGAAGTTGCAGAACAACCAGAGTCATATGAGTATGAAATAGAATTTAATTTAAAAGATAAATCTGGTGAAATATTAGTCGATTTCATCAATAATATTTTCATCCCATCTTTTATACATAGTAATATACATCCTTCATATACTTTATCATTAACCCAAGAAAAGGTATTAAGTCAATACAAAAAAATTATAATTGAAATGTTGAAAAAAAGATTAAGCACTAAGGTTGAAAAAATTGAAAAGGCAATTCAGTTTAATACTCTAAGCAATGACGATGAAAAAGATGCAATAAATAGTCAATTTACAAATAAATACGATTATTTCCATCTTATCAAAAATAAATCCTTACAGGAACTTAGAAAATTAAGCGAGAATTATAGATCGAAAATAGTAGATGCTGACCAAATGAAAGGAATGTTTAGACAAGACTCATTGTATTTTATAAGTCCCAAAGTTGTAAGTATAGAACTTAATAATATACGAGACGATAATCCTACAAATTCAATTTTAGAAAACTATACAGTAACTGATAAGGCAGATGGTTATAGTATGATTTTAGTCAAATTTAGTAGTAATGATACGAGCGACCCTGAATTAATAAATAAATTCTTCTTAATCGATTCAAATCTTAAAGTTTATGATTCAGGAGTAAAAACTAAAGAAGGTGGAACATACTTATTTAATGGCGAATATCTTGAAAATGATATTACAAAAAAAGAAAGACTTAATAAATACGGTATTTTTGATTGCTATATATATAATAATAGAGATGTTTGTGATCTCCCACTGATGTCTAATAATGATAATGAATCAAGATTATCTCTTGCAAATAGATATATTAGTCAGGATTATATTGAATCAAAAAAAGATGGATCATTCGGAGTATTTGTAAAAAAATTTCATATGGTGAGTCCACAAAAAAATATATTCAATTGTGCTAATAATATTTGGACAGATTATCAAGGAAGAGTAATTAATCCTGATGTAGGAAAAGAATATTATTTGGACGGACTTATATTTACGCCAGCAGATCATCCAGTTGGATACAACCCAGATAATTATGATTATGATCTAAAACAAAATAATACGTGGTCATCAAATCTAAAATGGAAACCTCCAGAAGATAATACAATTGATTTCCTTATTAGGTTCGAAAAAGATGAGATATTAAGACAAGGTGAACGAACTATTACAACTAATAAAATTAAAAGAATCCCCAAAATTTCAGGAGGTGTAACATCTTATGACCAGTATATTGTAGCTAATTTATATAGTGGAGGATATACAGATAATTCAAATCCATGCTTTGAAACACACAACAAAAAACATAGGGTTTTGAAGCCTGTTCTATTTAGACCATCTCAACCTAACATACCTAAAATAAGTCAAATTTTACTACCTTGTAATGAGGATATTAATACCAAAAAAACAAATTCTCATGACGAAGAGGGTTACATAATTGATGATGACACAATTGTAGAAGTTAGCTATACTCGATTTAATGAAAATGATGAGGATTATATTAGTAATCCAAATTTAAGATGGAAAATTTTAAGGACGCGTCATGATAAGACATTTAATTATAGACAAGGAATCCATAATCAAAAAAAAGGATTTAATTTAATTCAAAAAGCATTGCAACTGATTCATAAAAGTGATGGAGATTTAAATCAATTCGACCTTAGAACAATTGATAATGTAATTAAAATGGCTATTAATATTCCAGGATTTAGAACTGCACCAGGAAAAACAAATTATCAAAATTTAATTCAAAATAAATCTAAATTGGAAGAATTTTTCCGTGATCATACAGATGTAAGAACAAGCATAAACTTTGGTAATCACCAAGATGTAGCTAAAAATATATGGCGTTCAATTTATAATCCTGTTACAACTGATATGATAACTTCAGGCAATAATATACCATCTCTAAGTGATGAAGAACAAAAATATTATAATCGTGATGTAAAAAGGGATAAATCTATATCTATTTCGATGCAAGATTTTCATAATAAAGTTATAAAAAATAGAATATTAATGGGAACAGTATGTGAGGATTTGAAAAAAAAACAAGATGCTATAACTTTACTAGATATGGCATGTGGAAAAGGGGGAGATATTCCTAAATGGAGAGATAATAATATAACTACATGTGTAGGTGTCGATTATATATCTAATAATATTGATGATAATAGAGATGGGGCTTGTTCAAGATATGAATTTTACAAATCTCAATCTCAGAAACATGGAAAATCAATACCTAAATGTTATTTTTTGGTCGGCGACGTAACAAAACAAATGAAAGATAACAAATTTATAACTGAACAACAATATTTAACTTTAGCCAATAATCTTTGGAATCCTAACGACCAGATTAGTACTAATTTCAAGCAAAATAGATTTGATATAGTTTCAGTAATGTTTGCTCTCCATTACTTTTTCAGAAGTGAATCTGTTCTCGATCAATTTATTGAAAATGTAGCTTATACTGTAAAGCCAGGTGGATTCTTTATAGGTTGTTGTTTTGATGGGAAAAAAATATTTGAAAAACTTAAAGGAGTTTCTAATGGAGATAGTATTGATAGTTTCAAAAATGGAAGGTTAATGTGGAAAATTATTAAAAATTACAGAGAAATTCAATTTATGGATAATGCGGAATCTGTAGGAATGTCTATTAAAGTTTATATATCTTCTATCAATCAGATAATTGAAGAATTTTTAGTTAATTTCGAATATCTTAAGAAAAAACTTGCTAAATTTAATATTGTTCCTCTGGAAGGTGAAGAACTTAAAGAACTGGGATTAGGAAATACAAATAATGAATCTATAGGTTCTTTTGAATCTGTATATAAGTCACAAACGAATAATCCTATTATTAAAAAGATTATATCAAGTCTAAATCTATCCCCCGAAGAACAGGACCTTTCATTCATGTTTAATTACTATATATTTAAAAGAAAAACTTCAGGTGACGAAGTTCTTGATAATCTTGTTGAAATAATGCTTAGTGACAAATTTTTACCTAAACTAACAAAAAATAAAACCAAATTATTAAATGACAGCACATTTGCGGAATTTGACAAAGAACTTGTGCAAAAAGCAATTAAAAAAGCGAATTTAATAAATCTTAGAAGACGAAAAGCAGAAAAAACTAAAAAACAGGAAAATTTGACTACTGTATCCGATACTTCCACAGAATCAACTCTAGGTAAAACAGAAACTTCCCAAGAAATTTCTACTGAAACTAGTTTACCTGAAACCTCCAGTCAACAGGATAGCACTGCTGAATCTCAAGAACAAAAGGAACCTGTCGAAAAAGCAAAACCTTTGAAAGTAAAAAAGGCTGTTACCAAAAAAGTAAAATTAGTAAAGAAATCCAAAGATGATCCCAAGATTGAAAAGCTAATCAATAAAGTTATAACACAAGCAACAGGAGCATTTAGTATTTTCAGAGACCCTGGAACACCTACAGAAATTAAGGTGAATATTAAGCAAAAAATCCTAAATAGAATTATGGATATTCAAAAAAAGGCTCCTAGAGATATTAGGTTAATCGAAATCAAAAAAAAGATTGAAGATGAACAAATTTAATAAAGTAAACATATAAAGATTTTAATTTAATATTAATCAGAATATTAAAATGGAATTGTTAAATAAACCAATAATCCATCTTAATCATATTGATGATACACCCAAATATAATCTTGAAATATCTGAAAGTATACCTGAATATTTGCTAGATAACAAAATATATCAAAAGTTAAATAAGTATAAAAATATGATTAATGATGTAGAAAATATAAAAATATGGGATTTTTGTAAAAAATTATCTAATGAATATGAATTACTTCACCACTGTATTAAAAATAAAAACACTAATTTAGGAGTAGCTAATTATGATCCAATTAGTAGATCTTTTTTTAAAATGTGGGAAATATGTAGAGATCTTAATATTATCGATACAACAAATAAAAATTTGGTGTATGGAGCACTTGCAGAGGGACCTGGTGGATTTATAGAATGTTTTAACTTTTACAGAAGAAGGTATTGTGTAACACCGAATGATACCATTAATTGCATTACGCTTAAACCTTACAACAGCGATATTCCAGGTTGGAAAAAATCAAATAGAATATTCAAAGAGTGTGGTAGTCATAAAATATCTTATGGGAAAGATGATACTGGTGATTTGTATAATGTTGATAATATTTCTTATTTTTCTGGATTATTTAATAGAAAAAAAGCTGATTTAGTGACTGGAGATGGAGGATTTGATTTTTCGGATGATTATAGTAATCAAGAGATAACTGCTTTTAGACTAATTTTTTGTGAGGCTGTAACTGGATTATCTATTTTAAAAAATGGAGGCAAAATGATACTTAAATTATTTGATTTATTTCATCATTGTAGTCTAGAATTAATTTATATACTGTGTTGTTATTTTAATGATGTTTACATTGTCAAACCTTTCACATCGCGTTCTGCAAATAGTGAAAAATATATCGTGTGCAAAGGGTTTATAGGTATATCTGATGAAGACCTTAAAAGTCTCTATGAAATAGTTGACGAGTTAGGTATTATTGCTAAACAAAATAAATATGCAAGACGTATTATTAAAAATGATATAGCAGAGGATTTTACGAAGATTATTCAAGCAAGTAATATTTATTTTATTTCCAAACAAATAAAATCATTAATTAAGGGCCTATCATATGTAAAAGAAGAATTAAATAATGAAGATATTAATGAAATAAAACAGCAACAAACGGTATATTCATTGGCTTGGTGCCAAAAATATAACTTTCCGATTAATACAAGATGTAGATTTCTGAGTAATTCTAATAATTATAATTATATACCTAATTTTTAATGATTAATAATAATAAAATTATTATTAACTATATTCTTATGAGATTACTGACGTTGTTCTTCTTCAATTTCAATTATAGTTGGATAAATAATACTAGCATAATTTTTAAAAATATCTCTTAATGTGTTGTCTAGTTTATGTAGGCTTGAAGATAATAATGGTTCATACATTAAAGTATTAATCATTCTAATAATATCTTTTGTTTTATCTTCAGGAATAAATGATTTTCTTTTATCTTTTCTGAAATTATTATGGATAACTTTGATTGAATCCAAAAATTTCAATATTTGAATTCTATAATTTTGTGAATTAATTGGCTCAGATGAAAATTCTGTAATAAGATACTTTGCAGGATTTGAGTATAAAATACTTGATAAATCTAATGATAATAGGTTAAATCTTTTTTCAAATAAATAATTACATCCTAATATTACACAATCTAGTAATTTAAAGAGCCCTTGTTTATTGGGAGTTAATGCCTGTTTCATAGAATTAGCTGTTTTAAGTCTCAATTCTTTTTTATGACTTGATTCTGAATAAAAATTATCATAGATATTTAAATTGCACGAAAATAATTTACCACTATCTGTATAAAATGTAGGAATAAATATATTATTTGCCAGTATATTTTCATGACTATCCCTTTCTAATATATCCTGATACGTTTTTATAATTATTCTAGTAATTGCTCTACCTCTTACAGTTTTAGGAAATTGTATTCTTAAACATAACCTATCATCAGACCCATCTTCCATTTCAGTATACTGGTCTATAAAGACTATTGAATCAAATAATAATACTGTGGAGGTATTATCTTTACCGTGTTCCAATAAAACATCACTTTGTTGCCTCATTAAAGGACCTTTTGGTAAAGGTAATTTACTTTGCTCTTCAATAAATGTTGTGCTTTTTTCTCGAATAGGTGACATATGCATTATTTTACTTGATGATGAATGCTCTCTGCTTTTATGATACTCTTTTTTAACTAAATCAGTAGGGCTGGTGCAATTTGATTTTAATCTTTCAAGTAAAATAGCTCGTGTTCCGCCTATGTTTAAATCTAAATATCTTAGTATTGCCCTTAAATCATCATCGGATATGTTATCCATAGTTATATATTATATAATTATAAAATTTAGAAGTTAATTAGTCTTTCTGGACATAGTATGCAATTATAATACGTTAATCTATCATTTTCATAATGACTGAATTTTCTAGGAGGTAATATTGACCATGATATATTTTTATCAATTAAACCTAATTGGCAATATACATATCCTACTAATGCTGAGCACCAAAAAGTATCTTCTCTTCTTGTATTACCTATGTCGATTTGAAATTCTGCTTTAAACCAATCAACAGGGTTTAAATCATATTTATCACCTTCAGTATGAGTGATACAATCTTTAAGTTTATCATAGAATTCACTGTTTTTCTCGGTTTTTAATTTTCTATAGTATAAATTACCTACATAACTATTTTTGTATTCATCAATAACATGTTGTAAAGGTATAATCTGAACTCCCCAGACTTTTTCGCCAGTATTAGAATCAGGAATGTCTTCATATGAAGACTCTAGTATGTATGTTCCTTTTAGATTAGGATTAATAAATGTAGGATCCTTTAATATAATCGATATGTGACTAAATTTTGAACCACTTCCTATTTCAATTAATCTTGAATACCAATATTGACTATTATAAAGTAATATATCGCCTGTTTCGCAATCTTTTACAAAATCATCAAGACTTATTGATTGAGATTTATTTGTATTTCCATCCATATAATTATATATAGTTTAATTTTTTAAATTAATATATACAATAAATTTAGATGGATTTATTTAAATTAAAAACGTTACGAATTGATAAAAATCATAAATCAAATACTATACAAAATTTTTCAGATATTCAAAATATAGTTAATACTTTTAATTACTGTCTAACAAATAAAAAAAAATGTTTGATTACAGACAATACACAAAATAATCCTAAAATGAAAGATGATATAACAATTGTTTACAAAACGCAAACTTATTACCTTAGTTGGGTAAATTTAATTATGACAAATAAATTAATTGATAAGAAATATTCTATAAATATGAATTTTAATATAACCCCATGTATTTTTAATATATTCTTTATAAAACTGATTGATACACATTATGAAAAATGTAAACTATTTTCTAAGAATCTTATAGGTAATAGTGATAGTTATTTTGGAATATATAATTCTTATGATGATTGCATAAGAAATGTTGAAAATAGTCTATATTTCTCGTTTAATATATTTACATTTATACTATATCGAGTAAAAGAAACAAACACAAGTATCATAGGTAAGCTTTTTCCAACAATAAGTATTTCTGATGATATAATTAACTATAATCATGTTAAATTTAAGTGTCCTAAAAGTTTTACAAATATAAAAACGAATATATTTCAAATAAAAAAAAGAATAGTTGAATTTAATCAAATTAGTAAATGCAATATTGAAAGTCATAATCTTAATAAAAAACTAGAATTATTTTACCGAAAAAACATTATACATAATACCTATATTCTTAAAATAAAAAACACTATTACAAATACAATACTTCAAAATTTATATTTATTTTTGATATGTTCTTATCCATTTTTGGAAAATTCAGAGAATGTTATTATCTATGATTCCCTAACTTTTGACTATCCTAAATCTTCATTAAGTCTTTTTATAAAAACTATAAACCAAAAAAAACATCTTATCATCCAGATTGATAGTAAATTTAATGCTTACATTAGTGAAATATTGGGTTCAATCATTAATTATTTACAGAAACTTTCATCTCTTTCTAAAGTTAAAGTAATAACCAAAAATATTAAATATAATTATAATGACATGATGATTCATTTAGTATCAGAAATATATTATATTATTGTTTCATTAATAGTCTATCTACCTAATATAATAAAAAATTTCAATGAAATAAAGTCATCAACATATATTCATGCTAATTATATATTTTCATCTACCGAAGTCAATAATTTATATAATCATAAGAATAATCTATTTCCTGATAATTTAACTTATATCAAGAGCATTTTATTAAAGACTCTTAGTATTTTTACCTATAATTATTATACTATAATCCGAACTAATAATAATATTGATATTGTTCCTATTAAAGAAAATATGTCTAATCAATTTATTATAGACTTATTAGATAGAAGCAATAAAGCAGAACTGTCAAAAACTTTAATACTTAATACAACTAATAACATATTTAATTTTATAAAAAAGGATAATATTGAATATCCATACATAATAATTAATGTAGATAGCTTGGATAACTCTTGTATTAATAGCACATCTAAGGTATATACAAAGTGTTTTACTAATGTTATACCTTTATTCATTAATGTTTTGTATAGTACTAATAATCTTCATATTAGTTTATCATATAAAAAAGAGCATCAAAACTTCAGAAATGCTTTTGATGAAATAATTAATGAACTTGTAAAATAATTATTGTATAATAATATATGAAAGATTTAATAAAAGTTGCCATAATTCTAACTTTAATAGATGTAGTTTATCTTAAGTTAATAGGCGGAGGACCTTTTATAAAAATGGTCGAAAAAATTCAAAAAAAGGAAGTAAAGATGAACATGATTAGTGCTGTTATCGCATATGTTTTACTTATTGCATCTGTTTATTTATTTATAATAAAGAAAAATTTTAGTAATAAAGAAGCATTCTTACTAGGAGCAATCACTTATGGTATTTTTGATGCCACAAATATGGCTCTATTTAGTGAATATGACGCTGTTATTGCAATACAAGATAGTATTTGGGGTGGAATATTATTTTTACTCACAACAGTGATTTATAGAAAATTAAAAAAATAATTAATACTAAGATATTTATTATTTCTTTAGAATAGATTATCACAATATGCAGATTTAAATCGCTCTGATTCATCAATATCAACTTGTTTTTCCTCAACTGGTTTTTTACTCACAACAATATTTTGGAAGAATTTTTCTTCATCAAACAATAATTCAGTTGCACCAGTTCCAATAGGAACTTCTTGACCAAGCATAATATTTGCTGATACGGATTGAATTTTGTCAAGTTCTCCGAAAATAGCTGCTCTTGCAATAATATCAGGAGTCTCCTCAAAAGAACATTTTGCGAGTGGACCTCTATCACTTTTGTTAATACCATGTCTATCAATAGACATAAGGAAACCTCTATTTGTAATAATATCAACCAGGAGATTGATATGACGAGAATTAACATATGAACCTGCAAAATCGAATACATCGAAAATTTCTTTAGCAAGCACTTGTCTTGCTGCTTCTAATCCAAGAGTGTCATATACTTCATAGATATCATTTGAAATAGTTTTATAAGGATTAACCGCTGGATGAATTAAAAGATCTTCAAGATTAGTTCCATCAGTGTTAATTATCCATTTTGTTTTATTCACATATTCACTTGTAGCTTTATTAAATTCGTAATTATTATGTTCAGGATACATAGATGCTCCATTGATATTTTTAATGCCTGTTAGCGTAATATCGTTAAGTATTGTTTTTTCAAGAGATTTGAGAACACAAATAACATCTTCCTCATCGCATCCGCAACAATCTTTTTCACAATGTTCTTGCTTACAATAATTTTCAATAAGCTGGATTCGCATAATAAGTTTTGATGAGTTGTCATCTGAGAAAACGCATACTATATCTTGTTGATCAATATTAAATTTTGAAATAATAGCGAAGTAGATATCAGCCATCCTGATATTTTTATCCATCATTTTTACTTTATCAAGATTGAATTTAAGAACCCAAGGACTGATTGATGATTTATCTGATGTCATATCCAATTCAGAAAACATTTTATATACGTCGAGAATCTTATTGTCATAATCATTGGATGAATTATATTGAGGATTAGGACTATTATCGAAATAAATTTCGGTTGATTGAACAAGTTGTTTAATTGTTGTAATTGCAAGTTCATTAAGAACCTTTTGAGAATATTCCTTATTAAAACAATACGGCTCTTTTAAAACTACTGTGTTCATAGGAGCTTTGAGATTTTTGGAAACACTCAACAGTTCTTTAAATCTTGGAACACCTTGATTAACATTTGCTTTAGATGCTACACCTGCAAAGTGGAAAGTATTTAGAGTCATCTGAGTAGAAGGTTCTCCTATAGATTGTGCTGCGATTGTTCCAACAAGGTCGCCCGTATGAGCAATAGAGGTGTAGAACATTTCTGTTATTGTTGATATAATCCAGTCAAAAGCAATTTTATTCATTTTATATTTGATTGCAAGGATATTAGGACTAAGATAAAGCCTCATTAGCATAATAATAACTTCATTACTTTTATAGTGTTCTGTAATAATTAGTTCTTGTTCTAATTTATCAAAAGTATCAAGAACATATAGGGGATGAAGGTCAGATTTATCGATATTTTCAAAATTGTTGTTAGCATTTTCAACTAATCTTTTAAAGTTAATTGGAGAATATATTTTTTTGGTTGTATCGCCTTTAAATACATGCTCAAAGTAGTAATTTCTATCATCAATAATTTTTTGAAGATGAATAATTAGTTTACCTTTAACTTGTTGTTTGTTTTTATTCAAGTCTTTTACAATATTAGGCATATAGTAATTTTCAAGATCTTGGTCAATATCAAGATTATATAATTCATAAATCTCTTTGTCACTTTTGCCTATTGATAACAAGGTTTGACTTTCAATTTTTTGTCCATCAAAACCATCTTCACCATACATAAATTGAAGGATTACTCCATTGGCATTTCTAACTGTATGGTCGGCAGCAATTCTTGCATCTTCCATACCTTTAATCAATTTTCTCTGGATATATCCTGTCTCTGAAGTTTTAACAGCAGTATCAATAAGACCCTCACGTCCACCCATTGCATGAAAATAGAACTCAGTAGGATTAAGACCATTCATAAAACTACTTTCGACAAAGCCTCTGGCCGATGCACCATCATCATATTTATGAAAATGAGGAAGTGTTCTGTCAGTAAAACCATAGGGAATTCTTTTACCATCTACAGCTTGTTGACCTACACATGCAATCATTTGTCCCATGTTAATATCTGAACCTTTTGAGCCTGAAATTACCATGTTCATCATACGATTTGAAGAGTTAAGATGTTTAAGAGCTACTTTACCTGTATCTGTGGTTACTTTATTTAAAGTTGATAAAACTTGAATCTCAAATTCCTCTTTAACTGTCTTACCCGATGTATTATCAAGAATACCCTTATGAACATGGGATATTTTTTCAATTACATCTCTCTTTTTTTCATTAACAATTGCAGCCATTTTTTTAGTAGAACTCATATCGGGAACAAGATCTCCTATTCCTACACTAAATCCTGATTTAAGAACCCAATTTGTTACAATATTTTGAATGTCATCCAAAAATTGTTGAGTTCTTTTAGCACCATATTGATTAAATATAATATGAATAAGACCCTGTTCGGAGGCTCCTAAAATATTTTTATCAAATACACCATCAATTACTTTACCTTTTTTGATAGTAACTTTATTCATAAATGATTCATCCGTGTCAAAACTTTTGTTCTTCTTAATAAGATTAATATTTGGAATTACAAGTGAAAAGATTTGTCTTCCTGACCACATATCCTTTTTGAGAGGTTCACAGTCATATTTATAAGTAGGAAAATAGTTAGGTAAGTCAGAAGGATATTGACCTTTTCTAACCTCAGGTTCAGGCAATTCACCATTAAAAGATGGAATATCTATCATGATATCCATTATTTCGTCTCTTGTTAAATAATTATCGTATCTTGTAAATAGGTATGAACCTACACATGTATCTTGAACAAGACTAATAATAGGTTTATGTTGAGCAGGTGTAATAATTTGAGAAGGAACCGATGCAAGTTCTGCCAGCTCTATTCTACTTTGCTCAGATTGAGGGACGTGCATATTCATTTCATCACCATCAAAATCTGCATTATATGGAGTAGTAACAGATACATTAAGACGAAATGTTTTGTAAGGAAGAGGCACTACTTCGTGCTGCATCATACTCATTTTATGTAATGATGGCTGGCGATTAAATAATACAATATCACCTTTAATTAGATGTCTATTCACAATATCTCCATCCATAAGGTCAATATTTTTTGTATCAATTACACTGAGAGATATAAGTTTTCCATCACCTTTTCTTTTAATTGACTTTGCTCCAGGATATTTATGATAACCATTTCTAACCAGCTTAGTAAGATATTGTTTATTATATTGATTAACTTTTTCCGCATAAGTAAGATTTTTACAAATATCAATAGGAACTCCAAGTTGATTAAGTTTAAGTCTGGGATCAGGAGTAATTACACTCCTTGCGGATTTATCAACACGTTTACCCATAAGATTACCTCTTACGCGACCCTCTTTAGATTTCAATCTATCTGCAATTGCTTTTAAAGGTCTGCCGCTTCTTTGTTGTGCAGGAGGTATACCAGGAAGATTATTATTAATAAGCGTAGCAACGTGATATTGTAACAGCTGATACCATTCATCAATAGCTTTCTTATTTGTTGAAGTTTGGCTCATTTTGTATTTAAGTGTCTTGTTAGTTTTAATAATATCACATAGTTTATGAGTAATATCGTCTTCCATTCTTGTATTATTATCTGCCCTTACAGAAGGTCTTACAGCCGGGGGAGGAACTGGAAGACAACTACAAATTAGCCATTCAGGACGACACCAATCCTTATTGAATCCTAATGCATCAATATCTTCATCGGAAATTCTTCTGAAAATACGTTCAACATCTTCAGCTTCGTATAAGACCTGTTGGTCCTCATTCTTGGAATCTTTATCTTTATTTCTCCAGATTGCAGTGAGTTTACCTATAGAAGTAGTTTCTCTTCTTATAATAGTCGCATGGCAGGCTCCGCATCCATCTTCATTATGTTGTCCACATCTTTTGATTTTCGAACAAAGAGCTGTAACTGCATTAAATCGATTTACACCTTTTCGAGTCTGTATGATTTTTGCAATTTCAGGGTTATTAGGAGAAATCAATAGTTTTGAGCATCTACAACAGACGGATTGTAAAGTTTTTAATGTATATTTTAGAAAATGAATATGAAATACGGGTTTTGCAAGGTCAATATGACCAAAATATCCAGGACAATGACGATTATCTAATTCATCAGTAGGACATTTTTTACCGTGGTCGAGAACACCCATTCTAGGATCAAATAAACCACCTACTTTAGGAGCATCTCCATCATAAGTTTCATTAGTATACACTTCTGCAACAGAACGTCGTCTGGTTTCATCTGGTGATAGAATCGAAAATTGAACTCCTCCAACTTTTTGAATATCACTGTTATAATCTAACTCTTGAAACATAGACATATTGATATATTATATTATTATATTTTTTAAGTAATAATTATCAAATTTTATTTGAACATCACTTTAAATGAATAAAAATTTGATATAAAAAATCTCTTTAAATTTTAAAATATATAACAATGGAAAATCGTGATCACAAATATTTTACGCGTTCCAAGATTACTGGACAACGTGTGCACTATATTGTGTGCGAAAAATGCGCCAATCTTGTCCCAGTTCATCTTGATAAATTCAAGGATAGTTATACTGCAAAAAAATTAAAGACAGACCTTAGTCAAAAATCAAATGATATTAGAGAGACGCTTCCTAAAAGAAAGATTAAGATTATATCATCAAGAAGTAACTCTGAATCAGATTCTGAGTCATCAATTGTAGTAAACGACTCTGAGACTATTGTTAATGATTCAAATAAATATAGTAAAAAAATTAAAGAAGAAGATACCCCTCTGGTTACAATGCTCGTAAAACTAGCGAATAAAAGACTTAAAGAAAAACTGGGAAATAAATTTGAGGACGAAGAAGAGGAAGAATTTGAAATTGAACCATTCGAAAATCTTCATAATGACATTCATTATACCTTAGAAGAAAGAGAATATGTAAAAAAGTTGGATAAATCAAAACAAGAAGAAATATTTAAAAAAGAAAATCATATTATGGATATTTTGAAATCAGATATTCCTATCAGATTTAAAATTCTTAATTCAGACCTTAATGACAGAGCAAAAGCTAATGTTCTTTCAAAAGTAGACCATTTTTACACTCTTGATCCAACTGATAATGAGTATCAAAAATTGCTTCCTTGGGTAGAACAACTTGATAAAATCCCATTTGGAAAATACTGTCAAGATGTTATTTCAAGAAACAATCCTATTGAGGAAATTCAAACGTATTTAAGTAATACTAAGAAGCATATGGATAATGCTGTATATGGTCATGAAACTGCTAAAACACAAATTCTAAGTGTGATTGCCAGAGAGATTTCTAATCCAAATTCAGGAGGTAATAGTATTGCAATCCAAGGTCCTATGGGTAATGGTAAAACAACACTTGTTAAAGATGGTGTTTGCAAAGCAATGAATCGACCATTTGGTTTTATTCCGCTAGGAGGAATGCAAGATAGTAGTTACCTTATTGGCCATGAAGTAACATATGAAGGTTCCAAATGTGGACGTATTGTTGAAATACTTACTGAAACTAACTGTATGAATCCTGTAATCTTCTTTGATGAACTTGATAAAGTTAGTGAAACTCCCAAAGGAGATGAAATCATGAATCTTCTGTGTCACCTAACTGATGCTTCACAAAATAAAGATTTTCATGATAAATATTTCTCTGGAATTCCTTTTGACCTTTCAAAGGCAACATTCATATTTTCATACAATGACGAATCAAAGATTAATCCTATTTTACTGGATAGAATGACTTGTATCAGGACTAAAGGATTTGACAAAAAAGAAAAAACAAAAATTGTTGAAAATTATGTATTGCCTAAAACACTTAAAGAATTTGGAATGAGTAATGATGATGTTACATTTGAAGAGGACGCTATTCACAAATTAATTGAATCTCATTGTAAAGATGAGAAAGGTGTAAGAAATCTTAAACGGAATGTTGAAACTATTGTAGCTAAATTGAACATTACACGATATCTTTGCCCTGAAAAAGTTAATAAGCAAGGCAAATCATCAAAAGAAGAAAAAGTTGTAGCAAACATACTTAGTAATATGGTATCAGATATTGTTAAAGATAATCTTGATAAATTAGAAGATGATAATGAATCTCAAACTAAAAAAGATGAAGAAAAGGTTGTAAAAGATATTGTTAATTTCACAATTGATAATTTTAAACTACCATATACTGTAAAAGTTAGTGACCTTAACTTTTTCCTAGATAAAGAAAAAGATAGAACTTCATTTGAACATATGTATATGTAACAATATAAAATAAAGATAATTTAATATTTATTTTTTATTGACCTCTATTATTAATAAATTGTTTTTGTTTATCGGTTAAACAAATGCACCCTCTACTTGTGCTGTAAGTGGAAGGACAACATCTTGGACTATATTTATTATATGCAAGCATAAACATACTTTTAGGCCCATCAGATTCTCCATTAACAGAAATACCATTTGTATTAATTCTTTCAGGTATGTCTCCCGGAGTAAAAGGAACAGAAGTGCCTAACGGAGTATAAACAGGGCCTTTAATAAGTGAATATAGATTATTAGGATTGTTAAATTTTTCTAATCTGTTTTTTTTAAAATTTTTAGTTTCTTCAAAAATATCAGGTTCAAATCCCATACTGTTTCTTTTTCCACCTATAACTTCTGCCCCTGTATTAGGAGTGTATAAAAATAAAACAAGAATCGTAACAATTAGAACTGTAGTAGATATAACTAATACCAGCATATAATATAAATAAACATAAAAATAATTATTTGGAGTTACTTCTTACAATTTTAATTTAGTATATTGGACTGCAAAATGATATTTTTATTTATATTGAATAAGTCTTTTAAGTGGTCGCATGTAAATTTATAATACTCATTTTCATCACCTTCAAGAACGTTATGAATATCTCTTAGCAAAAGTATATACTTTTGAAATATTTTAAGAGATTCATAATCGTCATTAGGTAGTTTATTCAATTTAAGAATACTTTTCACATAATTGAGAATCTTATTATTAACTTCACTACTAATAAAAGTTTTTACAATATACTCAGATAATTCCTGTCGTGACTCATTATTAACCTCCCTCTTACATGCTGATTCTAATGATAATAGGTTATTTATAAATGCTACAGTTTTTTCGTTATAATCTCTTAATTTCCACAGTAAGAGGTTCTTTGTAAATGAGTCAAATCGATCATGTTTAATAGTTACCGTCTTTTCATTTGAATCAAGTATATTTTTATAAATATTTGATGATAGAGTGTCAAAATCACTATTAAGTTCTTCCACAATACTATAATTGTTAATATTTTTATAGGTAGTTTCTATTTCACCTAATTCTCCTTTCATGAGACCTTTCCAATCAACATTAGCATATATAATATGTCCTTCACGATCCATACCTCTACGTCCACTTCTACCAATCATTTGAAGATAATTATCTACTTTGAAATCAACTGAATTTTTATAACCTAAAATGCAAGACGACCTGAAAGGCATATTTATACCAAGAGCAAGACTTACATCAGCAATTACATAACCTAATGTTCCTGTTTGAGCTAGTTGTTGAACAATCATATTATAAATTGGTGGCATGTCAGTCGTGTAAATACCAATACCTCTTTTTAGACCTTGCATAAATACATTAGTATAAGCTACAGAAATGTTTAATTTTTTACGTATATTATTTCTAATATCTCTAATTTTGTTTGCAGTCATAGGACTGGAAGTGTTAAGACAAAAATCAGGATGTTTTTGAAATATATCTGTATGTTTAAGTGTTATGTTTTGAGTAAATTTAGTATATTCTTTGAATAGATTATTAAGCTGAACCTTCTTTATTTTTTCATTTATTTGTGAGTTTCTATTAATCTGATGACATTGCTTATTATAATTTTTCTCCCATTTTTTCAAAAAGTCTGCTGTAAGGGACTCCCATTTTTTATTTAACATGTCTTCAATAGCCTGAGATTTATTACCTACAAAATCTGAATCAAACTTTATACTTGCCTTATATTTTTCTTTTTCAGCTATAGCATTTCTATAACATTCTTCTGCATACTCAAGATTTTCGTAATGATAAGGGTAGTTAAGAATTTCTAGTTTTTCAAGATATCCTACAAGTGTTGTAAATATTTCCTTACAATAAATAGTGTTTTGTTGGAATACAATGCATGGTGTTAGATTATTATTTTTAATTTCTTTAAAAAGACTAAAGAGATTAACATTTTCACCATGGGTATAATTATTAATTGAGTAATCAGCGAGCAATTTATCTATCTGGTCAGGAAATTTTTTATTAAGATTAATTAACTCTGTTTTAAGTAAATTCTCATAATTTCTTGCATCGTCTAATGACAGTCTTTTATTATCTTCAGGAAATACTTCCTTTACTTTTAATTTTCCAAGGTCATTTCTGAAATATTTTTTAAGAGCATCATAAAGAACAACACAATCGTAAGGTGTCATTGGTAAATTTTTAAGCAGAAATTCTTCACTAATATCATCTTTAGTCAAACAAGATACAGGATGGATTTTCCGTAATGAATTATTAATAAATAAATGCCGTTGAAGGTTGAGGAATCTTGTGCTGTAGGTAATAAGAGATACATTTTTTTTTGATACGTTTTCAAACCAATTAACTAATTTTTTAGGGTTACCTATCGTAGCAGATAGAGCGAGAAACTGAACACTGCTAAGTAACTTAACAAGTCTTTCGTAATTATTACCAAATAAAGGATTAGCAAGATTATGAATTTCATCATAAATTACTATATCGAAAATCATTCCTATACCGGGAAGTTTGTCTTCAATATCTTTAGGAGTTCCCACATATACATTATCTTCATTATTACTACAAGTAAAATCTGAGGTTATGATACAAACAGAAGCCCCAAATTTTACAAAAAGAGCAGATACTTGATACACCAACGCTGTTGTAGGAACAACAAACAACACCTTTTTACCTGTTATTCCAGGATAAATTGATAACCAGGTTTTTCCACATGATGTAGGAGCACATACCAATGTTGATTTTCCCTTATCTATATTTTTGAGGACTTTAATCTGCCAGTCATCTAATTTCTTTTTGTGTTCATTATAAAAATCAAGAGGTGATAATTCATTAGACAACTGTTCAAATTGCATTCTTTTATAATCAATTTTATCCATTTCTTTCGTAACTTTTTTCATTAGTTTTGTCTCTTTTTTTGATGCGTATGACTCAGACAATAGCTGAAGATAAAGATTAATCATGTGATTTTTTTTATTTTTAGTAAATGCAATATTCAAAAGTTTCATCTTCATTCTGTCTTTCCCATATTTTGTTTTAAAATTAGATATTTCATTTAATGTATCAGAATCAATATTGTTCAATGTATGAAAGTATTCCAAACGTTCAAGGTCTCTATCAATTTGTTCTTGCTTTCTCCTAGACATATTATTTCTGATTATTTCATCTGCCTTAGATTTTTTCTTTTTTTTATTATCTTTTTCTTCTTTTTTATATTCTGCAAAAAGTTCTTTAACGTCAAGACTTTCATGGGAAGATAAATCACGTAATACTACATTAAGTTCATTCTGATCAATGGTTTCCAAGCACAGTGTCATGATTAATTTAGATTTAATTATCAAAACATATTTAAATAAATATCAAATTTTAAATTTATTTAAAAGCAAAGTTTTATTATTAACTATATGTTTGGTTTTTTTATGCTTGCTATGTTTATTGGACTTATTTGGAAGAATTTTTACAGCGTATTAGTATTTGTAAATGGACTGTATCTTAATCTGAAAGATTGGTATTTGAAAAATAATTTTAATTATAATTCTTTTAAAGAGATATCAAAAGAAACTATCATTAATAGAGAAAAAGATGACAAAAAGATTGTAATTTATGATTATAAATTTAGAGGTTCCGATTATAAGATTATTTGTGATGAGGATAAATTTTCTCATCAACCTTATTCAGTTAATTACATTGATGAAAAACAAAATCATGATACCTTAGAACTTATTAAAAATACGAAAGATGACATTATTAGTGCTGAATTAGTAATGGAAGATTTGAATGTAGATTATCATGAAGAAGTTCAAAAGTTATGTGGACCACTTGGTGATTTTTATGAAGATACAGTGGTAGAAATGAAAACGGAAAATTTACTATGTTATCTTAAAAAAAGTTTTTCAGGTCATAAAATAAAAAAGCTTAATGTTATGACATCTGATGGTGAAGAACATAATTTATTGGAATAATTTATTTTTTGATTAATAATATTTTAAATAATTATTTAAAGAATTATTTATATTTATAATGTATAATAATGGAGGGACAACAACAACACAATGAGAGTGATGATACACAAAATTTTAATCACCGACTTAACTCTAAATGGGTTGTATGGTACCATAATCCATCCGATAAATCCTGGGACAAAGATAGTTACAAAGATATTTTAGAATTATTAACATTAGAAGACTATTTAGTTTTAAAAAATAGTTGGAATAAATGTTTACCCTCTGTTTCTGAGGGCATGTTTTTTTTGATGAGAAAACTTGATTCAGGTAAAGTTATTTATCCCCAATGGGAAGATGTTAACAATAAAGATGGAGGTTATTGGTCATTTAAAATTAATAAAGAAGATGCTCAAGATGTATGGTTTAAATTATGTAGTTTTACTATAGGAGAGTGTATTTGTGTTAACACAATGGAGTCTCTGAATGTAAATGGTATTTCTATTTCTCCTAAAAAAAACTTTTGTATTATTAAAATTTGGAATAATAATTATAAAAAAGAGGATGTCAAATTGCTATCTGAAAAATTAACATTCTTAGATATGAATGAAGTTAAGTATTCTAGTCATGTGAAAAATATTGAAAGAGATAATACTAAACAAATCAAATATAATAATAATAAAAGAAATCATAGGAAACCAACTGGTAGAGTAAAACTAGGAAGATTTTAAGTTGTGGGTTGTAGTCTTAATAATTAATTAATATAGAATTTTCTATGTAAATTAATAAATTTGATCATTTTATGATTCAAATCAGAGGAGTAATTCTTACTATGAATAGTGGTCGATACTCCAGGCCTATACAATTTCCTCATTGGAATAAGGATAACTATATTAGTCATTACGGTGTTGATAAGGGAACTATATATTGGCTTGAAAATGAAAATCATAATTTAAAAAATGAAATACATGATATTAAATCTACTCTAAAATCTATGGAGAAAAGAATTAAAGATTTACTATCATCTGATAAATTTAAAGGTTAAATAATACTTATATGGCATAAACCTGTGTCCATGTCTTCGCATTTTCTTCGTATAATTTTTTATTTTCAGTATACTCTTTTGCGATATCAGGCATTAGAGGATCATCTGGATTAGGTTCATTAAGAAGCGAACATATGGAAAGTAAAATTTTACTTATGGTTAATGCTGGACTCCATTTATCTTTAAGAATATCTAGACAAATATTTCCACTGGAATCAATATTAGGATGATATACTTTAGTTATAAAATGGATTTTAGGCGGTTTAAATGGATAATTTGTAGGATATTCAATACTTAATTTAAAAACACCTCCTTCAAATGGTGTTTCTGATGGACCAAAAATTTGAGCTGACCAACAATAAAGATTATCATCAGATGGTTGTGCAACACAATTACAAGGAGGATTTTTTGACATATCTTTAAATTCCTTTTTTAGTCTTACTAATGCTGACATATAGCTATATTTATAAATTTATTTTTAAACAAATATAATATTTAATTACTTAAAGTGCAATTATTATTATACTATATGCCAAGAATTTGTAAAGAACACGACCTTGGACCTATTGAATATAAAAGAGAACTAAAAAATATGAAAGATAATAAAATTAAAAAATATGCTACACAAATGAAATATAGATTAGTTGAAGGAAATGGAATCGCTTATTATTTAATAGGTGTAGAAGATGATGGAGAAATTATAGGTGTAAATAATAAATTCTACAAACTATATTCAAAACTAATGAATAAAATTTGTAAAGAAATAAATTGTAGAATAATTGAAATAAATTTAATAGGTCAAGACATAAAATACATGAAATTTACGATAAAATCAGGATTTGATTTTGATAGTATTTATAAATTTTAAATTTGATAAAACTTTATTAATTTTATTAAATTTAATTCTATAAAATGCCTGCAAGAACTGTTGAAGAGCAACAAGAAGCTACATGTATAGCAGTTGTAATAATTTGTCTTTTGTTAGCAATTATTTCAAATGTTGAATACGCCAAAAGTAGTGATTATAAAATAAAAGAAAAATATAAAGATTGGTTTATACCTTGCTATTCCATATCAGGAGGATTTATGTGTATTTTTATGTTAAAAAAATGTTGTAGCTTAAGAAATAAAAACCAAAGGAATAATACCGTATCAGTCCCTGTGTAATTATTCATTGTTTTTGGGAGCAAGACAGAATTTTACTTCTCCTAAATTGGCGACACTATATCGAATTATAATTGGATAGTCATTCTTAATATAAATTTCAATATTCTGACATAAATTAGTGCATTTGCTAAATAACACAAGATATCTCAAACTGAATATACCTTGTATGACTTCATCAGGTGCTAGATTTTGAATATATGCCATACCTGAACCACCATTAGATTCTCGTATAACTGTTTGTTGAGTTACCCAATCATTATTAATACTAAACATAAGCTCACTCCCACTAGATTTAATTTCAATATCATCTGCCAACTGATTCATATCTCTGCATAACTTTTGAAAATCGCTTGAAGGTAATCTAAGAACCGAGGCAAATTCCACAGGCGGGACTTCTACCTTCTCAACAAATAAATCCATTAATTTAAGTTCAAAAGTATGCTTAAGATTTTTTTCTCCTGTATCAATTTGAATTTTTAAAATATTTGGTTCGTCTTCTTCAACATAAAATGTAAGTGTATCATTAGGTGACATAGTTTTTAGTAGTTTAAATAATCGCATCATTGAAATACCACAAACAATTGGTTTATTACAATAATATTTTTCAAAATTCTCCGCTGTTAGTTTCATATGAATAAGTGCTACATGTGACGCATCCATCGCAATTATTTTCATTCCTGTCTTATCAATCTCTATGTTTACATCAGTAAGAATTTCCTTTAAAGCTTCAACAAGTGTTCTAAATGCACTCGCCTGGACTGTTCTTATTACAAATTTATAATTTTCAAGATTTTCATCAAACTCATTACCATTTGAAAATTGAGGGACAACTTGTGGTTGGCTTGCTTCAACCTGACTCATATAAAATATACTAATTATCTTTTCTTTAAATCATTATAAATTAAACGCACTTATAATAATCTAGACACTTTTAATTATTTTTTCCAATGAATCTTGCTCATCACTTGACAATATTACATGAAGATTATTAGTAATAAATTTATTTTTATTTAATACTGCATGACCTGCGCAATTTAAAACATCTAATGTTAATTTTTCAATATCATTATTAAGTATGCATTGTTTAGTAATAGGTCTGTCAATGTTAGATAATAAAATTTTACTAACTCTTTGAATAGATCTATTGAATGGTAATATATTGTTATAATATTTGTTAACGTTTTTTACATATAACCTATTAAGTGTGTTTAAATCATATTCTGAGCCCATAAAAATGACCTCGTCATCAGTATTAAATTCAAGTTGTTCTGATGCTATATATTTATTTGTGTAATTGAATATTTCATAACTACGATATTTATTAAACAACATTTCATTAATAAGAAGTTTTTTCAAATTCTCATATTCTTCTATATCAAATGAATCATTAGATACAATCTTTACCTTACAAATAGATTTGAATTCTTTCATTATATTAGCGGTCTGATTAAAAATAGAAATTAACTCCTTGTGTAAATCAGTATCAATCTTTAATTTTGTAAGTGAAAATGTAACATCACTTACATCTGTAATATCATCTGAATCTATTGAAATAATTCCTAATTTGAGAATATCATCTTCGGTAAATTTTGTATAATCTACGTTATTATTGTTTTCTACTACACAATATATATTATCACATTGATTAATAGAACAACTTACATTTTTACTTTTTTTTAAATTAGTTAAATTTTCATTTACTTTTTTAGTTAAACTATCAAATATTATTCTTAAAATAGGTTTGGTTAATATCTTTTTTAATGAATGATTGATTACTCGACTTTTAATAACTTTTAATATATAATTTTTAGTATCCATAAGTAAATCATGTTGAAAAATTTCATATAGTTTATTCTTTAAAATTTGTGTAATATTATTTTTATAAGTTATTCTAATATTATTAAGAATTCTATTATTAATTCCTGTAATTGGTGTTATTTTATTTCTTCTTAAAAATAGTTTATCAATTATAGGAGTATCAATAATATAATTTAATTTGAACATTCCGTTAATATCTCTACTCCATATATTAAATCTTAATGAATTTTTAATATTTATTTCAAGACCTGTTTCTAAAACAACTCTGTCATATAATTTATTATTTTCGTTTTCATTAAAAAGTCCCCTGATAGGAATACAAGGTATTTTATAATTAGTTAATCTTGAAAATCTAACAATATTATCCATATAATCTTTTATATTAAGATTAATTTCATATGTATCAATTATAGAAACTTCTTTTATTAATTCAGGAATATTTTCCTTTTTTATTTCTTCAACAGGAATAACTAATTCTACACTTAATTTATTCTTAATTATCATTGCATAAATATACTTTCCTGAGTTTTGCACAAGAGTGACGATATCAATATTACTAATATCTTTTATTATATCTACAGCCTCCGTAATTTGCATAGATGGTTTAAAAATTTGTTTACTATCACTTAATTTATAATTCAGAAGCTCTTTATCTATATCAAAATAATCAGTCTTAACAAATATTTCAGATTGTTTATCATCAGGTATATCAACAATATTGATATAATTACCTGTATTAGTTATAACAAATTTTCTTTCACTGATTTTACTATAGGATATTATCTTAATTTTTTTTTCTAAGGACAGATGTTTATTAATAGACTCAAAACATTTTTCTAAATTGTTTAACATGACAGGTTTTACCGAATCAATATTAATTGATTGGTATTCTCCATCATAATCCTGCGGATGAATAGGAATAGTAATATTATTATTTAGATATATTCCTATAATTTTATTATAATGGTCTCGGATAACATTTTTAATAACATACTCCTCTGATAAATTATTTTTAATTATTTTAATGATGTTGTGTATATCTTCGCCTATAATTAAATTCATTTTGTTATCACTTTTAAGTATTTCAGAAGATATTTTTTTACTACACTGGCCATCTTTATTGAATAAACCTAACACCTTAGTTAAATTAACATGTTTTTTTAATACATCATCTTTGTTGAATAAAAATGTAGGTATATCATTTACTAAGTTAAATTTACAAAGAGGTTCATAGTATCCACTATTAGTTTTTATTAAAAATCCTATTTTTTCAATATCATCAATACTGAAGTTGTAGTAACTAGGACAAATAATATTTACTTTGCTGTTGATATAATCAATCTCAAATATTATCAAGAATATATTTGTATTTGTAATTTTAAATTTTTTATTAGTGAGTAATTCAAGATAAAAATCCAATTGTTTAAATTGGTCAGATATTGTATATTCCAAAAAATTTTGGAAAGAACTCTGAATTCCATTAAAAATAAATTGATTATGCAAATCACCTCTATTTAGATTTTGAAATATTTCACTGGTAGTATTTCTTAAAATTCTGTTAATTATTTCACTTTCAGGTAAATTTATAAATAATGACAAAACTTTAAAAATATTATTAGCATCATTTTCTATTCCATATCTTATGAAGCAACCTTTGTTATCTCTTATTAATCCAGTTTCTGCATTATTTTTTTCTCCTGGGATTGGCTTTAAATTTGTAAAAAAGGGTTGAATATGAGAATTAAGAAGTCCATATTTTCCATTAGCTAATTGATGACTCCAATTTTGTATATAATTTGTTTTAATATCTGGTTTATTTTCGTTAACCTTAAATGCATTTTTCACTCTCATAGATTTTTTGAAACAACAAGGCATAAATAAGCCTTCTGGGTGTTGTCCTTTTCCCATAAGACCTGGAGTAAAACCATCTTGTTCTTTTTTAGCAGCAAATAATAAACTCTTGTATATTGTGGGTTCAGGGTCAGATGCACTTTTTACCCATGGGTAATATTTTATTCCATCTTTCTCGTAGTAGGGTTCGAATTCTAGTATATCCAAACCATCGTATTCAGGATTTGAATCTCTATGAGTTCTCCATTCACTTGATAGAATCTTACCTGGATTAAATTTTATATCTGTTCGTTTAAATTTCAATTCTCTTACATGTATAGGTCTACTACTATTTAAATCATAAATTTTAGGACAGATATACCAATTATGAAGACTGCTATCAGATGAAGAACCCCATTTGAGTGATTTACATTGCTGATTGTCAGTCATAGTTTTAACTGTGCTCTCTTCACAGTCAATATACTCAAATTTTACACCATCTTTATTACTATTATTAGCTGAATATGGCGATATAGGATTTTCATTATCAATATTTTCCCAATCTTTTGATCTTTCTGCAAAATCTTTATCAATATCAGCTTTTTCTTTATCTGTTAAAATAACAGGTTGTCTGCCTGCTTGACAGGTGCTAGAATATCCTCTTGATTGTGTTCCATCTTTTGACCAATCAAAAAGTTTAGGATCTCTTGATTTAAGTTTATTTAAAATCATACTACTATGTAATTTATTTGCAACTTTTGTAAGTTTTGTATCAGTTTTAAGTTCTTCAGAAAGTAATGGATTAGGTTTATCATCTAAAGATGTTTCGATAGGGTCTTCTATTTCAACTTCTTCATCGGTATCATCAAATAAATCATCATCATCATCTTCTATATCACTGAATTCATCATCTTCAATCTCATCAACATTTTCTTCCATTTTGTTAAGTTCTTCTTCCTTTTGTTGTATACTTTTTATTTTATCTAGATTTAATTCACCATCATCTGTATATAAATCATCAGATAAAATAACAGTAAAAATTTCTGACTTTTCAATATATTTACCAATAGTTAAAGCAAGTTCAAAATATAATTTCATAAAATGATATATTTCTGTCATTTGATTAAGAGAATTAATGTTTTCAATATATACATTTATTTTAGTTTCATTAGGTTTAAATAACATATTTACATAATCTACTGTAATATCAATACCACGCGAAACCTTATTAACGTTCGAATCTTCTACGTAGTTAGAAACAAGTTCAATTGCTTTTTCTTTCTCGATAAGGAAAATTTCTATCAATCTTTTAACTTGATTGTTGGTATCTAATCCTACTGCATTAAGTTTATTGAGAAAGGTATTTATAGGTGATAAATCATTAAAATCACTCACCTTTTTATATAGCATTTTAAATAATCTTTTAGTATTACCTCCCCGTTCTCTTATTTTTAACTTAGGAATATCATTAAGTGTTTCCATTTTAGATTTTCCTTTGGAAGGATCATAAATTTGTAAATCATAAGTAAAATCAATATTAATTTTTTTTATGGTGCCTTTAATCCATTGACTTGTATCGGTATCATAATATTCAATTGGTGTAGAAATATTAAAAATATCGTCATTAATTATAACAAAAGGATAAAGTATATTAGCTGATTGTTCTAATATTTTATAATCTAACTTATGTGTTTTTTCTAAATTTATTGTTAATTGAAAGACTAAATTTGTAATATTAGTTATAGGTTCTTTGTGTAAATAGTCATTTCTAAAATAATTGTTAATCTGGTTAAATCTTGATAATACGTCTGTTGAAAAAATTCTATCTAAAAAATATTCAATTTTATCATTAATTTTACTAATTAATTCTCCATCAATATTAGGTAAATATCTTAAATCAATAGTAAAATCAATAAAGTTTTTTTTAAATAGGTCTATATCAGCATATACATATTCATTTTTATAAAACGAAACTTTTTTTTCAATATCACTTGATGTAATATCATCGATGATATCATCACTATCTATGTTACTATATATATTACCATTATCAGTTATAATATCATATGTATTATCTTCATTGACTAAATATATTTTACCATTAAGTGGTTGATTTTTTCTTATTTTTGCAAATTTTACTTTAAAACTAATATATTTAGGATAAGTCTTTATAGATTTAACTTCATAATTCTGAAATTCATAACCTCTAAATTTAACCCACTCATCAAGAGTATCAATTGAAATATCAGGCTGATGTTTAATTGAATCTCTTTCTGTTATAGGCTTATAAACCTTGTATATTATATCTTTTGTTCCATAAATATCTCTAAGTTTTACAAAAGGTATTTCATCATTAAGAATAATTTGATTAAATAACAATTTAAAATCAAAACCTTTAGAGATATTTATTTTTCTTTTGATTGATAACATAAACTGTTTACTATAATCAATAGTCAAATTAGGAGAGTCGATAAAATTAAATTCATTAAATGACTTAGAAATACTACTATAGTTATCTACTAATGTAGAATTCTCTTTTATTCCTGTTATTAATTTTTCTTTTGATTCCTTAGTTGATATTAATACTTTATCAGTCTTAAGTTTAGGAAATAGCTTAATTATAAATTTTTCATACACATTCTTTTTTACTTCTAAGGAGATTCTTTTAGTATGCTCTAAATGAGTTTCAATATCAAAGTAATTATACATGTAGATACAATTATTTTCTAACTGCAGATCTTTAATATTTTTTGCAGCTGAATCATTAATTAATTTTACATTTTTTAACACTAATGGTTCATTATAATTTCCAGATATATGAGCTGGTTTTTCAAAATAATAAGCCATTGAAGAATCAATAGGATAGTTTAATTCATTTTTATTATTATAGGAAAAAAGTATATTCTGAAATTTGATATAATTGCATAAATACCTTTTTATAACATAATTATTTATAATGTGATGTATAAGTGTTCCTATATTATCATCGTATATATCTATGAAATAATCAATTACATTCTTCGGCACATTAAAAGATAACAAATAACTTATGACATGATTAACTGAAAATTCAGCTTCAGCTTCTCTAAATTTTTTAAGTATTGAAAATTTAATATCTTGGTAAATTTTTTCTACTATTGTATCTTCTTTTTCTCCATATAAATAGACAGATTCAGGCGTTACAAGAGCACCTTCATATTCAATCAATATATTAGATAAAATTTGTGTTAGGTGTTTAGTGTTGGTTAGTTCTGATATAAAAATATTGCTAAACACTACCTTGTTTACATTTTCTATTTCAAAATCGTCCTTCATTTCGCTAATAGATTGATATCTTAATTCACTATAAATTGACTCAAGATTAATGTCTTTATAGGGCGGATTGCCGCTTAACACATTTTCTGATATTTTATTGAGTTGTTCTGTAACACTCTTAGATTGCTTTCCTAAAAATATAAATTTTATTTTATGTAAATGATCTATATTCTTATATAAATTTTTATAGTTTTTAAAATGATGCTCTACATTTGGTGAAGAACCGATATTTGAAAATATTTCTTCATCTTTTATTATCCTTTTTTCACTTAATTTTTGAAATATATCTTGACCATCTTCATTAATCAATTTATTGTAAACTAATTTAACATAATTACTCTTGTAAGATTTCATAAAGTGTGGTCTTGTAGTTTCATTGCTTAAAGACATTGTACTATATATAAATAAATTTTAAATGAATACTAAGCCTATTAATAATGAACCCACTCATACAAATGTTAGTGACGCTGCCAAATCAAAAAATCTACAGCAAGGTTTAAACAATGATATCAAGAAGTTAATTAATAGTGATCAACGATTATCTTGGGATAATTATTTTATATCTATTAGTTTATTAGCAGCTAAAAGAAGTAGTTGTTCAAGACTTCATGTAGGTTGTGTTATAGTTAATAATAACAGAATTTTAGCTACAGGTTATAATGGATTTTTAAAAGGAGCTCCTCATCAATCTAGAGTAGTAAATGGACATGAACAATTTACTGTTCATGCAGAACAAAATGCTATATGTGACGCGGCACTAAGAGGAGTATCTCTTGAACATTCCACAGCATATGTAACTCATTATCCATGTATTAATTGTTTAAAATTACTTATTGCCTCGGGTGTTTCTGAAATTAAATATTTACACGATTATAAAAATGACTCTCTTACTTTAGAAATGGCTATCGAAAATAAAATAAAGATTATAAAAGTTAATTAAATTGTTTATTTTACAAAAATTTATATTTTTTTTTCTTAAAATATTATATATGGCAGAAAATGTTGGAACAGCAGCCGCTCAAGAAGTAGGTAATATAGTAGGAGAAGGCGCAGGTGCAATAGTTGGTGAACTTGAAGGACTTATGAAAGTATTAACAGATTTTAATGTAATAGGTTTTGCATTAGGTGTATTAACAGCAAATGCAGGTGCCGATTTTGCTAACGCATTTATTGATGGTGTTATTATGCCTACTCTTAAACCTATATTTGATCGTGTAACTCCTAAAGGTAAAAGCACATTAAAGGTTGGAACAATAGAAATTGATCTTGAAAAATTAATAAAAGCGTTAATTAGATTTGTAGCACTTGGTATTGTAGTTTATTTACTAATTAAACTTGGAATTAAAATGACTAAACCGGTAACATGGGTATCCGTTAGAAGTGTTGCTGAAGGAGTATCTCTCTAATTAATTTATAAAAAATTTATTTATAAATTATTTAAGTAATATATTATCATCGGATACGTGTCCACAAAACTTTGAAACCTGTTGATAATATTTTCGTTTAAAAAATACGTTTATGAGATTTTCAATTCGATTTTCATTCATATTAATTTCCATTGAAGGTAATGGGTCTATTGTAAAGCATTTTTCAATTGTATTAAGTTTGGGATTTTCTCGGAATCCGTGTTTTTCATAAAAATTACAATATAATCTTTTAGTTTCTAATCTACCTTTTAAATATTTTTCACCATGATATCCTAATTCTTCATCGCCCTCTGTTATCCAAGAAGAATCACAGGTTTCACCTTCATATAAACTTTCAGATTCTTCTAGTCTCCAATATTCAAATTGGATTATTTTATATATTAAATCTGCTTTTGTATGTTTTTTGAGATAATCTATGTCATAACATTCACATAATTCGATGAGATCCTTTTTTCCAAACATCTGATCTAATTCATCAACTCTTTCTTCGTAATCATATTTATCTTTGGTATAATTATCTGAATAATTATCAGTATCATCATTACATTTTAAGTTTCGGGATATATTAATATGACAACATAATCTATCATCGTCTTCATCCTCTTCCTCACTGTCTTCTTCACTATCTTCTTCTTCCTCTTCTTCCTCTTCTTCCTCTTCTTCCTCTTCTTCTTCACTATCTTCTTCTTCCTCTTCTTCTTCACTATCTTCTTCTTCACTATCTTCTTCTTCACTATCTTCTTCCTCACTATCTTCTTCATCTTCTCCTAATATATCTGCAGCTTGACTGTTTGTTACCTCAAGGATAAGCTTATTGAATTTATACACATATGCCATCATCATAATAAACATTAATAAATAGGAACCAACTGCTTTAATTTTAGAAGAAGGCGCGAAAGGATTAGCACATATTATTTTAATACTTAAGTATCTTTTTCCTGCTTCTCTGCACAGACAAGGTTCATCATCTAATACAGAAAAACCATGTATTCTATTTAGTGGATTGGCATATGTATATCGTTTTTGTAATTTTTTTCTTCTATATTTTACACGTAAATGAGAAGGATTATTATATCCTGATATATCTCTATTATCAACTGCGAGATAAATTAAATATTCTCTGTTATTGTCTATTTTTGTTAAATCTGTATCTAATTCAACCATTTCTTTTTTTCCATGTCCTTTACTTTGCGTATAATGTGTTGAAATTACATCATAAATATATTCACCAAATACTTGGGGTTCTCCTGACGATAGCTTACCTGGGCCGAAAATTGTGCAATTTTTTTCTAATTTATTAACAAGCTGTTTAATACTAAATTTATTTAAGTTAGGATTATATGCTGCCAAATAATCTTCGAGAGGCATAATATCTAAATTGTTAAGTTTTCTATATTTTAATAATGGTTTAACACTTTCACCGTCCAGTGTAATTTTAGAATTCATAATACTAGATAACGAATAATTCATTTATTATATAGTATTATTATTTTATAAAGGAGAATCTGTAATTTCAGTTCCACAATATGGAACAGGCTTGCTTTTATAATCTACTGGTTTATATACTCCTACTTTAATTCCTTTTTTAAGTAAATATCTCATGTTACTCCAAAATTCAGGAGTGTGTCCTACTGATTTAGTCATTACATGTGCAAGTTCATGAATAGCAACAAACATCATCGTATTCATATCAACTAATTTATGAGTCTTTTTAGACCTTATGCAAAAAACCAATTTTTCACCTTTATTAACAGAATATGAAGTATAATTTGTATTAGGTAAAGATTCAGATATTTTAGTAGGTCTATATTTTTTAACTAATCTCCTAACTTTAGGATCTGACATATTATTTTTTCTTAAAAATTCAACAATTGTAACTAGATTTTTCTTAATACCAGCCAATATATCAGCTGCCTTTTGTTTGTCTTCTCTGTTTCTAACAAGATATTGTTCATTATCAACCGATGATTTAACATATGTTAAATCTGCATACTTTGATTCATAATGCATAAAAAATATCAATAATAGTATAATAACAATAATTGTTACTGCTATTTCGTTCATAGTTATTATGATTTGAGAAAAAAAAATGAAGAATGCCAATAATTTAAAGACAGAAAAAATTGATTATAAAATTTTAAAGATATCCGTAATATTCATAATTATATGTTTGAGTTACCAAGAAAAGTTGAATTCCAAATTATTGATTGGTATAGCGATGATTTTATTGCGAATGAGACTCAAAGTAGTTCAGACAGTGATAATAAATATAAACCTCAAAAAGATAATTCGAAATATAGAATAGTTATTTTTGGAAAAGATATTCAAGAAAAAACATATGCTTTAGAAGTTATGGAATTTACTCCATATTTTTACATTAAATTACCTGATTGTCATAAAAAATTCGATAGAGCAACTATAAATATATTAACTGATTTTGTAAAAGAAAATTTATGGTCAAAATTTAGAGATTGTTTCTTAGGAGTTCATATTTTAAGAAGACATAGTTTTAGAAATTTTGATAATAAAAAATTGTATAGATTTGCAAGACTTAAATTTAGTAATCATTCATGTATGAAAAAAGCAGTTAGTATATTTCAAAATAGTCAATATAATCAAAAAACAGGCGAAAGTAAAAGATATCCTAAACCAATATTGATACCTAACTTACCTGGAGGAAATAATAAACAATTTGTATATGATTTATATGAAAATAATATTGATCCATTGCTTAAATTCGTTCATCATACTAATATCAAACCTGTAGGATGGATTAATATTAAAAATAATAACTATCAAGTAATAGATTCTGATGAATATCATACTGATTATGTTTTGCAAACTAAGTGGAATAATGTAAAACCATCTGAAAACACAAATAATACAAAAATCAAAGTGATGGCTTATGATATTGAGTGTGATTCTTCTCATGGTGATTTTCCTCTTCCTATAAAAGATTATACTAAACTTGCACGTGAACTTTATAATAATTATTTAAAAATTTATCAACAAAACACAATTCTTATAGGAAAATGTGATAAAAAACTTAAATCAGAAATAGATAAAAATAAATCCATATTAGAAAATAGAGAAGAATTTGCATTTGAAAGAATAAGTGTCGCATTTAAAAATGGATGTAGTAAAAATGAGATATCAAAGGTATATCCTAAGTATAAATTCAAACCTACAAAAAATAATATAAGCATTGCTGCTAAAAAAATATCTGGGCTACTTACTGTAAGTAATGATAGTAACTCAATTATTAGAAAAAAACATAGCACATATACAATTGAAAAAATAAACGAAATCTTAAATAACTCTTTTGAACAACTTGAAGGTGATAAAACTATTCAAATAGGATTATCAATAAGAAAATTTGGTGAATCTGAAGCATATATTAATTATATGTTAACATATGACCCTACAGGAACATGTGATAAAATAAATACTGCAATAACAGAATCTTTTAAAACCGAAGAAGAACTTCTTATGAGATTTAACGAAATTATTATTGAAGAAGATCCTGAAATAATAACTGGATGGAATACTGATGGATTTGATACTCCTTGGTTATTTAAAAGAGCTGAAGAACTAGGGATTACAGAAGAATTTAATTATTTAAGTAAAATAACAGAATATCAATCAGTTTTAAAAGAAAAACAAGTAAAAGGACCTACAGGTGAATTAATTAAGAAGGAATATGTTGATATACCTGGTAGAATTCAAATGGATATGTTGCCATTGGTTCAAAAAGGGTTTAATCTTGATTCATACAAATTAGACAATGTATCAGCTACTTTTATAAATGGTAAAATTAAAAGTATTGAGTATAAGAAAGAAGAAAATGTTACAAAAATAATTACTAACGGAATAGATGGTTTAACTGTAGGTAATTATATTGTCTTTAATGAAAGTGGAGATTATTTTGATACAAAATATGAAGATGGGAAAAAATTCCAAATAATTAAACTACTTCATAAGGACAAAGCAATTTATATCAAGGATAGATTAAAATTTGATAATGATAATTGTAATAAATTTAGTTGGTGTCTTGGTAAAGATGATGTGAGTCCTCAAGATATTTTTGAATTACAAAAAAAAGGTCCTAAAGAAAGAGCTAAACTTGCATATTATTGTATGATGGACGTTATTTTATGCCATGAATTACTTACAAAACTATCACTTGTAAGTAATAATATTGGTATGGCAAATGTATGCCTTAATCCTCTGGCTTGGATTATTTCACGAGGTCAAGGTATTAAAATTTTGAGCTTGACAGCATACTTTTTAAAAAATAGAAATTATCTGCTGCCTTATCTGTATAAAGATTCATTTGATAAAGAAGGTTATGAAGGTGCAGTAGTATTAGACCCTAATCCAGGTATTTATATTAATAAACCTGTGGCTGTTTTAGATTATGGTTCTCTGTATCCATCATCCATGATTGAAAGAAATCTATCTCATGATTCTATTATTGGAGAAAATGATACTCAATATCTCGGAGAAGAAGGTGCGAAGAAGATAAAAGAGTTAGGATACTTTGGACATGAAGATGTTACTTATGATATTTTCAAAACTACTTTTACGGCAAACGGAACTGTTAAAGGAAAGATTAAAGTAGGTGAAAAAACGGTTAGATTCGTTCAATATAGTGATCCTCATGAAGAAGGTGGTGAAAAAGGGATTATTCCAGAGCTCGAACGATATCTGCTTAAAGCAAGAAAAGATACACGTATTAAAATTAAATATAAGACTGTTATAACAAAATCAGGCAAAAAATTTGTAGGAGTATACGACAAAGATAAACGAGAAGTTAAAACTCCTACGGGAAAACAAGCTATACCTGAAGATGCTGAAATTACAAGTGTAGTTGATACATATAATGATTTTGAAAAGGAGATTCTTGATGGTCTTCAATTAGCTTTTAAAGTTACAGCAAATTCACTATATGGTCAACTTGGCGCGAAAACTAGTGATATTTACTATAAAGAAATTGCTGCATCAACTACTGCTACAGGTCGTGAAAGACTTATTATCGCACAAGAGTATGCTGAAGATGAAAAGAATTATCCACAAGTATTATCCAATGGTGAAACAATATATTTGAAAAACAAGGTTGTTTATGGAGATACAGATTCAGTATTTGTGCATTTTCAAACGCTTGATGAAAATGGAACTCCTCTTGTTGGAAGAGACGCAAGAAAGAAAAGTATAGAACTTGCAATTTATACTGAAAAACAAATTCAGAAACATAAACTAAGGCATCCTCAGGTGTTAGAATATGAAAAAACATTTGACCCTTTTATTCTACTTAGTAAAAAAAGATACGTAGGAAACCTATATGAAGTTGATCCTGATAAATTTAAAAGAAAAAGTATGGGTATTGTCTTAAAACGTCGTGACAATGCACCTATAGTAAAAATAGTTTATGGAGGTATAATTGATCTTATTATGGGAGGTAAACCTATAAAAGATGTAGTAACATGGACAAGGAAAATGCTAAGAGAGTTTATTCAAGGTAAATATCCTATAGATACGTTAATAATAAGTAAAACATTATCTTCTTATTATAAGGAACCTGATAGAATTGCTCACAAAGTTCTTGCAGATAGAATAGCAGAAAGAGACCCTGGTAATAAACCTCAAGTAAATGATAGAATACCATTTATTTATATTGATGTATCAGGAACAAAAGCTGCAAATTCTAAATTACAGGGCGACAAGATTGAACACCCTGAATATATAACACAGAATAAGCTTAAACCCGATTATGAACATTATATAACTAATCAGATAATGAAACCGGTTAGTCAGATTTTTGGATTATGTCTTGAAGATATAAGTGGATTTTCAAAAGATATAAAAGAATTTAATAGTATTTACGATAAGCAATTGGCATCGGGAAAAACGATAAATGAATCTATAAAAAAAATGCAAGAAGCAAAATCTAAAGAAGCAGGAGAAATAGTATTTCGTGATGTGCTTCGTATATTAAATAATCGGAAAATGAGAACTCGTGAAATTACTGACTTCTTTCGTCAAACTTAAGAAAGACACATAGGAGCTCCCATATGTTTCCAACCAGGACATGGATAACACGTGGGATTATCCTCACAATAATCCGATTGATTGGATTCAACTCTTTTATTTTTGAATTTATGATTTATATCAGTTGTTCCGGGAGGAAGCTGTTGTCTTGGTTTCATATTAACAGTTTTTCTATATCTTCTACCTAAAATAGGATAAACTCTAAGATTCCTGAATTTTTCAGTATATGGTTCAACATGTGTCATATATTTAAAAATCAAAAAGGCTACTAATAAATACACGAGAAACATACTATATTATATAATTAGATTTTAAACAATATTTTGATTGCAAATAGGACACACAGAATGTTCACTTAACCATGTGTCAATACATGCCTGGTGAAAAGTATGCCCACACTTTAAAATTTTTCTACAAATATCGTTTTGTTTGTAAATTTCATCGCAAATAGCACATTTTTCTTCCTCATCATTACTAACATATAAAAATACTTCAGTATTATTATTTAATTGAGCTATAGTTAAACCTCTGTCAGTATTCTCATTTCTTAAGTTGTCAACACTTGTATTTAAAATAGGTGTCATTGATATCCCAGCACCTATTGGCTGTAAATTGGGAATTGTAGTATCATTCATTATAGTATTAACTACATTTTGAATTCTTGAACTTATATCCTCTTGTGAACTATTTAAAGGTATTGGAACAACAGCTGTTCTAGATGTAGTTCTGCTTCCTTGTGCTACATTTGTAGAATTATTGGGTGCTGATATATTTGATGTGCTATCAGGGGTTATATCAGATATTTCAATTTCTGCAGATATATTAGGCGATATATCTGCACTATTACTTGTATCATCAGTAACAAATGATTCTCTGTTAAAAGTATTATAGCAATTTTCATAAGTATTAAAATTAAGATTAATAGTTGACCCTTGAGGAGCATTTGTAATTGTTGAGTCAAGATTATTAATAATTTCAGTAGGATTTGTAGTATTATCAGTCATTTGGTATATAGTCTAATATTTAATTTTAAATATAAACTAATTATTTAAAAAATAAAAAGTATATTTAATTTTTATTTCAGAAAAAGTTTTGAAAAAAAAAATTTCCCCCCCCCCTCCGAATTCATTCAAAAAGAATGAAATTGAATGAGTTAAACTAGGTAAATTAATAATTTGTAAATTATATAGTATTATTAGATTATCGTAATACAATTATACTAAATTAAAAAAAAGGAATGTCATTCGTTTTCATTCTTTTTCATTCGTTTTTTTCATTCGTTTTTTATTCGTTTTTTATTAATTAAAATTTACCTAAAAGAAATTTAATATTATATATAATATACTAGATTATGGTTACTTATAATTGTAGTCGTTGTGGGTATTCAACTAATTTAAGAGGTAATATTAAACGTCATTTCTTAAAAAAGAAAACCTGCAGAACTCTTCTTAAAGACGTGTCAATTGAACAGTGTTATCAGGAGCAATTAGGAGAAAAACTGGATCTTACGCTGAAAAACGCTGAAAATGACCCTATTCATTCGCAAAAAACGCTGAAAAACGCTGAAAAAAAGAATGAAAATAAAAAATGTAATAATCTGAGAACCGACTATACATGCATATATTGTAATACATCTTTTCAACAAAAAAGATATTTAGACGACCATTTACGAAGAAGTTGTAAAATTATTAAATCTAGATTAGAAACTCAAGTAAAACCATATATTGATGCTATGACTGAAATGAAAGAAAGTCTAACTCAAGAAAGGATGATGAGAAAAAAAGACCAGGAAGTAATATATGAATTAAAGAAACAAATCGAAGTATTATTAAAGGGAAAAGGAAATGTATATAATTATAGTCAAAATATTATCGTCCAGCCCTTTGGTAAGGAAAATCTGAGCTATATACAGGATGATTACGTAAAAGAATTAATTAGTAAAGAACCTATGACTTGTATTCCTAGATTACTTAAACATATTCACTTTAATGATAAACATCAAGAAAACCGAAATATAAAAATACCTAATAAAAATCAAGCTCTTGCACAAGTATATAATGGAGTAAATTGGGAATATACTGACAAACAAAGCACTATAACTAATATGACAGATAGAGCAATCGATATAATTAATGAGCATTATGATATGGGTTCTAATAAATATATGGATACGATTACAGCAAAAATATGCGAAAATGACAAAAATGTCGTTAAAAAGATACATAAAGGCACGGAGTTAATGATATTGAATAATCAGGAATGATTAAATTTAATTAAATAATAATTAAGTTTAATATTAAATTTCTAGGATTTATTCAGATGATTCGGCAGCAGGTTCTGAAGATGATTCTTCTTCAGCTCCTTCTCCTCTGGCGGCGGCTTCTGCTTGCAATCTGGCATTTTCTTGAGCTGTTACAATTCTGTGAGCTTCAGTAATAAGAGCCATTTCGTTTACTCTGTAGGCACCTCTTGATTGGGCGAGTTCTACAGCGCTGAGTAATACTGTTTGGGCAGTTACGGTTCTTTGTGGTTGAGTAGTAGGGGTTTCAGTGCTTTCTTGATTTACTTGATTTTCTTGGTCTGACATTATAATCTTTATTTATAAAAATATTCTTTTATTTAAACGAATATATTTATATTACATACATTTATTACCCATAAATATTCTATATACTGCATAATATAATATGTATAATTCACTAAATAGAGAAGATATAAGTGTGTTAAAAAGTCTTATTATAGTGCTTAAGTTTTGACTACAATTCCAAGCAAGCCTTGCCGCTATTAAAGACAATACTAAGTGTAAAGCACATATTATATAAACTTGTGTCCAATGAACTGTCCCTTTATTTTCATATTCTTCAATTTGATTATTACTATCCATAATTTATATTAGTACTAGATTTTATTGCTGTTTAAATACAGTTGTTTTTATAAAAATATAAAAAAGATAAATAGGTGCAAAGACAACAGATACCCATAATCTTGCAAGTTTAGCCAAATTTGAATCATTTGGAAATTCATTCCATGCATATTGACCACTTATAATTACACTTACTAACCAAAATAAAAATAAAATTGATCCAATTACTATATATATTGTTTTCTTAGTATTTGTATCACTTTTTTTTACTTCATAATCTTTTTTTCTATCATAACTTTCTTCGGAAGTAAATCCATAGCTATCCAGATTTTTAGTCATCTCTTAAATTATATTAACAAATTAAAATAAATTAAGAATTATTATAGTTTATAATCATTGCAATGTAATATCCTATATAATATCCAATTAATTCAAATAAATTGTGTAACCAATTAATTATGTTTTTGTTCGATAGTTGTTTCATACTGATTTATAGTCTTCTTTAAAAATCGTCAAATTTACTTACAAGGTCTTTTTGATATTTTTTTGTCCATTTTTTTATATAATTTTCAAAGCAGGGTGATAATTTCATAATTTTCTCAAATTCTTTAAATGTAATTTTATTAGATATGATATAATCTAAAAATTTATGAATGTATTTAGGAGAATTAAAAACAGTATTTACCACAAGAGCTGCAAATAATTGAAAATTTAACATATCCAGATTCAATTTTTTAGATAAAAAATTTATTGATTTAAGATTGTAATATCTATAATTATATTTAGAAATTAAAGCCGATTTTTCTAAATTGGTCATAGTTGGTGTATTTTTAAGTTTAGAATTCTTGATTAATAAATTAGGTGCGACTGAAGTTAAATATCCTATATATTCGGAAATATACCAATTTCCAAAAACACGGTCTTTAAATAATTGAGATGTAGTAAGAAAGTCATAGTAGGATAAACAAATATCTATTTTATCTTCATATTTTTCATTAGTATTATTATCAATGAAACTAATAAAATTTTCATGAATAATGAA
>MDTG01157316.1_pt1 | contig 76608 bp, 75 predicted proteins | sample 811421 | NCBI WGS metagenome assembly MDTG01 (sample SAMN05326645, study PRJNA326480) | marine metagenome | isolation source: seawater | place: Pacific Ocean: South East | collected 2011
AAGACGCCCCAACAAAAAAGGTCCCAAAAAGCGAGCCACCGTCACCAGACTTCCCCCGATTGGCCGCTGATAGGAAGTGTCGATTGCTGTTCTATTTGCCCTTCTATTTTCTTCCTATGCCGGCAAACCGCAAATATTTTATTGATTTTGTTTACTTCAGCCTTCTCAATCAAAGTCCTGTAAGCATTGGTTTTGTGCAAGGATGGCTATTTTTGGTAATCAAAAGACAAAACGGACAACAGCCAACTATGGTCGAGACTGTACCAGTCGGCCTCATGATTATATTTAAATAATAATAGCTTGCCTGTTTACCCTAATCTATTCTCTGTTTTACTTTTTTCCGCGTGGGTCAGTCTTGGTTCGAGGTTCCCGTCTCTTGATTGCGTGTCAACGCACCATGCATGACAGGGCATTTTGAAACGTCCATTGTGCTGGCTCCCTTCTTTCATTTATGCGCCGCCTGAAATTTACTAGAGAGCGGCACTAATCACTAAAGTTCACTATAAAAGCCATAAAGCCTAAGTCAATTGGGTTAGAATGATTCTAAATTGAATTATTGGGGGCAAATTGTCTCACGCCCTTTGAGCGGGGCGAGTGATTACCGGCGCTCGGCTCTGGGTGATTTAACGAGGCGGATAATCACTTCAACGCGGTCGACATCATAACCTTTGGGGCTGTCGGGCAGGCGGGCCAAATCAACATCTTGCGCAGCAATATCAATAAGACGGGCTTCTTCTTCGACATAAAAATGATGATGCGCGTCGATATTGGTATCGAAATAGCTGCGCGCTTGGTCAACCTGCACTTGCCGCAACAGACCGGCCGAGTGAAATTGATTGAGCGTGTTATAGACCGTAGCTTGGCTGATTTTGAGACCGGCTGCCAAGCCTTCTTCGCGCAGCGCTTCGGCGGTGACATGACGGTCGCCTTGCCTGAACAACAAATGCGCCAAAGCGAGGCGCGCTTGCGTCACTCGCAATCCGGCAGCGCTCAATTTATCGGCCATTAGAGCTTTGGTTTTTTCGCTTAAACGCATGCGCGGAGTACCAATCATCGTTGCTGTCTTGAGCGGGCTACCTTAAAACCGTTCCAAGATCCTCCTGACTGATACAAATCTGTCTGCGCCCTGTCAAGAGCGGGCGCGTTTTGCATCATGGGATATGTGGCACAGGTTCCAAAACCGTGCTAATGAGAGAGCAATCCAAAGGGGGCCTTCATGTCACGGCAAAACACTTATTCTTATGATGAACTGATTGCCTGCGGTAATGGCGAGGTTTTCGGCGACGGCAATGCGCGCCTGCCCGCCCCGCCCATGCTGATGTTTGACCGCATCACCAAAATTTTTGACGATGGCGGGGCATTTGACAAAGGCCAAATGGAAGCCGAGTTGGATATTCACCCCGGGCTTTGGTTTTTCGATTGCCATTTCAAAACCGATCCGGTGATGCCGGGCTGTTTGGGGCTGGATGCTATGTGGCAGTTGATCGGCTTTTATTTGGGCTGGCTGGGCCATCCGGGCCGCGGGCGCGCATTGGGCGGGTCGATTAAATTTACCGGCCAAGTCATGCCCGATGTCACATTGGTGCGTTATGAAATTGACATGAAGCGGGTGCTCGCCGGTAAGCTGGTCATGGGCATAGGAGATGCCCGCCTTTATGCCGATGATAAAATGATTTATGAGGCCGAAGGCCTGCGGGTCGGTCTGTTCCGTCCCGAACAAATGTAAACAGGAGAACCGCCATGCGCCGCGTCGCCATCACTGGAATGGGCATTGTGTCGAGCCTCGGCAATAATACCCAAGAAGTCTCCACCGCTTTGGCGGAGGGAAAATCTGGCATTTCCGCCATGCCGGAATTTGCCGAGCTGGGCTTTCGCAGCCAAGTGGCGGGCCAGCCGAGCTTAAATGTGGACGAAGCGGTCGATAAACGCGTGCGCCGCTTTATGGGCGATGGCGCGGCGTGGAATTATGTCGCCATGGAGCAAGCCATTGCCGATGCCGAACTGGAAGTCGACACCATTCAAAACCCGATGACCGGCTTGATTATGGGCTCGGGCGGGCCGTCGACCAAAGCACTGATTGCAGCGGCCGATACGGCGCGCAATGCCAGCCCGAAACGGGTCGGCCCGTTTGCCGTGCCGAAAGCCATGAGCTCAACCAATTCTGCGACACTTGCCACGCCTTTCGGTATTAAAGGCATTAATTATTCCATCTCCTCGGCCTGCGCCACCTCATCGCATTGCATCGGCAATGCGGCGGAAATGATACAGTGGGGCAAGCAGGACGTGATGTTTGCCGGTGGCGGCGAAGAATTGGATTGGGCCTTGTCGGTCTTGTTTGATGCCATGGGCGCAATGAGCGCCAATTATAATGACACACCGGCGACCGCCAGCCGCGCCTATGACAAAAACCGCGACGGCTTTGTGATTGCCGGCGGGGCCGGCGTCTTGGTGCTGGAAGAAATGGAACGCGCCAAAAAACGCGGCGCAAAAATTTACGCTGAAGTGACCGGCTATGGTGCGACCTCGGATGGCCATGACATGGTGCAGCCATCAGGCGAAGGCGCGGTGCGCTGCATGCAAATGGCCATGAAAGGGCTGGACGCACCGGTCGATTACATCAACCCGCATGCCACCTCGACGCCGGTTGGCGACATTAAGGAAATCGAAGCCTTGCGCAAAGTGTTTGGCGCCGATTGTCCGGCCTTTTCGGCGACAAAATCCTTAACCGGCCACTCCCTCGGCGCGGCCGGCGTGCAAGAGGCGATTTATGCGCTTTTGATGATGCAGGGCGATTTCATCGCCGGCTCGGCGCATATTGAAGAGCTGGACCCCGATTTTGCCGATATGCCGATTGTGCAAGAGACGCGCGACAATGCCGGTCTTCATACGGTGATGTCGAACTCATTCGGCTTTGGCGGTACTAATGCGACTTTGGTCATGCGCCGCGTGTAGCGCGGCAGGGGTGATGCGCCGCATCTAAGTCGATTTAGAAACTCGTATAAAAAGGGCGGGCCAAGTTTGAAACTTGATCCCGCCCTTCCGATTTCTGAAAGCAATTTCAGCTGTTCACCCCGTCACCCATGCAAGCGGGTCTCACATCAATAAGATTGAGATGCAAAAGGCGCGAGGTTTTCCCTACGGGAAAACGCGCACTTATAGCCTATTCAGCGTTTTCCGCTTTTTTGCCTTCAAGGTCTTCGCCGGTTTCTTGGTCGACCACTTTCATCGACAAGCGCACTTTGCCACGATCGTCAAAGCCAACCAGCTTGACCTTCACGCTGTCGCCTTCTTTGACGATATCGGTGGTGTTTTCCACGCGGTGACCGGCCAGTTGCGAAATATGTACCAGCCCGTCGCGCTTGCCGAAGAAATTGACAAAAGCGCCAAAATCCATCGTTTTGACGACCGTGCCGTCGTAAATCACCCCCACTTCAGGCTCGGCCACAATGGAGTTGATTTGGTCGAGCGCCGATTTAATCGCCGCCGCATCAGATGAGGCGACTTTGATGAGGCCGTCATCGCCAATATCAATTTTGGCACCTGAGGTTTCGACAATCTCACGCACGACTTTACCTCCGGTGCCGATAACTTCGCGGATTTTATCCTGCGGCACTTGGATGGTTTCAATTTTCGGCGCATATTCGCCCATTTCATCGCGGGCCGAAGTCAGCGCTTTGGCCATTTCACCAAGAATATGCGTGCGCCCACCCTTCGCTTGGTCGAGCGCCACTTGCATAATTTCTTCGGTAATACCGGTGATTTTAATGTCCATTTGCAGCGAGGTGACACCATCTTGTGTGCCCGCCACTTTAAAGTCCATATCACCCAAATGGTCTTCATCGCCCAAAATGTCTGACAGAACCGCAAAGCGGTCGCCCTCTTTAATCAGGCCCATGGCGATACCGGCAACCGGCTTTTTCAACGGGACACCGGCATCCATCATTGCCAGAGACGAGCCGCACACGGTCGCCATGGAAGACGAGCCGTTACTTTCGGTAATCTCAGAGACCAGACGCAATGTGTAAGGAAACTCATCTTTTGTCGGCAGCATGGCTTTCAGCGCCCGCCAAGCGAGCTTGCCATGACCGATTTCGCGGCGGCCGGTAAAGCCGACACGGCCGGTTTCACCGACAGAGTAAGGCGGGAAATTATAATGCAGCATGAAGTTTTCGCGATATGTACCTTCCAGCGCATCGACAAATTGCTCATCATCGCCCGTGCCCAAAGTGGCGACCACCAAAGCTTGCGTTTCACCGCGGGTGAAAAGGCTTGAGCCATGGGTGCGCGGCAATACGCCGACTTCCGAAACAATCGGGCGCACATCCGCCAAACCGCGTCCGTCAATGCGTTTTTCGGTATCGAGAATACCGCCGCGCACAATATCGCTTTCAAGACCCTTAAACGCACCCGATACGGCAATGCGCTCATCAGGACTGGCATCTTCGGCGACCAATTCGGCGTTTACGGCATCGCGCAGTTCCGCGACTTTTTCTTGGCGCGTTTGTTTGTCGGCTTCTTGATAGGCGGCTTTCAAACCGTCTTCGGCAATGCCGGCAACTTTTGAATTCAGCTCGCTATCGTCATTTTCCGGCACGTCGCGCGGCTCTTTGGCGGCTTTTTCGGCCATGCGAATACACGCATCGATCACCGGCTGGAACTCTTTATGGCCGAACATGACCGCGCCCAACATAACGTCTTCTGACAATTCGTCGGCTTCTGATTCCACCATCAAAACCGCGTCTTGCGTGCCGGCCACAACCAGATCAAGCGAGGTTTCTTCCATTTGTTCAATGGTCGGATTGAGCACATATTCGCCATTAACAAAGCCGACGCGCGCGCCACCAATCGGGCCTTGAAACGGCACACCGGAAATCGTCAAAGCGGCCGAGACGGCAACCAAAGCGACAATATCGGCATCATTTTCAAGGTCATGGCTAACCACAGTGGCAATCACTTGCGTTTCGTTTTTAAAGCCTTTGACAAAAAGTGGGCGGATGGGACGGTCAATCAAGCGCGAGACCAAAGTCTCTTTTTCGCTCGGGCGTCCTTCGCGCTTAAAATAGCCGCCCGGCACTTTACCGGCGGCATAGGCTTTTTCTTGGTAATTCACGGTCAGTGGGAAAAAATCCAGCCCCGGTTTCGGGCTTCTATCAGCAACCACAGTCGCCAAAACGCTGGTTTCTCCATATGTGGCCAGCACGGCACCATCGGCCTGACGCGCAATGCGTCCGGTTTCCAATGTCAGAGTGCGACCGCCCCATTCAAATTCTTCACGGGTAATATCAAACATCTAAGTCATCCTTCAACAGCGACCCGACCCTTACATCTAAATAAGCCGGTATCGCCAGCCGCCATGCGGCATCATGTAAAGCCGCTTTGCGGCATATCTTAGAGAACACGAAACGGGCCGGTTCTCGTCCATTTGTTTTTCGACCCCATGTCGATAAACCGCCTGGCCCAAGGCGAGATAATTAATAATAAGAAAAGCCGACCCTGGCCGATAAGGCGGCGCCAGCTTCTCATTATCGACGCAAGCCCAAACGCTTGATCAAATCTTGATAGCGTGCCACGTCGCGCGTTTTGACATAGTCAAGCAAACGACGCCGTTGACTGACCAACTTCAAAAGCCCGCGCCGCGAATGATTATCCTTGGCATGGGTTTTGAAATGTTCGGTCAGATTGGTAATGCGCTCCGACAAAATCGCCACTTGCACTTCTGGCGAACCTGTGTCGCCGTCGCCTGTGGCATATTCCTTGATGAGCGCAGCTTTGCGCTCTGCTGTTATCGACATCGCAATCCTCCTTCGGCCCAAAGGTCCGGTTTAGAGATTGAACACCCGCCGCGGCTTTAACAGCCCGTCCTCATCACTTATCCGCGAAATGGCCAACGCCTTGCCCTGATAAGTAAGAAGCACCGCCCCGCCATTTTTGCCAATCAAGGCCTGCGGGTCGGGCGGTGAAATGGCTTGCCCCTGCCTTATGCAGGATGCCGCATCATCGCTTAAAGCCAAAGCCGGGATGTCGTCCAGCGCGGTTTCGAGCGGTGACAGGCAAGCATCCAGAGCCGCCAAATCGCGCGCACTATGGCCTAAAGCGGTGAGCTTTTCCAGCCCAAAAGCGGTTTTTTCGTCAAAGCTGCCGACACGGGTGCGCCGAAGCGCCCCGACATGGGCAAAACCGCCCAAAAACCGTCCCAAATCGCGTGCCAAAGAGCGAATGTAAACGCCTTTGCCGCACTCGACTTTAAGCCGCATTCGGTCGCCATTCATAGTTTCCAACAGGGTAATTTTGTCAATCTGCACCCGGCGCGGCGGTAAATCGACCTTCTCACCGGTGCGCGCCAAATCATAAGCGCGATGGCCGTTTTTACGAATGGCTGAAAATTGTGGCGGCACTTGCTCAATCAGGCCGGTGAAATGGCCCAAGGCCGCTTCTACGGAGGCGGCATCGGGGCGCATATCGCTCGTTGCCATGACCTCACCCTCCGCGTCATCCGTCGTCGTTTCGCTGCCAAAGGCAACCTCCACCTCATAGCTTTTGGCGGCCTCTTGCATGAAGGAAACGGTTTTGGTGGCCTCGCCCAGCGCAATCGGCAGAATGCCGCTGGCCAAAGGGTCGAGCGTGCCGGCATGACCGGCTTTGCGGGCATCGAACAAGCGACGGATTTTGCCGACGGCTTGCGTCGAGCCTATCTCCGTAGGTTTGTCCAAATTGACCCAGCCAGATATGGAACGGCCTTTTTTGTGCCACTGTTCAGGGGTGGCCATCAGCCCTCCTCATTGCCGGAATCATCGCCGGAGTCATAAGCGGAATCATTGCCGGAAGCATTCGCGAAATCTTCATCAATTCCGTGCAGCAGGTCGCGCGTTACGCTATCAGAGGCCAAAAGCGCATCCATATGCGCCGCGCGGTCGAAACTATCATCAACGCGAAAGTTAAAATCCGGGCCATATTTCAAATGCAGGCCGTTCAAAACCGGTTTTTTCAGCCGCGGCACGTCTTCATTGAGCAATGTGACAATGGCGTCGGCATTGTCACCGCCCAAGGGCATGATAAAGGCTGTGGCTTTGCGTAAATCGGGGCTGACCTCCACTTGCGTCACCGTCAATGTCGCGCGCTTTAGAATTTTCGCCTCGAAATCAAAACGGTGCAGCACATCACTGAGACGCTGGCGCAGCAACTCACCGACGCGCAACTGCCTCTGGCTGGTCTGTTTTCCGTCTCTCGGCTTGCTCATATGGTTTGCCCAAGGGGTTTGCTGTTATGTATGGAGCCAGCCTCCATCGTTTCATTGCGCCGCACCCCTAATCGTCCAATGTGCGGGCCACTTCTTCGACCTCATAACATTCGATAATGTCATCGGCTTTCAAATCGCCATAATTTTCAAACGCCATGCCGCATTCTTGTCCTGACGGCACTTCCTTCACTTCATCTTTGAAGCGCCGCAAAGACGACAGCTCGCCCTCATGAATGACAATATCGTCGCGAATAAGGCGCACTTTAGCGCCACGGCGCACCATGCCCTCTTCGATCAGACACCCGGCCGCCTTAACACCCCTGCCGACGGCAAAAACCTCGAGCACTTTGGCTTTGCCGAGCGCGGTTTCACGCAAATCAGGCGACAACATGCCCGCCATGGCGGCTTTCAGATCGTCGACCAAATCATAAATCACATTGTAATAACGAATTTCAATGCCCGCCGCTTCCGCCGCTTGGCGTGCTTGCCCATTGGCGCGCACATTAAAGCCCATGACCACCGCATTGGAAGCGCCGGCCAAAGTGACGTCGCTTTCGGTGATGCCGCCAACACCGGTATGCACAACCCGCGCCGAGACTTCTTCATTGCCCAATTTCTCGTCCGCTTGCGCAATCGCTTCTACTGAGCCTTGCACATCGCCTTTAACGACCAACGCCATTTCAGCTTTTTCAGCCGATTGCAATTGGTTCATCATTTGGTCGAGCGAGGCGGCACGCGGACCGGCCATAGTCGCCTGTTCGCGCGCCTTGCGGGCACGATAATCGGCCACTTCGCGCGCGCGCGCTTCATTTTCAACAACCGTCATAATTTCGCCGGCACCGGGCGCGCCACCGGCCCCCAGCACCTCCACCGGCATGGCCGGACCGGCCGATTTAACCTGCGCCCCCACATCATTGACCAAAGCGCGCACACGCCCCGATTCTTGGCCGACGACGAAAACATCGCCGACATTAAGCGTACCGCGCTGTACCAGAATAGTGGCCACAGCGCCGCGCCCTTTATCGAGCTTGGCTTCAATGACAATGCCCTCCGCATCGCGGTCAGCATTGGCTCTCAGTTCCATCAATTCCGCCTGCAGCGCCACCGCTTCCAACAAACCATCAAGTCCGTCGCCGGTTTGCGCCGAAACCTCAATCATTTGCGTGTCACCGCCCATATCTTCGGAAATTATTTCATGGGTTAGCAGCTCATTTTTGACCCGCATTGCATTGGCTTCCGGTTTATCCATCTTATTGATGGCAACAATCATCGGCGCTTGCGCCGCCTTGGCATGATTAATCGCTTCCACCGTTTGTGGCATGACGCCGTCATCACCGGCGACCACCAAAATGACAATATCGGTCACTTTGGCACCGCGCGCGCGCATAGCAGTGAAGGCGGCATGCCCCGGCGTGTCGATAAAAGTAATGATATCGCCACCCGCCGTCTCGGTTTGATAGGCCCCGATATGTTGGGTAATGCCGCCGGCTTCGCCATCGGCCACTTTTGCCTTCCGAAGCGCATCCAATAGCGAAGTTTTGCCGTGGTCAACATGGCCCATCACCGTGACGACCGGCGGGCGCGGCTTTTTATCGCCGTCATCATCATCGGCCGTGACAATCGCGTCCTCAACATCGCTTTCCGAGACGCGTCGCACTTTATGGCCCAAATCCTCAGCGACAATTTGCGCCGTATCGGCATCAATCACGTCATTTATTTGCGCCATCACGCCTTGACTCATCAGAACCTTAATCACATCGACGGCACGTTCGGCCATGCGATTGGCCAGCTCTTGAATGGTAATGGTGTCAGGCAATTGCACCGTGCGCGACACTTTCTCGCCGCTATCGGCTGAACTGGCCTGTCGTTTTTCGCGTTCGCGGCGGCGCCGCATGGAGGCCAAAGAGCGCACACGCTCTTCATCATTCAGGGCATCATTAATGGTCAGCTTGCCGGCGCGACGACGGCGCTCACCGCCCCGCTTTTCGGCTGTCGGGCGTTTTTTTTCCTCTTGGCGGCGCTTATCATCTTCAGGCGCACGACGGCTGGCCGGTTTGGTCGAGCGGTCGCCGGTGGGCGCTTCTTCCGAAACCGGTTTGGCTTTGGCTTTACGGGATTTCTCCTCGGTACGACGAGCTTCTACAGCTTCGCGTTGGGCGCGCTCTTCGGCGCGGCGCGCATCGTCTTCAACGCGACGCTTGGCGTCGATTTCAGCCTGCTTGGCTTCTTCGACAGCACGCGTTTTGGCTTCTTGAACGGCGGCCAAGCGCTTTTCCTGCTCGGCCTTGGATAGGCCATCAGGCATTTGCGGCGCTGTGTCTTGCGGCGGAGCCGCCGTCGGCACTTCCGCCATATCGCTATCGGTGGCTTCTTGCCCCGGTTTGACAATGCGTTTGCGGCGCTTTTCAACCAGGACGGATTTTGAGCGGCCATGCGAAAAACTTTGACGCACTTGCCCGCTTTCGACCGTGCGCTTTAAGGACAGGGTTTTTGACTTGCCGCCGTCTTCTTTTTGGCCTTCATCACCGCTTTCTGCGTCGCTCATTCGCTCATTCTCCCATCAATGTCGCCCCTATAGGCGGCAAGCCGCAAGGCCTCACTTTGAATACGTGCAGCCCAGCCGACATCGGTCGCCCCTGCATGTATCACATTTTCTTGACCTAAGGCCATGCTCAATTCATCATTGCCCAATTGAACGCATATGGCGATATTGGCGGCTTGCGCCCTGCCGGCCAATTTGCGACGACCATCTTCAGCCCCATCATGCGCGGCCAGCAAGAGGTGCAGCGTGCCGCTTTTCAGCGCCGTTTCAGTTTTTGTAAAACCGCTGACCAATTTGCCCGCCTTACGCGCCAGGGATATCAGTGTGGCCAAATTTTGTCGCATCAGCTTTTCCACCCGTTCGGGCAAATCATCGGGCGCGCGCATGTCTGGCAGCGCCACCAATTGCGCCACTGTGCTTTTGCAATTGACCACCCAAATATCTTTCCCGGGCAATTTCGCGGCCAAATCAGGGGTCAAAAGACCGGTGGCACCATTATCGGCATTGGGCGCAAAAACAAAGCGTAGCATATTGGCGGCCGCATCTTGGACACCGCTCATATGACATTGCCTGAGAATCTCCGGCGGTTGCACTTTCGGGTTTGCCATCATCACGACTCCGATCGCCCACCATTATTCTGCGATGCTATCGGCAGGCGCATCGGTTGCGACAGGGCTTTCTGCGCTCGGCGCGAGCCCATCGCCGCCATCGCTTCCACCGGCTTCTTCTGCCGCTGCCGCCGCTGCTTCCTCAGCCGCGCGCGCCGCTTCCTCGGAGCGTTGCTGGTCAAGCTCTTCTTGGGTAATCCAGCCCGCCTCAACGCGCGCCGCCATAATCATGTTCTCGGCTTCCCCCGCGTTCATGTCGAAGCCGTCCAAAATGCCCTCTTGACGCACACGGCGACGCTCCACCGTCTCAAACCAGCCGGTCAAATCATCGGTCACACAACCGGCGAAATCATCCAACGATTTAATGTCATTTTCACCCAAACGTACCAGCATGGCAGGCGTAAGGCCTTCCATGGCAGCCAAATCATCGCCAACTCCCATTTCTTTGCGCTGCGCGTCGAGTTTCTCATTTTCGCGGTCCAAATGGTCGCGGGCACGATTTTGGATTTCCTGAGCGGTTTCCTCGTCAAAGCCATCAATATAAGTAATTTCCTCGACCGGCACATAGGCCACTTCTTCAACCGTGGCAAAGCCTTCTGACGCCAAAAGCTGGGCAATCATTTCATCGACATCCAGCGCTTCCATGAACAGACCCGTGCGATCGACAAACTCGGTTTGACGGCGCTCGCTTTCCTGCGCCTCGGTCATAATATCAATATCCCAACCGGTGAGCTGCGAGGCGAGGCGCACATTTTGACCGCGCCGGCCAATGGCTAGGCTCAATTGCTCATCGGGCACCACTACTTCAATGCGCTGCACGTCCTCGTCCAGCACGACTTTGGTGACTTCCGCCGGGGCCAAAGCGTTGACGATAAAAGCCGCAGGGTCGGACGACCACGGGATAATATCGACTTTTTCGCCTTGCAATTCATTGACCACGGCCTGCACGCGGCTGCCACGCATGCCGACGCATGCGCCGACCGGATCAATGCCCGGATCATTTGAAATCACGCCGATTTTGGCGCGGCTGCCCGGGTCGCGTGCCACGGCGCGCACTTCAATGACACCATCATAAATTTCCGGCACTTCCTGCATAAACAGTTTCGACATAAAGGCCGGGTCGGTGCGCGATAATATCACTTGAGGTCCACGCTGTTCGCGCCGAACATTTTGAATATAGGCTCGAATGCGGTCGCCGGGGCGGAACACTTCGCGCGGAATGAGATTATCGCGCCGCACCACCGCTTCGCTGCGCCCCAAGTCGAGCACCGCATTGCCATATTCAACACGCTTGACGACGCCATTGATAATCTCACCGACCCTGTCCTTAAATTCTTCATATTGACGCTCGCGCTCGGCTTCGCGCACACGCTGCACAATCACTTGCTTAGCCGCTTGCGTGGCAATGCGGCCAAATTCAACCGGCGGTAATTCATCAATCACCTCATCTCCCAGCGCCGCATCGGGATTGTCGCGCTGCGCTATGGCCAGCGAGATTTCCGTATCGTCATTTTCGACCAGCTCGACCACCGTCACGACGCGCAACAATTTGGTCTCGCCAGTTTTCGGGTCAATATCGACGCGAATATCATTTTCCTGCCCATAGCGCGCTTTCGCCGCTTTTTGAATGGCATCGGCCATGGCGGATAAAACAATATCCATTTCAATGCCTTTCTCGCGTGCCACCGCATCAGCGATTTGCAGCAATTCCAGCTTATTTGCACTAATTCCACTGGCCATTTTCATCTCCTAAAATTGGCAGGGGCGTATGTGCCCCGTCAGTTAAACCTTATTTTCCTCTAGCCGCTTTCAAGCTGGCCTTTAATTCCGCCTCATCGGGCACCAGACGCGCCTCGGCAATATCAGCCATGGCGAAGCCCAAAATTTGTGGCTCCTCATAGCCGTCCAACACCACGCGCAGACGCGCTTCGCCATCGACAAAACCGCCCAGCGTGCCGCGAAACCGGCGCTGGCCGTCGACCGCTATTTTCAAGCCCATTTTGGCCTCATATCCGGCCCAGCGCTCAAAATCGACGGGCCGCGTCAAGGGCCGCCCCATGCCGGGCGAGGATACTTCCAGCGCATAAGCACCGGCAATCGGGTTTTCGACATCCAGCACATCGGATACGGCATGGCTGATGGCTTCGCATTCATCAATGGTCAGACCGAAATCATCATTTTCAGCCATGATTTGCAGCACCATTTTGCCGTCATCGCCGGTCATGCGAATGCGCAAAAGCCGAAAGCCCAGCCCCTCAACCAGCGGCTGCACCAAATCGAGCAAGGGCCGCGCTGGGCCGGGTGCGATAAGATGCGCGCCGGCTTGCGCATCCGGCGCATATGCCGTCTTATCAGCGCCCTGATTACCGAGCTTGTTTGCTTTCTCATGCATAAGCAACACCGCCATCATGTCCTTTCGCGCCGCTTTCGGGTGTCTTGCTAATCGGCAAGAAAAAAAGCGGGGGCCGGAAGGCCATCCCACTTTTTTGAGAAGCAGCTTTGAATTAACGGCACTATAGCGATTTAAGGCGGCGGCGCAAGCGTTTCTATCAGCTTTTAATGAAGCGCAAATAGCTGGATTTGCGACCCGCCGCTAGCGCCTTGGCCTCATAGCGCGTTCCCGGCCAATCCGGCGGCGGCGCGCGCCAATCATCGGCGCAGCTGACCGGCCAATCAAAGCCATTATGGCGCTTAATTTGAACCAGCGACCAGTTAACATAATCGACAACATCGCTGGCCAGAAAAAATTCACCCTTGGGTTGCAAGACGCGGTGCATGGCTGCGAGGTTTTCCGCATTCATAAAGCGCCTTTTATGGTGGCGGGTTTTCGGCCATGGGTCGGGATAAAGCAGATAGATTACAGCCAGACTTTCATCGGGCAGCGCATCCAAGAGATTACGCGCGTCATCTTGATAAACGGCAAGATTATCACGCCCTTCATCGGCAATGACGGTCAGCAATTTCACTACCCCATTGATGAATGGCTCGCAACCGATAAAGCCGCAATCGGGTTGTTGCGCGGCGCGCGCCGCCAAATGCTCGCCGCCGCCAAAACCGATTTCCAGCGCATAGGAGGAGAATGTTTTGCCGAACCAAGCCCTTGGCCGCTCGAAAGACGACAAATCAGGGCTCACTTTCGGCAGCAAATCGGCAGCCAGACGGGCTTGTTTTTTATGCAGGCGATGACCTTGGCGGCGACCGTAAATCAGCCGCCGATTGACCCTCTTGTTTGACGGCGCATCGGCCATTTTCGCCTTACAGCGCTGCCTTAATGGCATCGGCCAAATCTGTGCGCTCCCAGCTAAAGCCACCATCATCTTGCGGCGCACGACCGAAATGACCATAAGCCGCCGTGCGCGCATAGATCGGCTTATTGAGGCCCAAATGCTCGCGAATGCCGCGCGGGCTCAAATCCATTACCGCACCCAGTGCTTTTTCAAGCGTCGCCGCATCAACTGTGCCTGTGGCATGCATATCGACATAAATCGACAAAGGCTGCGACACGCCAATGGCATAGGAAAGCTGAATGGTGCAGCGCTCGGCCAGACCGGCGGCAACGACATTTTTCGCCAAATAGCGCGATGCATAAGCGGCCGAGCGGTCAACCTTGGTTGGGTCTTTGCCGGAAAACGCACCGCCACCATGCGGCGCCGCACCGCCATAAGTATCGACAATGATTTTGCGCCCGGTCAGGCCGGCATCGCCATCGGGTCCACCGATAACGAAAGTGCCAGTCGGATTGACGTAAAACGCCTCTTCCGGGCACATCCAACCATCGGGCAAAACATTTTCCACAAAGGGACGCACCAATTGGCGCACATCATCTTGGCTCAAATCTGCATCATGCTGGGTCGATACGACAACCGAAGTAGCGCGCACCGGCTTGCCGTTTTCATAGGCCAGGCTGACTTGGCTTTTGCTGTCGGGCCCAAAGCCCCTAACCGCGCCCGATTTGCGCGCCGCCGCCATATCGGCGAGAATTTGATGCGAAAAGGCAATCGGCGCTGGCATCAGCTCTTCAGTCTCGCGGCAGGCATAACCGAACATAATGCCCTGGTCGCCCGCCCCTTCATCCTTATTGCCGCCATCGCCGTCAACCCCTTGCGCAATATGCGCCGACTGGCCGTGCACGCGCACTTGCACTTCTGCATTTTGCCAGTGAAAGCCGTCTTGTTCATAACCAATATCCTTGACCGCATCGCGCGCCAAAGCTTCCATTTCTTCGTCGGAAACCAAACCGGCCGGACGCACTTCGCCGGCCATGACAATCAAATTGGTAGTGGTCAATGTTTCGACCGCGACACGTGCCTGCGCGTCGCGCAACAAAAACGCATCCAATATGGAATCGGAAATACGGTCGCATACTTTATCGGGATGGCCCTCGGAAACTGATTCCGAAGTGAAAACATATTCTGACATAAACGCCTCTTTATTTCGATGGCTCTTTCTAGGCAAGTCGGGTGAGCCGGGTCAAGACCAAATTATCATCGCTCAGCTTTTCGGCGCGCCGGTGGCACAGCCAATATCATTGACCATGGCAAGCAGGCGTAGGCGCATTTTAGCATCATCAATACGCAAAAAAAGCCTGATTGAGTTCAACGCCTGCCTCGCTCGACATAAACTCCATAGGCAGCGAAAAGGGCGGTTTATCCTGCATGCCGTCACCGCTTCCATTGGCACATGCCCCGCCATCGGCCTCATCCAAGCCATAATAAAAATAGCCGCCTGGCGCGCGCAGGGCTTGCGCCAGTTCAAACAAACGGCGGGCCGAAATCCGGTGCAGCCCTTTTTCGTATTTTTGCGCTTGCTGAAAAGTGACCCCAAAGTGGCCGCTCAAAACCTCTCGACTCATATTTAGCACAAGTCGGCGCATACCCGCGCGCGCCAAAGTAAGCGTCTAAACGCGTTCTTTTTTGCGTTGCGCGAATTCTCTCCCTTATTGTTATTATTCCTGCAACTATGCGCTAGCCAAAGCCTCAGGGCAACCGACTTTCCGGATCCTTATACCGCATTGCCCACACAAAAAAAACGCTGCCGCCCCAAATAAGCCAAAACAAAACATCGCCATAACGGGCATAAAAGGTCGGCGGCAGAGCGGGGGGCAAAGGCAAGGAAAGCACGCCCGCTTCAGCCAAAGCCAAGCGGTCAAGCTGACGCCCGCGCGCGTCAAAAGCGGCGGACATGCCGGTATTGGCGGCACGCAAGAGCGGCACGCCATGTTCAATGGCGCGCAGACGCGCTTGCGCCAAATGCTGATAAGGGCCGAAGCTGGTGCCGAACCAGCCATCATTGGTCAAATTAACAAAGGCTGCCGGCCGCTCACCGCGGCGCGCAAGGCCTGGAAACACCGCCTCATAGCATATGAGCGGGGCTAGGCTCGGCAAGCGCGCCGCGCTCAAACGCGCGCCGTCAGAGCCCGCCGCATAGCCGCCACGCAAGCGCGCGAATTGCTGCAGCCCGATTGTTTCGAGAAAAGATTGGAACGGCAAATATTCGCCAAACGGCACCAAATGATGTTTGTCGCTGCGCGCCAAAAGCAAACCGTCACCCGACCACAACATGGCGCTGTTGAAAAAAGCCGTGCCTGTTGCTGACACATTACGGCGGATGGCTCCGGTCAGTAAATAGGGCGTGTGGCCTTGTTCATTTTGCGGCAAGGCGGCGGCCAATCTTTCCGCGAAGCCCGAACCTTCATCGATTAAAGCCGGTATCGCCGTTTCCGGCCAAATAATCAGGTCCGTATCCGGGGCATATTGCAGGCCCAGCGCCGTCATTTTAAAAGTTTTGTCAATATGGCGGTCACGCAAATCAGGCTGCCATTTTTCGCGTTGAGTCAAATTGGGCTGCACAATGGTGATTTTGAGCACTTTTTCATCAGGCTTTGTCGCGCCATTGGCGAGCGCCAAAAACGAATAAATGAAGGCCGCCAGAGGCAAGGCGAGGGCCAGCAAAACGGCGTGGCGACTTCCGCTGGCCAGCAAAGCAGCGCTCAATAGGGCCAGAAGCGATAGACCATAAATGCCGAAAAGCGCCACCGGCTGGGCCAAATAAAGCCAGCCGGCCCAGCCCATGGACGGTAAATTCCACGGCAAGCCGGTCAGCACGTGGCCACGGCCATATTCGCTGAGCGCCAGCAAAAGGGCGAGACATGAATAGGCGGCTATGGGCGGCAGGCGAAAGCCTCTAGCCAGCGCCCCAAAAGCGGTAAAAGCGGCAGCGTGAAACAAGGCCAGTCCGGCCGGAAGGCCGGTGACGGCAAACGGCAAAGCCCATAAAAACAATTCGGCCTCGACCAGAAAAGCCTCGCCGATCCAAGCCATGCCGCTGGCAAATTGCCCGAAGCCGAAACACCAACCCAGGCGCGCCAATTGCCAAAGCGAGCTCGCGGCAAGGTTTTCCACGGCAAGATAAAACACCAAACACGTGGCGAGATAAAAAACCGGCAATAGATAAAAAGGCGGATAGGCCAGCGGCAAAACCAGCCCACAAATCAAGGCCGCCCAAAACGGATGGGCATGCGCCGGTAAGGTGATATGGCGCTGCCACAGCGCGGCAGCGTAGCCAGCCCATGAAACAAAAAAGGCCAAAACGCTACCCCGCTCACGCGGCCATGAGGCGAATATCGAGGCTTTTTATACGCCGCGCATCGCCGTCACGAATAATGAATTCTACGCTTTGCCCGTCACCCAATTGACAGGTAATGATCTCTCCGCGCTCGGGCACGCGTCCTGCCAAAGCAAACACCAGACCGCCCAAAGTATCAATGTCATCGACCTCTTCAATTTGGCTGAAATCGAGCCGTAATTCGGCGTGGAGATCTTCCAGTGGCAGGCGCGCCGAGGCGCGCCAATGGCCGCTACCTTTTCCATCGCGCGGGCGCAGCAAGACTTCTTCCTCGTCATGCTCATCTTCAATCTCGCCGACAATTTCCTCAATCAAATCCTCAATAGTCACCAAGCCGTCCGTGCCGCCATATTCGTCAATCACCAAAGCCATATGGCTGCGCGTTGTCTGCATTTTCAAAAGCAAATCCATAGCCGACATAGATGGTGGCACAAATAAAAGCGGGCGAACAAGCGCCGACAAATCAAGCTTGGCGAGCCCGTCTTGGCGCTCCAATATCGACAGCAAATCCTTTACATGCAGGAAGCCCAAAGGCTGGTCCAATGTCTCGCGATAAACCGGCATGCGCGAATGGCCGCATTCTGCGAAGCGCGGCAGCAGAACCGGCGGGTCAATATCGATTTCCAAGCCGTCAATCTCGGCGCGCGGCACCATCACATCATCCAATGTCACGTCGCGAAAACCGAGCAGGTTTTTCAGCATATGGCGTTCTTCATCGGAAAAATCATCGCGCCCACCTTGAGCCTCTTCCAACACATCTTCCAGGCTTTCGCGCAAATTAGCCTCCGACGCGCCGAAAACGCGTCGCTTGAGCGCGCCCAAAAATCCGCCATTTGATCCATTGGCACTCATCGGTCAGCAGCCTTTTCATCGCCGTCAGAGTGATAAGGGTCGGAGCGTCCTTCCGCCGCCAAAATGTCTTTTTCCAATTGCTCCATCAGCTGCGCGTCGCCATCGTCAATATGGTCATAACCCAGCAAATGCAAAAGCCCGTGCGTCAGCAAATGCAGCATATGGTCTTCCATAAGCTTGCCTTGCGCTTGCGCCTCGGCCGCCAGCACATCATGCGCCAGCACAATATCGCCCAGTAGGCACGGCTGCGGCAAGGCGGTCAGGCCATTGCGGGTGACCGGTGCGGTGAAATCCTGCGCCGGAAAAGACAAGACATTGGTCGCGCCTTTTTTGTCGCGATAGGCCTTATTGAGCGTGGCGATGAATGTGCTGTCGGCCAGCACCAGGCTGATTTCGGCCGGCGGCAAATCAAGATAGCGCCAAACATGTGCCACTTGCGCAGCGAGCGGCGTTTCCAGCCCGTGCCACGCTTCATGGCGGCAATCAATATCAAGGCTTAAAGTCGGACTGTCCGGCTCCGGCTCGGCGGCAGGGGCGCCCTCCGAGGTCTTTTCGCAATTATGTATGGGCTCAATCATCGGCATGCGTTTCTTTTGCATCAGCTTTGTCGTCCCGCTTTTGGCGCTTTTTATCCTGCTTGGCATCCGGCAATTTGGCGTCGCGGCGATTATAGGCTTTGACAATGCGCGTCACCATATCATGGCGCACCACATCTTCTTCACCAAAGCGTATAATGTCGACACCGCGCACTTTCGGCAAAATTTCCATCGCATCGCGCAAGCCCGATTTGGCTCCAAAGGGCAGGTCAATCTGGCTCGGATCGCCGGTGATCACCATGCGCGAATTTTCGCCCATGCGTGTCAAAAACATTTTCATCTGCATCGGCGTGGCATTTTGGCTTTCATCGAGAATGACGAAACTATTGGATAAAGTGCGCCCGCGCATAAAAGCCAAAGGCGCGATTTCGATCTCGCCGCTTTCCAAAGAGCGGGCGACTTGCGGGCCGGGCAACATATCGTAAAGCGCGTCATAAAGCGGGCGCAAATACGGGTCGACCTTGTCACGCATATCGCCCGGCAAAAAGCCCAGGTTCTCGCCTGCCTCAACCGCAGGACGCGACAAAATAATGCGATCGACCTTGCTCTCGACTAGCATGGTGGCCGCCGCCGCGACGGCGAGATAGGTTTTGCCCGTTCCGGCAGGCCCCAAGCCGACCACTAGCTCATTTTTCAAGAGCGCCTGAATATAGTCGGCTTGCGTGGCCGAGCGCGGTAACACTTCGCGGCGTTGGGTGCGCAGCGCCGCCCCGCCATAGAGCTTTTTGCCATTGCTTTTGCTATGGCCATTGCTTTTGCTATGGCCATAGCCCTTGCCGTTATTTTGCCCTTTATTGTTGTCGCTGGCCCCTTTTGGCGCGCCGATGTGCGAACCATTGCCGAGGCTCAAGCGCAGCGCCCCATCGACATCGCCGCCGGTCACCTCGGCACCGCGTTCCAAATGCGCGTAAAGCGCCGTCAATACTTGTTCTGCGCGGGCGCAATTTTCCGCTTGGCCGGAGACGAAAACTTGATTGCCGCGATTGGCGAGCGAGACATCAAGCGTTTGCTCAATGCGCGACAAATGCTTGCCATGCTCGCCATAAAGCTCAGGCAAAAGTCGATTATTGTCGAACTCAAGAACAAGCGGTTCGCCGATAAGGCCCTCATGTTCGGTGAGATTTTTGTCAGAACCGCTCAAGCGCGCGCTCCGATTTTTTTAAGGTCATCAAAAACACCATTTCTGTGAGTATCGTGGCAAATGGTAGGCTTGGCAAGCCCCGAAAAGCGGCGCGGCGGCGCTTTTCATATGGCCAAAACCCCGCTCAAACTATTGGCATGCGCCGCGCTAATCTCAACCGGCAAAATACGCCCGCGCAACGCGCCCGCATCGACCGTGCCGAGCGGCACATGCACGGGCTGCAAATAAGGGCTGCGGCCGCTCATCTGCGCGCCGTTTTTAGACGGCTTATCAAACAAGACAGGCAGGGTTTTGCCGATTTGCGCTTGGTGGAAAGCCATTTGCTGGGCATTCAAAACGGCCTGCAGTTTTATAAGCCGCGCCTGTTTGACCGCCTCATCGACTTGCTTTTCATCATCAGCCGCCGGTGTGCCGGGGCGCGGGCTATATTTGAACGAAAAGGCCTGCGCATAGCGCACCTCTTCGACCAAAGCCATTGTGGCGGCAAAGTCTTCTTCCGTTTCGCCGGGAAAGCCGACAATGAAGTCGGAAGACAGAGCCAAGTCGGGGCGCGCAGCGCGGAATTTCTTGACCAAAGCAATATAGTCAGCAGCTTTATGCTTGCGATTCATCGCTTTTAAAATTGCATCAGAGCCTGATTGCACCGGCAAATGCAAATAAGGCATGAGCTTTTCATTATTGCCATGCGCCGCAATCAGCGCAGCGTCCATATCGCGCGGATGGCTGGTGGTGAAGCGCAGGCGCGCGAGCCCGGCAATTTCACCAAGCTGCGCCAAAAGCCCATCCAGCCGCATTCCGTCATGCTCCCAAGCATTGACATTTTGCCCCAACAGGGTGATTTCGCAAACGCCTTGCGCCACCAAAGCCCGCGCTTCGGCAATAATATCGGCGCGCGCGCGCGAAACTTCTTCACCGCGCGTGTAAGGCACAACACAAAAAGTGCAAAATTTATCGCAACCCTCTTGCACAGTTACAAAAGCCGATGGGCTGCGCGTCACCGGCTTGCGCGGCGCAGCCTGCAAGGCCGCAAATTTTTCCGAGGCGGGAAATTCCGTGTGCACCAGTTTCGGTTTCGCCCCTCGCGCGCGTGTCTCTTCAATTTCTTTGAGCATGGCCGGCAATTGCTGAAAGGTTTGCGGCCCGAACACCATATCAACGACGGGCGCGCGCGCGATAATCTCCGCCCCTTCCGCTTGCGCCACACAGCCGGCCACGCCAATCACCATGTGTTTGTTTTGCTGCTTGAGCGGCTTTAATCGGCCAAGTTCAGAATAGACTTTCTCGGCCGCTTTTTCGCGAATATGGCAAGTGTTCAAAATCACCATATCGGCCTCACCAGCCGCCGCAACCGGGCGATAGCCGGCCTCGGCCAACGCCTCTTCCATGCGTTGGCTGTCATACACATTCATTTGGCAGCCATAGGTTTTGATAAAACAGGTTTTGTCATTATCCCCTGTTTTGCCGCTTGGCTGCTCCGCCTCGATAGGGTCCATTGCGCTCATGGCTTGGCCATAGCTTTTTTACGGTGCGATTTCAAGAGTGCACACCATCGGGCGCCGCGACCGAATGCGGGCGCCCCCTTATAATCGCCTGCAAACCCTCGCTGACTTGCGCGTGCAAAGCGCGCGCCAGCGCTTTGCGGTTGATGGCATTAGGCTTTACAATCGGCTCGTGCAACAATAATTCAACGGTCAGCGGCGGACCGGCAAAAAGCGTGAGGAAATGCGGCAGCAGCGTCATATCGCCAATCCAGCCATAAGCCATGCGATGGCGCCGCCCCAGCGCCATATCGTGCCGCCTTGTATAGGCCAAGCTCATGGCTTGCACAGAAAATTTGCCACTATCTTCCAACACTGACAAAAAGCTCGATTTGAACGGCAAAACGCGCTTGCCGTCGCTCGATGTGCCTTCAGCAAACAGCACCACCCCATCGCCGCGCGCCAAACGTGCCGCCAAGGCACGGCTTTCTTGCAATGTATGGCGACCAATGCGGCGCGTAATGAAAAGTGCATTATTAAGCCACGCCAATTGCCCGAAAAACGGCCAGCTTTTGACCTCGCTTTTGGCCATAAAGCTGACCGGCAAGATGGCCCCGATAAGCGCCACATCAAACCATGAAACATGATTGCACACGAAAAGCGTGCCTCTTTTTTTGCCATTTTCAGGTAACCGGCCGGTTACCGCAACGCGCACGGACAAAAGCACCAGCATGAAACGGAAAAACATTTGGGGCAAAACAAACCGCCAGCGCGGCACATGCATTAAAATCATTTGCGGCGGTACCAGCACCGCCAGAGCGGCAAAAAACCCGCTCAATCTGAAAGCCAGTCTAAACAAAGGCCGCAAAATGTCGGCTCGATTTATTTGCGTGTTTTGGCATCGAGCGGCACGGCATAAAGCTCGAGGCGATGATCGACCAGGCGATAGCCTAGCTTTTCGGCCACTTCGGCCTGCAAGCGCTCAATCTCATCATTGGTAAACTCAATCACCTTGCCCGATTGAATGTCGATAAGATGGTCGTGATGGTCTTCCGGTGCCGGTTCATAGCGCGCGCGCCCATCACCGAAATCATGGCGTGTCAATATCCCGGCCTCCTCAAACAGGCGCACCGTGCGGTAAACCGTAGCAATGGATATCGCCTCATCTTCCGCCACGGCGCGCTTATAAACCTCTTCAACATCGGGGTGGTCTGTCGCATCGCTCAGCACGCGGGCAATGACGCGGCGCTGTTCTGTCATGCGCATGCCCGCCTCGCTTGCCAGACTTTCTATATCCCGCTCGGTTTTTTTACTCATCGGTTGCGCCTTCCTCAAACTCTAGCCTCATTAAAACCGCATCGACGGCTAAATTTCCAGCCCTTTTATAATATTTGCTGCGCCGCCCATAAGCTTTAAAACCCAGCGCCGCATAAAGCGCTTGCGCCGGCTGATTATCAGCCGCCACATCAAGCCATATTGTTTTCGGCTTAAACTTATCCCTTGCATAAGCGATCAGGCGGCCCGCCAGACCGCGGCGGCGCTTATGTGGGCGCACGGCAAGGGTGAGAATTTCTATCCCATCGGGGGTTTTCTGCAGCAGCACAAAGCCATCGGCACAGCCCAAGGCAAATACTGTTTTTTGCGCCAATAAATCGGCAAAAGCGGCCTTCGACCAAGCGCCCTCGACAAAGGCCGATGCATGCAAATCGGCCAGCCAATCGGCATTGCTTGTCGCTTCAATCGCCTTTTTGGGGGTTTTGTGGTGCTTGCTCATGCAGCTTTAGGCCTTTAGGCCGGATGCGCGCCGCCCCATTTTATGCGTTTTTCAGGGTCGGGCAATGTCGCATCAGGGGGACGCAAATAAAGCGGTTCGGGCGGCGGCAAATCCGCCCAATCATCATCTTGCGCGGCCATGGCAGCCAAAATGGCCGCCTGCGGATAGGACGGTGCATCAAGCGCGTAAAAGCCCGTCCAAGCCTCGGCCAAAAGTACGGCACCGGTGCCACAAACCGCCATTCGGTCAGCCCCGGTGCTCTGCCCCAGAGCGGTCAGCTGCGCCGCCGAGAGGGCGGCGGGGTGGCTTATTGCGCCGCCTTGCCGATCAAACGCCTGGGCATAAAACGTATCGCGCTTGGCGTCAACCGCGACCAAAAGTGGGTCATTAGCATATTTATGGGCGGCGGCCATAACTGCCAAAGTGCCGTAGGTTTTGACGGGCAGGGCAAGTGCCAAAGCAAGGCCGCGCATGGCCGCCAAGCCGACACGCACGCCGGTAAAAGTGCCGGGCCCATGCGTCACCGCAAGCCGCCCAATGGTCCTGCGTTCTACCCCCGTCTCTGCCAACATATCATCGAGCATCGGCATTAGCGCCTCAGCATGGCCCTTGCTCATTTCATTGAGCCTGGCAGCCAATGGCCCATTTTTATGCAGCGCCACGGAACACGCTCCTTGCGTGGTATCGCAGGCGAGAATAAGCGGCGCGGTATCAGTGTCAGAAACAGCCATGCGGATCAGATAATGTGACAGGCATCGTCAAAAGCGAGACGCGGCAAGCGCTCGAAAACCGCCTCATGGCGACCATGGCCAATATTGCACAACATATTGACGCGCCATTGCCCGTCGGGGAAAAATTCTTGGTTGACGCCATCCGCATCAAAGCCGCTGATTGGCCCGACATCCAGCCCCAAAGCGCGCGCTGCCAGCATTAAATAAGCGGCTTGCAAAGAACCGTTGCGCATGGCGGTTTCGGCGGCAAAGTCTATTGAGCCGGTGAACCAATCACGCGCTTCCGGATTGTGCGGAAACAACTCAGGAATACGGTCAAAAAATTTAACATCATTGGCAATGATAACGCAGACGGGCGCATTTGTGACTTTTTCAATATTGCTTTCAATAATATGCGGCATAAGCCGCGCTTTGGCATCATTGCTGGTCACGAAAACCAAGCGCGCTGGGCAGCAATTGGCGCTGGTGGGCCCCCATTTCATCAAGTCATAAAGCGCGCGTAATTGCTCTTCGCCGACCGGGGTTTGGTCAAAATCATTATGGCTACGCGCTTGTGTAAACAGCACATCAAGAACGGCTTGGTCGAGCATAAAGCCTCCTTAAACAACCGCGCGTACTTCGCTGACCGAAGGCACATAATGTTTCAACAGATTTTCAACGCCCTGTTTCAAGGTCGCCGTGGCCGACGGGCAGCCGGCGCAAGCGCCGCGCATATGCAAAGACACGATACCGTCTTGAAAGCCGTGAAAGACGATATCGCCGCCATCTTGGGCAACCGCAGGGCGCACCCGCGCGTCGAGAATTTGCTTGATGATGGCGACGGTTTCAGCATCTTCCTCGGCAATCTCCGCCTCGGCGATATCGGCTCCCGTAGCCGCGCCATCTGCCATAAGCGGACGGTCGGCGATGAAATGCTCCATCATGGCGGTCAGTAGTGCCGGTTTGACAATTTGCCATTCCACCCCGCCGTGTTTCGACACGACAATATAATCAGTGCCGAAAAATACCGAAGCGACCCCGTCAACGGCAAACAAGGCCGCCGCCAAAGGCGAGGCCGCGGCCGCTTGTCGATTGGGAAAATCAAGCGGCGGGGCGGCACCTGTCACTTCGCGGCCGGGCAAAAACTTTAAACTGGCCGGATTGGGCGTGTCTTCGGTTTGGATAAACATGGGGCCTTTCCTTTTCTAAGCCTTATTCACATTGTTATATAAGCGCGGCGGAACGCAAAACCAAGCGCTTAACCATCACGTCAGCGCATCAATTTCATCATCGGACAAGTCGCCCGGCACAATCGTCACCGGAATATGCACCGCCGATTTACCCGCGCCAATGGCCGAGACTAACGGCCCCGGCCCACCGTGGCCGACGGCGGCCGCCAGCACCAAAGTTGAAATGGCGCGGTCTTCATCAATCAAGCGGGCAATTTCTTCAGCCAGGGCACCGTGGCGAATATGGGTTTTCGGCTTTTCGCCACCCAGCATTTCGACCAAAGCGGCCGATTCGGTGAGGATTTTTTCCGCCTCGATTTCCGCTTCTTCTTTCATCAGGCTGGATACGCCTAGCCAATGGTCGTGGGTTTCCGGCTCAATGACCAGCAATAAAGCGACCTTGCCACCCGTGCCATGGGCGCGGCGCGCAGCAAAACGCAAAGCGGCATGGCTTTCCGGCGTGCCGTCCACGACAATTAGAAATTTGCGTTGCAAATGGCGATTAATGTCCATGATAAGTATGCTGCCAGTGCGGCGCTTCAGAGACAAGCAAAATCAGGCTTAACGGCCCAGAAAACCGACATGTTTTCTGACCTCGGCCATAATCGGTTCGGCCAGGGCGCGGGCGCGGTCAGCGCCATCGGCCAAAAAGCCATCAATCAGTGTCGGGTCATCTGTCAAACGGCGCATTTCATCGCCGATCGGCGCGATTTTGGCAATCGCCAGTTCAGCCAAAGCCTCTTTCAAAACAGAAAATTGTTGACCGGCAAATTGGCCGATAGCGCTCGCCATCTCCCGCTCCGCCAAAGCTGCATAAATGCCCAAAAGATTGGCCGCTTCGGGGCGTCCCGCCAAACCCTCTTCGCTGCCCGGCAAAACATCTGCGTCGGTTTTGGCTTTGCGGATTTTCTTGGCAATTTCATCGGCGCTGTCGAGCATGGTGATGCGCGACAAATCCGACCGGTCGGATTTCGACATTTTTTTACTACCATCGCGCAAGCTCATCACCCGTGTCGCCGGTCCTTGAATGAGCGGTTCGGGCAAGGGGAAGAACCCTTCCGCGTCGAAATCATTATTGAATTTTTGTGCAATATCGCGGGCCAATTCGAGATGCTGTTTTTGGTCTTCCCCGACCGGCACATGGGTCGCTTGATAAAGCAAAATATCAGCCGCCATGAGATTGGGATAAACATAAAGGCCGACTGAGGCTTTTTCTCGATCCTTGCCGGCTTTTTCCTTAAACTGCGTCATCCGATTGAGCCAGCCCATGCGTGCCACGCAATTCAGCACCCAAGCCAGCTCGGCATGTTGCGGCACTTGTGCTTGGTTGAAAACAATATGGGTTTTCGGGTCAACCCCGGCGGCAATGAAGGCGGCCGCGACTTCGCGCGTATTAGCGGCCAGTTCGGCCGGGTCTTGGAGCACGGTAATGGCGTGCAAATCGACCACGCAATACAGACATTCATGGCTCTCTTGCAGGGCAACAAAGTTTTTAATCGCCCCCAAATAATTGCCGAGGTGCAGATTGCCGGTCGGCTGAACGCCGGACAAGACCCGCGGCTTTGGCTCGCTCATCATATTTCCTTTTTGCTCAGACCGCGCAAAGCGGCACTTATCGCCTGTTTATGGCGCATCACTGCCTGCCTCGCAAGAGGCCGATATCGGCGCGCCGCAACCCGCCCAGCGATATGACGGCGAGCCCATAGGCGCAGGCCCCGCCAATAATAAATACGACAAGCCATGCCGCCAAAGCCAACAGCCCGTTCCATACACCTGGCGGCGGCACAAGGCGCGCGGCTTCATAAAGCGCCCAGGCCATCAGCGCCGCGGCCAAAACCTGCGCCGCCAGCCGCCGCAATAGGGTGCGCGAAAAATGATAAATGTCGCGCCGCGCCATGCGCCATATCATCAAGCTCAAAGTCACCCAACCGGCCATAACGGTGGCAAAGGCAATGGCCGGCGCGCCATAGGATGGGAACAAGGCCAACGACAGGGCAATATTGACACCGACACCAACGGCCCCGTCAATCAATGGGGCGCGCGTATCTTGGCGCGCAAAAAAGGAGGGTTGCAGGGCTTTGACCAGAACAAAGGCTGGCAAGCCGAAGCTAAATACGAGAATGAGTTGCGCCGTCATGGCGCTGTCAGCCGCGCTAAACGCGCCGCGCTCAAACAAAAGGGTGACAATCGGCGGCGCCAAAACCGCCAGACCGACCGCCGCCGGCAAAGTCAAACCGCTGGCCGCCAACACGGCGACATCCTGCGCCCCATGCGCCGCCGCCTTTTCGCCCTTGGCCAAGCGGCGCGCCAATTCGGGCAAAAGGGTCACGGAAAGTGCCACGCCGATGACCCCCATAGGCAATTGATAGAGGCGGTCGGCATAATAAAGCCAGGCCGCCGCCCCGGCCTGGCCGGTGGCGATGGAGGTGCCAACCAGCAAATTTATCTGCCCGATACCCGCTGCCAAAATGCCCGGCACGGCCAAGCGCCAGAGTTTTTTGACATCATCAGAAAGCACTGGATGCGCCAGCGGGGCGCGCAAAGCGGCGCGCCGTGCAGCGAAGAAAACAAACAGAAATTGCGCCAGTCCGGCCAGAACGACCGCGTAAATCACATAATCGAGCAAACGTTTATCGCCCATCGGCACCCCGTCAAGCGTCGCCAAAGCCATCGCCCCAATAAGCACCAAATTGAGCAAGATGGGCGCAAAAGCGGCGGCAAAAAACCGATTGACGGCATTCAGCATGGCCGCGAATAGCGCCATAAGCGACATGAAAATCAAATATGGAAAGCTGATGCGAGCATAATGCACGGCGAGCGCAAATTTTTCGTCATCACCAGCAAAGCCTTGCGCCAAAGCAAGCACCAAAGCAGGCATGAAAATTTCCGCCAAAAGAGTGAAGACGGCCAAAGCGGCCAACAGGACGGAAAATATCTGACCAGCAAAAGCGCGCGCAGCAGCCGCGCCTTTTTGTTCAAGCCGCGCTGCAAAGAGTGGTACAAAGGCGGCGTTAAAAGCGCCTTCGGCAAACAGCCGACGGAACAAATTGGGCAGGCGAAAAGCAATGACGAAAATTTCCGCCAACGGCCCGGCCCCCATAAGCGCGGCAAGAAAAATATCGCGGACAAAACCGGTTATGCGGCTCGCCATTGTGGCGCTACCGACCAACGCAGCATTGGATAATATTCCGGCTTTCGGCCTTGCCATATCAGGCAGCCTTTGACTTGCCGCGCTTATGGGGACCGCGCTGCTGTGTCGGCTTTTTCGGTTGCGCCGCTTTTACCGGATTGTCAATGACGCGGCGCAACACGGCGCGCAGCTTTTTCTGCCGCGCTTTATCGGTAATCTGTGCGCCCGACAGATCGGTAATGTGGAAAACATCGACCACACGCTCACCAAAGGTTGCAATGCGCGCCGCCGATACCGACAGATTGAGCTCGAACAAGGCGCGCAACAGCGCATAGAGCAGCCCCGGACGGTCAAGCCCGCTCACTTCAATAACGCTCGCATTATCTGCCAGCTGGTTGGAAATGCGCACCTGCGGCGACAAATCAAACGCTTCAATATGGGCGCGTCGCGGCGCCCCCTCCAAACGTTCCGGCACAATCACTTGGCCCGATAAAACATCGCCCATGGTCGCCATAAGGCGTTTTGCCTTTTCCGACGATAATGGCCCGGGCTGACCGCGATCGCCAACATGCAGCGCGTCAATGGCCAAACCGTCGCGCGTGGTGGTGATGCGCGCATCCAAAATCGTCAACCCGGCTAAAGCGCATGCCCCGGCAAGGCGGGCAAACAGGCCGGCATGGTCTTGACAGATAATAGTGATTTCCGAACAATCGCGCAGCTTGTCGCCATGCACTTCCAGCGCCATTGGCTCACCTGCCGCTTCCATGGCGGCTATCATATCGGCATGGCGCAATTGCGCTGCGGTTGGAAAGCTCAGCCAATAAGCGTCCGATTGGCGGCGTATATAAGCGTCTAATTTGCGCTTGTTCCAGCTTTTATCGGCCAATTGCGCAAAGGCGGTTTTCGCCCCATCAAGACGTTCGCCGCGCGCCGCCAAAGCGGTGCCGGCATTGAAGTGTGAGGCGGTTTCGGCATAAAGCTCGCGCAAAAGCTGTGCTTTCCAGCCATTGAACACGCCCGGCCCCACGGCCTTAATATCGACCTCGGTGAGCACGAATAAATGATTGAGCCGCTCCATGCTTTGCACGGTTTTGGCAAAATCCTCAACCGTGCGCGGGTCCGACAAATCACGTCTTTGCGCCACATCGCTCATCACTAAATGCTCGCGCACGAGCCACTCGGTAAGCGCCGTCTCAGCTTTAGAAAAACCGAGCCGTGGGCCGAGCTTGCGGGCAATGCGGGCGCCGGCAACCGAGTGGTCTTCGGGCCGCCCTTTGGCAATATCATGCAGCAAAGTAGCCAGGTAAATAACACGCCGATTGACCGACCCATTGCGCAACAACTCTGTGGCCAGTGGATGCGCCTGCGCCACGGCACCGCTTTCAATTTCGCGCAACAAGCCGAGCGCCCGGAGCAAATGCTCATCGGCCGTATAATGGTGATACATATTAAACTGCATGAGCGCGACAATGCGGCCGAAATCGGGAACGAAACGGCCGAGCACACCGGCCTCATTCATGCGCCGCAAAATCCGTTCCGGGTCGCGTTTTGAGGTCAACAGGTCGAGGAATAATTTGTTGGCCGTCTCATTGTGCCGCAAGGCTTCATCAATCAAATGCGTATGTTGGGTAATGGCGCGCAGCGTGTCGGGATGGATATCAAGACCGGTGCTGTCGGCCAAATGAAAGACGCGGATGAGATTGACCGGATTACGGGCAAACATATCATGACGCGCCATTTTTAATCGGCTCGTCCCAATGGTAAACCCATCAACCTGTTTTTGCCGCCTAAACAGGGCTGGCAGGCGCGCGGCGGCGCGCGGCTTTTTATGTGCCGCTTCCAAAGAGGCACAAAAAATCGCCGTCAAATCACCAACATTTTTGGCCACTAGAAAATAGCGGCGCATGAATTTTTCAACCGGCTTCATGCCCGACTTTTTGCCGTTTTTGGTATTTGCCTGATCGCTTGGATAGAAAAAAGCGGCCATTGGTTTTTGCACGTCGAAGCTCAAGCGCTCTTGCGCCATATCGGTGAGGAAATGCAAATGGCAGCGCACGTGCCAGAGAAAATCATCGCATTTTTTGAACAAACGCAATTCTTCGGCCGTCAGCACGCCCAGCCCGACCAAATCATCCAATGCCTCGACGTGGTAGCTATAGCGCGCAATCCAAAAAAGCGTGTTCAAATCGCGCAAGCCGCCCTTGCCCTCTTTTAAATTCGGCTCGACCAAATAGCGCGAGCGACCGGTTTTTTCGTGCCGCTCATCGCGCTCGGCGAGCTTGGCGGTAACGAATTCCCGTGCCGTACCGTGCACGACTTTGCTTTGAAAAGCTTCTCTATAGCTGTCATAGAGCGGTGTGCTGCCCCATAAAAAGCGGCTCTCCAACATGGCTGTGCGCACCGTCATATCACCTTGCGCCTGCACCACACATTCATTGACCGAGCGCGTCGCATGGCCGACTTTCAGGCCCAAATCCCACAATATATAAAGGATATATTCGACAAAGCTCTCGCTTGTGGCATTGCGCTTATAGGGCAAGAGAAACAATAAATCGATGTCAGAATGCGGTGCCAAACGACCGCGGCCATAGCCGCCGACCGCTACCATTGTGACTTTCTCCGCATCGGTCGGGTTGGCGATAAACAGCACATGGGCGGAGACAAAATCGGCCAAAGCGGCGAGCATGGCATCCATTTGCGTCGATAAAATCTCGGCGCATTTAGCTCCTTTCAAACGTTTTTCCTCAAGCCCTTGACGCGCCGCCATGCGTTCGTTCGCCATATGGGCGCGCAAGCAGTCGAGCACGGCGAGGCGCAGGCCCCGATCATCGCCCTGATGGTCGCGCGCCAAAGCAGATAATTGCGCAGCCAATTCGGGTTGTGGATTTTTCGCCGGATTGTCTTTTGCCATGACGGCATGCCTTTCTCACCCGCTTGCACGGATTGCTTTGCTGAAGCTTCCATATAGCATGAATTGCGGCCAAATCACGGCTTTGCCATTTTCGCCTATGAGCGACACAGCTAATCCGAAACCTGTTCTTTATTGGCCAATTCCTGCAATTGATAAAGCCAATCCAATGCCTCACGCGGGCTTAAGCGATCGGGGTCAAGTGCGGCCAGCGCATCGCGCAAAGCATCGCGTCGTGCCTCAGCCGCTTGTGGCGCGTTGGGGGACGCCTCGAAAAGCGGCAAAGCGTCAACCCTTTCGGCGCCTTGCGCCGCATTATTTTCTTCCAATTGCGTCAGCACATGGCGTGCCCGCGCCGTCACATGTCGCGGCAGCCCGGCCAGCTCAGCGACATGAATGCCGTAAGAGTGATCGGCCGCGCCGGCACCGACTTCGTGCAAAAAGACCAATTGCCCGTCATGTTCACGCACTTTCATCGAGGCATTGGCAAGCCCATCCAGCCGCATCGCCAAAGCCGTGAGCTCATGATAATGAGTGGCAAATAAGGTGCGACAGCCAATCACTTCATGCAAATATTCAACCGTCGCCCACGCCAATGACAAGCCATCAAATGTCGCCGTGCCGCGTCCAATTTCATCCAATATCACCAAGGCGCGCGGTCCCGCGCCGGTCAAAATCGATGCCGTCTCAACCATTTCAACCATAAAAGTCGAGCGACCGCGCGCCAGATCATCAGCCGCGCCGACACGCGAATACACCCGGTCGACAATGCCGATATCAGCTCTGTCGGCCGGCACGAAACTGCCCATTTGCGCGATAATGGCAAGCAACGCATTTTGTCGCAAAAAGGTTGATTTACCGGCCATATTCGGGCCGGTAATAAGGCTCATTCGCGGTGCGCTTTGCGCCGCCGCGTCGAGCGCACAGGGATTGGCGATAAATGATGCACCGTTTTCGGGCGTTGCGCGCAAAGCCGCCTCAACCACTGGATGACGCCCGCCCTCAATGAGAAAGCGTTTATCGTCAAAAAGCTGCGGGCGTACCCAATTTTCATCGCATGCTTTTTGCGCCAAAGCGGCACTGACATCGATGACGGCGAGCGCCGTGGCCATGGCTTCCAGCCCGTCGCTCGACGCTAAAGTCTCTTGCCGCAAATCGTCGAAAAGCTGCAATTCAAGTGCTACAGCGGTTTCGCCCGCACGCGATATTTGCCCTGCCAAATCGACCAGCTCATGGGTCGAAAAGCGGATCGAATTGGCCAATGTCTGACGATGAATGAACATTGCATCATATGGCGGTCGCATCAACTTATCGCCCTGCGCGGCAGGCACATCAATATGATAGCCCAAAACACCATTATGCTTGATCTTCAGCGTTTTTACACCGGTCTCATCGGCATAGCGATTTTGCAAAGCCGCAATAACGCGACGGCTTTCATCGCGCAAAGCCCGCGCCTCGTCCAAGCCGCCGAGAAACCCGGCCGCGATAAAGCCGCCGTCGCGGGTCGAGAGCGGCAGACTGTCATCCAATGCCTCGGTGAGGCGCTGGCGCAACAGGCTTAGCGCCGCACTTTGTTCCGCAAGGGAAGAAATTTGTGCTGCCAATTCGCCGCATGGCTCGGGCATTTTGTCGAGCAAGGCGGCCGCCATATGTGCGCCCGCCCGCAAGGCCTGGGCGATGGCTTGCATATCGCGCGGCCCGCCGCGTCGCGCTGCCAAACGGTGTAAGGCGCGCGGTATATCGGGCGTCGTTTTCAGTGCATTACGCGCCAATTCAGCCAAGTCAGGCGCGTCCAAAAAGGCCTGCACCGCGGCCAAGCGCGGCTCAATATTGGCGCAAGCGGTCAATGGCGCATTGAGCCGCGAAGACAATAGCCGCGCCCCGCCTGCCGTCACTGTCGCATCCAAAACATGCAGCAGACTGCCCTCGCGCGCGCCGGCCAAAGTGCGGTTCAACTCAAGGTTGCTGCGCGTCGCCGCATCAAGCGCCATAATATGCGTGTCGGCCTCGATTCGCGGCACGGCGAGATTGACCGGTGTGTCATATTGTGTCGCTTTAAAATAGGACAGAATATGCGCACAGGCGAGATTGACCGCGCGCCCCTCTCCGGCCAGTGCATCGTGACAGGCCAGACCGAATTTTTGCCTAATGGTTTCACCCGCCGCCTTTGAGGCGATATCGCCGACCGGCGACAGCATGGCCGCATCCGCACCGAGGTCGGCGATCTCGACCCCATCCGAATCCAATAATTGCGCCACCGAATCGGGAACAATAATTTCACGCGGGCGCAGCCGCGCCAACAGGGTGGGCAGGCCTGCTAATTCGGTCGATGCAGCAAAAACCCCTCCCGTCGACATATCCGCCCAAGCCACTGCCCAGGCGGCTTTTTGTGCCTTGCCGAGGCAAGCCAATGCGGCAATAAAATTGTGACTTTTGGCATCCAGCAAGCTGTCCTCGCTGAGCGTGCCGGCCGTGACTAAGCGCACCACCTCGCGACGCATAAGGGATTTCGAACCACGCTTTTTGGCCTCTGACGGGTCTTCCGTTTGCTCGCAAATGGCCACACGAAAACCGGCCTTGATGAGACGCTGCAAATAAGTTTCGCTGGCATGGTAGGGCACACCGCACATCGGCACGGCCTGCCCCAAATGCTTACCGCGATGGGTCAGGGTAATATCCAGCGCAGCGGCGGCGGTTACCGCGTCGTCGAAAAACAGTTCGTAAAAATCGCCCATGCGATAAAACAAAAGCGCGCCACGATGCGCTTCCTTAATGGCCAAATATTGCGCCATCATCGGCGTCGGCTTATCACCCCTGGCGGGCTTGGCCGCCTTTGCGGAAGTGTTTTCAGGGCTGGTAGCGGAAACGGACATGGTCGTTACCTTAGCAAAGCGTGCGCTTTGCGACACGCTTTGAGCCTGTTTCGGGCGCAAAAAGCTGTTGAATTTATTTTGCTTTTCTTGCCCACGCCTGCTTGTCTTTGGCGCGGCAAAGCCCTAAAAGCCCATAGAACAGAGACGCCTATGAGTGATACGGATAAAAATTTTACCGATGAGGAAGCCTTACGCTTTCACGCAAACGGCAAGCCGGGCAAGCTTGAAATAAGCCCTACTAAACCGATGGCCACGCAGCGGGATTTGTCGCTCGCCTATTCGCCGGGCGTTGCCGTGCCGGTTGAGGCCATCGCGGAAAATGCCAATGCCTCGTATGATTTGACGGCACGCGGCAATATGGTGGCGGTCATCTCCAATGGCACGGCGATTTTGGGGCTCGGTAATTTGGGGGCGCTGGCCTCCAAGCCGGTCATGGAGGGCAAGGCGGTTTTGTTCAAACGCTTTGCCGATGTCGATTCGATTGACCTTGAAGTGGACACCGAAGACCCGCAAGCCTTTATAGATGCGGTGAAATATTTCGGCCCAAGCTTCGGCGGCATTAATTTGGAAGACATTAAGGCGCCCGATTGTTTCATAATCGAGCAGCAATTGCGCGAGCTGATGGATATTCCGGTATTTCACGATGACCAGCACGGCACGGCAATCATTTGCGCCGCCGGTCTCATCAATGCGCTGCATTTGAGCGGCAAGCAGATGAAAGACATTAAAGTTTGCGTCAATGGTGCCGGCGCGGCCGGTATTGCCTGTTTGGAGCTCATCAAAGCGATGGGCGTGGCGCATGATAATGCGATTTTATGCGACACGAAGGGCGTTATTTATAAAGGCCGCAAAGAGGGTATGAACCAATGGAAATCGGCTCATGCGGCTGATACCAAAGCGCGCAGCCTGGCCGATGCGATGAACGGGGCGGATGTGTTTTTGGGGCTGTCGGTAAAGGGCGCGGTGACCGAAGATATGGTCAAAACCATGGCCGATAAACCGATTATTTTCGCCATGGCCAATCCTGACCCTGAAATTACGCCGGAAGAAGTTGCCGCCATTCGCGATGATGCAATCATGGCTACCGGACGCTCGGATTATCCAAATCAGGTCAATAATGTTTTGGGCTTTCCATATATTTTCCGTGGCGCTTTAGATGTGCGCGCCACCACCATTAATGATGCGATGAAAATTGCCTGCGCCGAGGCTCTGGCCATGCTGGCGCGCGAAGATGTGCCCGATGAAGTGGCCGCCGCCTATGACGGCGAGCGCCCGCGCTTCGGTCCGCACTATATTATTCCGGTGCCGTTTGACCCGCGCCTGATCAGCGAAATTCCGCCTGCCGTGGCGCGCGCCGCCATGGATAGTGGTGTCGCGCGCGCACCGATTGTCGATATGGAGGCCTATCAAGATCGCCTGCAAGCGCGGCTCGATCCGACCGCCAGTTCGATTCAAATCATCATGAACAAATCCAAGCAAAACGCCAAACGAATGATTTTTGCCGAAGGCGAGCAAGAGCAGGTCATTCGCGCCGCCATCGCCTATAAGGATTTGGGATTGGGCGAACCGATACTCATCGGCACTGAACAAATTGTCCGCAACAATATGGCGGCGCTGGGGCTCGAGGGGCGCGATGATATTGAAATTCGCGATACGCGCGCCTCCGACCGCGTCGGCGAATACAGTGCCTTTTTGTTCGAGCGGCTGCAGCGGCGCGGCCGGTTGATGCGCGATTGCGAGCGCATGGTCGCCAATGACCGTAATATTTTTGGCGCTTGCGCTTTGGCGCGCGGTGACGCCGACGCCATGGTCACCGGCGTCACGCGCTCTTATTCGATCACATTAGAAGAGGTCTCGAAAGTCATTGACCCGCGCCCCGGCCAACGCGTCATGGGCGTGTCCATGCTAGTCACGCGTGGCGGGCGGACCGTTATGGTGGCCGACACTAACGTCATTGATATGCCGAGCGCCGAAGAACTGGCCGATATAGCCTGTCAAAGCGCCGCAACGGCGCGCGCTTTGGGTCATGAGCCGCGCGTTGCCATGCTCGCCTATTCGACTTTCGGACACCCTGAAGGTGACCGCTCGGTCTATGTTCGTGAAGCGGTTAAGCTGCTGGACGGACGCAATGTCGATTTCGAATATGAAGGTGAAATGGCGGCCGATGTGGCGCTAAATCGCAATGCCATGCAACGCTATCCGTTTTGCCGCCTCACCGAACCGGCGAATGTTTTGATAATGCCGGCCATTCACTCGGCGTCCATCTCAACCAAAATGCTGGAGGAGCTGGGGCAGGCGACGCTGATCGGCCCGATTCTCATCGGTCTGGAGCAGCCGGTGCAGATTGCCCGTATCGGCGCCACCGCCACGGAAGTGCTGAATATGGCGGCGATTGCCGCTTATGGTTTAGAAAGCATTTAGCTTCAGCCCCGCATCACGCATGGCCTCGCCATGCCAAATCGGTGGCAATATCCTTATCGATCAAAACGTCGCGACCGGCCAAATCGGCCAACGAACGGGCAACCCGCAAAATGCGATTAAAGCCGCGCGCCGTCAGCGTGCCATCATCGACAGTCGGATCGAGCAATTTGCGTCCGCGCGCATCAGGACTAGCCAGGTCGCCTTATGTCTCGCCGCCGAGCCGCGCACTCAAACATTCTTGCCGTGCCACTTGTGCCGCTTGCGCCCTGACCTCACGCTCACGGCTTTAAGACACGGATTCGTCGGGCAAGCCGACCACGGTGAAGGCGTTTTGGCCGGGCGCCAAATGCACTCGCACTTCGACCGGCACGGCTTCGACACCTTGAGGGGCAATGGCTTGAATATTGGCGACCATGACTCCTTTTTCTTTTCTGTCACAAAGCTTAGGGAAAAACGCGACGCCGATAAGTAGGCTTGATTTATGCGGTTTGAAATGATTAACCTATCGGCGAATTTAGAGGTTGCCATGTTAGGCCGTCGCCGCGTCAATGTTGAAATTGGGGATGTTTTTGTCGAGGATTTGCCCGGCAAGAGGTCGATTTTCCGCGCTCTGGGGGTGGCAGAGAGCACCCCGTCTGACAGCTTTTTGAACCATTGGAAAGTGTCTGAATTTCTGCAATTTAACGACCTGCCGCACGCTAAGCTGACACATACCGAAAGCGGTCGACAGAGGGTCATCGCCTGCGATGCGCTGGCACGGCAAGAGATTTACAAAAAACGAAATTAGGCCCGACGCGCTTCAATCGCATCCAAAATCAATGCGGCAATATCTGGCCCGCCAAAGGCTTTTATTTCGCGAATACAGGTCGGCGAAGTTACATTTATCTCGGTCAAATAGCCGCCAATCACGTCAATACCGGCAAAAACAATGCCGCTTTCGCGCAAGGCCGGGCCGATTTGCGCAGCGATCTGCAAATCGCGCGCGTCCAGTTCGCACGCTTCGGGTCGTCCGCCAACATGCACATTGGCGCGCGCATCGCCGTCGGCCGGCACTCGATTGAGCGCCCCCACCGCTTCGCCCTCGACCAAAATCACCCGCTTGTCACCACCGCGCACATCTTTCAAATAGGCTTGCGCAATGATCGGCTCTCTGGCTTCCATAAACATATCAATCAGTGAGCCGAAATTTTCATCATCGGCGCGCACCCGAAAAACACCGGCCCCGCCATTGCCGAATAGCGGCTTTAGAATAATGTCGCCATGGGCGGCGCGAAAATCATCCAACGCTTGTCGCTCGCGCGTCATCAAGGTAGGTGGCAGAAGGCCATCAAATTGCACCGGGAAGATTTTCTCCGGCGCATTGCGCACAGCGACCGGATCATTGACTACCAAAGTGCGCGGATGAATGCGTTCCAAAAAATGGGTGGCGGAAATATAATGCATATCGAAAGGTGGGTCTTGGCGCATCAAAACCACATCCATTGTTGCCAAATCAAGGCGCGCTTCAGCGCCCAAATCGAAATGCGCGCCCAACTTATCGGCCACGGCCAGTGGCTGCACGAGCGCGCTCGCCTTGCCGTCCAGCATAGCCAGCGTATCGGGTGTGTAATAAAAAAGCTCATGGCCACGCTCTTGCGCTTCCAAAGCGAGCGCGAAGCTGGTGTCGCCGACAATATCAATATCAGCAATCGGGTCCATTTGAATGGCAATCTTCAATGCCTTTTTTGCGGCCATATACTTACCTCAAGCCCCGTTATAACTGTCAGCAGTTTCGGGCAAATCGCGCCATCACTCAAGCACAAACCCTAGCTGCGGTTGCGCCAGGCGTTTTTTTAAATGTGAGGTAAAGGGCCAGCGCGCCAGGGCAAGCGCGTCAAAGCTCTAGCGACAAAGCTGCAAGGCCGGCTTTTGCCGAAAAATTGCCCCGCTGCAGCCTCAATGCGCTGCCATTAGCGCGGCCTAATGGACGAGCACGCTGCGGCCAAGCGGCCAATCCCGTTTTAGTTTTCCTGTGCGCCGGTCGCCGTGTCATGTTTTTGTTTTTGTTTTTTTCCTTCCCGGTCGCGCTCCGCGTCGCCATCAAGCATTAAGGCGCGCGCATAGATCGTGCGGCGGCTTTCCCCGCTCAAGTCAGCCACCGTCTGCACCGCATCGCGGCGGCTCATCTGGGCCATCGCATCGACCAGCATGGCGTCTATCGCGGCGGCGTCGAAAGCCGTGTCGCGCGGCGGTGCGATGAGCACGGTAATTTCACCGCGCGGCGCATGATCGGCAAAATGGGCGCGCACCTCATCAAGTGAGCCGCTTACCACTTCTTCAAATGTTTTGGTCAATTCGCGCGCCACACAAATTTCGCAAGCGCCGTAAACCACGGCAATATCGTCCAATAAGGCAGGCAGGCGGCGTGCCGCCTCAAACACCACCAATGTGCCGCCGCGCACCGCTTTCAAATTTTCAAGCGCGCTTTGTCGTGCCGCGCTTTTGGGCGGCAAAAAACCGGCAAAGGTGAAGCGGTCGCTGGGTAGGCCGGAAATCGACAAAGCCGCGATCGGGGCGGAAGCGCCGGGAATGGCCGTCACCGCATGACCGGCGGCGCGGGCTTCGCGCACCAATTTCATGCCGGGGTCGGAGATGAGCGGCGTGCCGGCATCAGATATCAACGCCACGGCCTTGCCATCTGCCAAAGCGGCAAGAATTTTCGGACGCGCCTTTGCGCCATTATGTTCATGATAGGCGGCGGTTGGAGTTTGAATGGCGTGGTGGGCCAATAATTTTGACGAATTGCGAGTGTCTTCACAATAAATCACATCAACCGCAGCCAAAACATCCAAGGCCCGCAAGCTGATGTCGCGCGCATGCCCCAATGGGGTCGAAACAATATATAGTCCGCCGCCCAGTGCTTGTTCTTCTGCCTGCCACGCGGCGGCGCGGTATCGGGCCTGTTCATCCATGCCGCATCTTAGCGCGTCGACCGCGCCCTGTCTGCCCGCATGCAACCCACGCCCGAAAGCCGCCATATTCTTACGCCACACTTGATTATGCATTTACTTAGACCTCCACGCTCGATAGGGTCGCCTTTTATGGTTGGAAGCAGAGCCGCATGATGCAAGACGCGAAAAATATATCCGCTATGGGCGCCATAAAACGGCCTGTCACCCTGTGCGCCGGCTTGGCAATGCTCGGTTTTTTGGCTGCCTGTGGTGGGGCTCCGGCCCCGCTGGCAAAAGATGATGCCACCCAGCGCGCTTCGATTGCGCCGAAAAGCCAGCCGGTGCGAATTATGGCGATTGACAAAACTGCCTATCCCGCGCCGCCGCCACGTCCTGCCAAAGTGCGCATTCTTGGTTTGCTCTTGCCTTTGAGCGATAAGCGCGAGGCCATTCGCAGCCTTGCCGGCCATTTATATAATAGCGCGCAAATGGCGCTATTTGATGCGCCGGCCCAAAGTCTCGTCATCAGCCTGCACGACACGAAAGGCACGGCTGAAGGCGCACAGGAGGCGGCCAAAGCGGCCATTGCGGCGGGCGCCGATATTATTGTCGGGCCGCTGTTCGGCTCTTCGGTTACCGCCATGCAACCGGTATTGGCCGGCCGCAGTGTGCCGGCCTTTGCCTTTTCCAACGATGCCAGCGCGGCAACGGATGGCTTGTGGCTGATGGGCTTTTTACCCGAGCAAAATATTGACCGCATTGTGTCGGAAGCGATTGCGCAAGGTTTGACGCGGTTCGGCGCACTGGTGCCTGACGGGGTGTTCGGCGCGCGCATTGCCGCCAGCTTTGCCGCTTCGGTTGACCGCTTTGGCGGCACCATTGTGCAAACCGAGACCTATCCGCCCGACGCCGAAAGCATGTTCGACCCTGTGCGCCGCCTGGCCCGTTTTGATGAAAGAAAAGCCGCCCATATGGCTGAAATGCAACGCCTGACCGATGAGGCTTTGGCGCTTCTACCCGTCCGCATTGACGACGAAACCGGCCTGCCCGTTGCGCCGCCCGACGAGGCTGGGGCGGTGTTTAAATTATTGGGCGATGATGCGCCTGAGTTGGTGTCAGCCTATGAGGCTTTGGCCTTGGTCGAAACCTTGGGCGACATTCCTTATGATGCGGTGTTCATGCCAGAAGGCGGCCTGGCGCTGCGAAATCTGGCGCCGCTTTTGCCCTATTTCGATATCGACCCGCGCCGCGTCAAATTTATCGGCACCGGCTTGTGGGATGACCCAACTTTGAGCCAAGAGCCGCCTCTGCACGGCGGCTGGTATGCCGCTGCGCCGAGCGCCAATTGGAGCGGCTTTGCCGCGCGCTATGAGGCGATTTATGACGCTGCACCACCGCGCCTTGCCAGCATGGCCTATGACGCAGTGGCATTGGCGGCGCGCTTATCGGGTTTTCAAACCGAGTCGCCCTTTGCCGCCGAACTGCTGATGGATCCGAACGGGTTCAGCGGCATTGACGGTATTTTTCGTCTGAACGCGGGTGGTCTTAATGAGCGCGGCTTGACGGTGCAGGAAGTGACGCGAGCGCGGTCGCGTGAAATCAGCCGCCCGCCACGCAGTTTTGTTGAGCATGACCGACGCCTTGAAGCGGCAATGAGCTTGGCTGAGGCGCTGCGCCGGTCCAATCCCGACCGCGCCTTGCCCAATTTGCCCGATACAACAGACAACGTCACACAAGACAAGCTTTCGCCATCACAAGACGCGCCGCGGGAAACAATCAATGCAATTTCCGGCGATAATGCGGTGACGCTCACGCCAGCAGGCGTCCAATAATATAATCTAATAAAAGCCGCCCTTTGTCACTTGCCTGCAAGCAATCATCGCGCGCCATCAAAAGCCCGTCTTCTTGCAAGCCCATGAGGTTCGCCTTATCGAAGCTGACCCCTTGCGCCGCCAAGGCCTCGAAGGGCCGGCCGTCAGTCAAGCGTAGCCCGAGCATCACCGCCTCTTCAGCCGCCTCTGCGTCGGATAATTTGTTGAGATCCCAGCCATGGCCTTTTTTCTGACAGGCCGTCAACCATTCTTGCGGCTGACGCAAGGCCAGGCTGGCATGTTTTTTGCCGTCCAACGTCAGGCGGCCATGCGCGCCGGGGCCGATGCCCGCATAATCGCCGCCCTGCCAAACGGCATGATTGTGACGACATATATGCGTCGGTGCGGCATGGTTTGAAACTTCGTAAGGCGGCAGGCCGGCCGCGGTGCACAGGCTTTGCGTCAACTCGAATAAATCGGCCGCTGCCTCTTCATCGGGCAGGGCAAGCTTGCCGCGTAGCGCGCGCGCATGAAACGGTGTATCCGGCTCAAGGGTCAATTGATAAAGCGACATATGTTGCGGTGCCAAAGCGAGCGCTGCGCTTAATTCTCTTTGCCAATCATCTAATGACTGGTCGGGGCGGGCATAAATCAAATCAAAGCTGGTGCTGTCAAATATTTCCTGCGCCGCATCAAAAGCGCGGCGCGCCTCATCAGCGCTATGGGTGCGGCCGAGAAATCTGAGCGCCGCATCGTCAAAGGCCTGCACCCCCAGAGACAATCGCGTTATGCCGGCTTGGCGCAGCTTTTGCATATGCGGCGCCGGGGCGCTGACCGGATTGGCTTCCAGCGATATTTCAGCATGCACCGCCAGCCCCCAGAGGGCGTCAATGTGGTTCAAAATATCGTCGACCAATTCAGCCGGCATGAGCGATGGCGTACCGCCACCGAAAAACACGCTTTGCACCTGGCCAACAGGGCGCAACCCATGCGCATAAGCCAATTCGGCGCGATAGGCGGCCAGCCAGTCTTGCGGGTCGGCGGTGTTTTTATGCGCCGCGTAAACATTAAAATCGCAGTAGGGACAAATGGCCGAACAAAACGGCCAATGCAAATAAATGCCGAGCAGCGGCATATTATCAGCTTCAGCGCTCTGCGCAGCTTGGCTCACTTTGGCTTATCCGCAAAACACGCCGCCACTAATTGGGCAAAGGCATCAGCGCGATGGGACATAGCATGTTTGGCCTCCGCGTTCATTTCGCCAAAAGTCAAATCGCCACCCTTAGGCAGGAAAATAGGGTCATAGCCGAAACCGTTTTTGCCGCGCATCGGCCACACCAGACGGCCCTCAACCGTGCCCTCAAAACTTTCGACATGGCCGTCAGGCCAAGCCAAAGACAGGGCACAGATAAAACGTGCCGTCCGCGGCACATATTTTTGGCGCTGCGCTTTTTGGTTGAGCGCCATTTCAACTTTGTGCATGGCGAAATCAAAATCGCGGCCATTGGCGGTCTCGGCCCAGCGCGCCGAATAAATTCCCGGCGCACCGTCCAGCGCATCGACCGCCAAGCCGCTATCATCAGATAAGGCCGGAAGTCCCGCCGTGGTAGCAGCGGCCAAAGCCTTCAATTCGGCATTGGCGACAAAAGTCTCGCCAGTTTCTTCCGGCTCAGGCAAGCCAAGCGCAGCCGCGCCGACCGTCTCGACAGCGAAGTCAGCCAATAAATCAGCAATTTCCACCAGCTTGCCCTCATTATGGCTGGCAACAATCAATTTCGGCGCAGTGAACTGGCGCGCCATTTACAACCCAACCGCCTGTTTTTGCATGACGACCAATTCGGCAATGCCTTTTTTGGCCAAATTGAGCAGAGCCTGGAATTCAGATTCTTCAAACGCCGCCCCTTCCGCCGTGGCCTGAATTTCCACTAGCTTGCCGCTGCCGGTGATGACAAAATTGCCGTCCGTATCGGCGGCGCTGTCTTCATCATAATCCAAATCAGCCACTGGCAGGCTTTGATAAATGCCGCAGGATAAAGCGGCTAGTTGGTCAGTAATGACGCCGCCCATGACCGGTGTTGAGATAACCCCGTTAGCCTTCATTTTTTCAGCGCACAAATAAAGCGCCACCCACGCACCGGTTATCGACGCCGTGCGCGTGCCGCCGTCGGCTTGAATGACATCGCAATCAAGCGAGATCTGGTTTTCGCCCAGGGCCTCCAAATTCACCACGGCGCGCAATGAGCGGCCAATCAGCCTTTGAATTTCTTGCGTGCGGCCCGATTGTTTGCCGGCATTGGCCTCGCGGCGCGTACGCTCACCGGTAGCGCGCGGCAGCATGCCATATTCCGCCGTCACCCAGCCGCGCCCCTGACCGCGCAACCAGGGCGGCACGCGGGTTTCCAAAGAGGCGGTGCACAAAACATGCGTGTCGCCAAATTTCACGAGGCACGCACCTTCTGCGTGCTTGGAGACATTTGTTTCAAGGCTGACGGCGCGGAGCTGGTCGGCGGCACGGCCTGAGGGGCGGGAAACGGGCATGAAAAATCCTTTCGCTAGTCGCTTTATCTAACGCTTAAGGAAAAGCGGAGCAAGATAAAGCTGTGGGCAAGCCGGCGCGCCTCGCTTAAACTGCACCGGATGACCGAGCTTGCCGATTTGACGTCCCGTGCCCGTGCCATTTTTGGCCATATTGTTGAAGCCTATCTCAAAACCGGCGCGCCCATTGGCTCGAAAAACCTAGCCGATGTGCTGGATGAGAAATTGTCACCGGCTAGCATTCGCTCGGCCATGGCCGAGCTGGAAGCGATTGGGCTTTTATATGCGCGGCTTGTGCCGATGGTCGACCATACGGCCAAGCTGGTCAGCGCTTTATTGTCGGCGCAGAAGGAGGCTTGATTTTGCCTGCCGGGCACCCTAACTAAGCGTCACTAAATGCCTCGGAAAACCGATAGGGGAAGCCCATGATTGAAAATGAGAAGCCGCAAAATGACGCGCCCGATGATCAGCCAGACGCGAAAGAGCCCGCTGGCGGCGATGGCGGGGCGGTTGAGCCAATAAATGAAACGATAAATGAGCCGACACATGAACCAACGGCGGAAGAGCGTTTGGCCGAAATCAATGATCAGCTTTTACGCAGCCTGGCCGAGCTGGAAAACACCCGCCGACGCGCCGCGCGTGACCGCAGCGAAGCGCTGAAATTCGGCGCCATGGGGTTTGCCCGCGATATGTTGGGTGTGGTTGATAATTTGCAACGCGCCCTCAAAGCGATGCAGGATTTAGGCGATGACATGCCCGATGCGACCCGCAACGTGCTGGACGGGGTCGCCGCCACTGAGCGTGATTTATTGGCCGCCCTGGCGCGCCATAAAGTCACTCCTCTCTCGCCCTTGGGCGAAAAATTTGACCCCAATTTGCACGAAGCGCTGTTTGAGGCACCGGGCACGGGGCAAGACGGCGGCACGATTATCGAAATTGTCGAAACCGGCTATATGATGGAAGAGCGGTTATTGCGCCCCGCCAAAGTCGGCATCGCCAAAGATTGACAAAGCCTGAAACATTCGCGTGGGTTTGCATAAAAGCGGCACGGGATTTCAAGAACGGCGGCGCAGAAAATAAAACATGGCGGGGGCTTGCAGGGGGCAAACAGCCTTCCTATATGAGCGTCAGATAAACCAAAAGGCGCCATTGGGCGCGCATGGAGCGACAACATGGGTAAAGTCATCGGAATTGATTTGGGCACGACCAATAGCTGCGTCGCCGTTATGGACGGGACCAACGCGCGGGTCATTGAAAATGCCGAGGGCGCGCGAACCACGCCTTCCATGGTCGGCTTTACCGAAGAGGGCGAACGCTTGACCGGCCAACCTGCCAAACGCCAAGCCGTGACCAACCCGCTTAACACATTATTTGCCATTAAGCGCCTTATCGGCCGCCGTTTTGACGATCCGGCGACCAAAAAAGACAAGGAAATGGTGCCGTTTGAAATCATCGCCTCCGATGGCGGGGACGCTTGGGTTGAGGCGGGCGGCGAAAAATACTCACCATCGCAAATATCGGCCTTTATTTTGCAAAAAATGAAAGAAACGGCAGAAGACTATTTGGGCGAAAGCGTTAATCAAGCGGTCATTACCGTGCCCGCCTATTTCAATGACGCGCAGCGCCAAGCGACCAAAGATGCCGGCAAAATTGCCGGGCTTGAGGTTTTGCGCATCATTAATGAGCCGACGGCTGCCTCCCTGGCTTATGGGCTGGATAAAAATGACGGCCAGACCATTGCCGTTTATGATTTGGGTGGCGGCACATTTGACGTTTCCATTTTGGAGATCGGCGATGGCGTTTTTGAAGTGAAGTCGACCAATGGCGACACCTTCCTAGGCGGTGAAGATTTCGACATGGCGCTGGTCGAACATTTGGCAGAAGAGTTTAAAAAGGAAAACGGTATCGATTTGCGCGGCGATAAAGTCGCCCTACAAAGGCTGAAAGAGGCGGCAGAAAAGGCCAAAATCGAATTGTCTTCAGCCGCCCAGACCGAAATCAATCTACCCTTTATCACGGCTGATGCGTCGGGTCCGAAACATTTGAATCTAAAGCTGACCAAAGCGGCCTTTGAGGGGCTGGTCGAAAATCTTGTGCAGCGCACCCGCAAGCCTTGCGAGGCAGCGGTAAAAGATGCCGGCGTCGCACTGTCAGATATTGATGAAGTCGTGCTGGTCGGCGGACAGACCCGCATGCCGCGCATTCGCGAATTTGTCAAAGACGTGTTCGGCAAAGAGCCCAATATGAGCGTCAATCCGGATGAAGTGGTGGCCATGGGCGCGGCCATTCAAGCCGGTGTGCTGCAGGGCGATGTCAAAGATGTGCTGCTTTTGGATGTCACGCCCCTATCCTTGGGCATTGAAACCTTGGGCGGCGTGTTTACCCGCCTGATTGACCGCAACACAACCATTCCGACCAAAAAAAGTCAGGTCTTTTCAACCGCTGATGACAATCAATCGGCGGTCACCATTTCGGTCTGCCAGGGCGAGCGCGAAATGGCCGCAGATAATAAAAATCTCGGCCAGTTCAATCTCGAGGGCATTCCCCCGGCACCGCGCGGCGTGCCGCAAATCGAGGTGACCTTCGATATTGACGCCAATGGCATTGTCAATGTGTCGGCCGCCGATAAGGCGACCGGCAAGGAGCAAGCAATTCGCATTGAGGCTTCGGGCGGGCTGTCGGATGATGATATTGAGCAAATGGTAAAAGATGCCGAGGCCAATGCAAGCGCCGATAAGGAACGCCGGGAGCAGGTTGAGGCGCGCAATAATGCCGAAGCGCTGATCCACGCGACGGAAAAATCGATTGCGGAAAATGAAGACAAAATCGAAGGTGCCGATAAGGACGCGGCGCAGGCCGCCATGGGCGAGCTGAAAACTGCGCTGGAAGGCGATGATATGGATGCGATTAATGAAAAAGCCCAAGCGCTGAGCCAGGCGGCGATGAAAATCGGCGAAGCCGTCTATCAGGCACAGCAGGCCGAATCGGCGGCCAATGATGCCGCCCATGATGGCGCCGCGCAAGGCGATGACGACAATGTGGTGGATGCTGAATTTGAAGAAGTATCCGACAATGAGGGCGAATCGGATAACGACCAAAAAGCCTCCTAACGGGCAAGCACAAACTGCCAAAAGGGGGCGGCATGGCCAAGGCCGATTATTATGACCAATTGGGGGTTGACCGTTCGGCCAATGCAGCCGAGCTGAAAACGGCCTATCGCAAATTGGCCAAAAAATATCATCCCGATATCAATCCGGGCGACGCCGCGGCGGAACAGAAATTCAAGGACATTTCCGAAGCCTATGAGGTGCTGAAAGACGACCAGTCACGAGCCGCTTACGACCAGTTTGGTCATGCCGCTTTTGAACAAGGCGGCGGCGCGGGTGGCATGGGCGGCGGCTTTTCCGGCTTTGGCGATATTGGCGATATTTTTGAAGAGTTTTTTGGCGGCTCTGGTCGTGCTGCGGGACGCGGCGGCCAGCGCCGTGCGCGCCGTGGCGATGATTTACGCACCGAGGTCAATATCAGCCTGCAAGAAGCCTATGACGGCACCGAAAGGCAGGTCAATGTAGCCCGCGCCGCCGCCTGCCAAAGCTGCAATGGCTCGGGCGCCAAACCGGGCACCCAGCCGGGCACCTGCCCGACCTGCCATGGGCACGGCAAAGTGCGCGCACAGCAGGGTTTTTTCACCATTGAGCGGCCATGCCATAGCTGTCAGGGCAGCGGCCAAATTATCGCCGAGCCGTGCGGCGATTGTCGCGGCGGCGGCCAGACCCGCGACACCCGTAATCTGTCCGTTGCCATTCCGGCCGGCGTCGAAGACGGCACACGCATCCGCCTGTCAGGCGAGGGCAATGCCGGGGCCAATGGCGCGGCCTATGGCGACTTATATGTTTTCGTCAATATTGCGCCGCACGGTATTTTGCGGCGCGACGGGGCCGATCTTTTCTGCGCCATGCCGGTGCCGTTCGATATTGCGGTGCGCGGCGGCGCGGTCAATGTGCCGCTTATGGCGGGTAAAACCGTCAAGCTGACCATTCCGGCCGGCGCCCATTCGGGGCAACAGTTTCGCCTGCGCGGGAAAGGCATGCCTGTTTTGCGGGCGCGAAATTTCGGCGATCTTTACGTGCAGATTGAGGTCGAGACGCCGACCGGTCTGACGCGCGAACAAAAGAAGCGCTTTGAGGCTTTTGCCGATAGTCTTGATGCTGGCAATTATCCCGAGGTCAGCACTTTTCGAGACCGCGCCCAAAAAGCTGACGCAAAGCGATAGAGCCGGGCCGCGAACCCTGCTATAAAAGGTGCCATGAAACTGATTGTAAATGGCTGCGCTGGCCGCATGGGGCGGGTGCTGATAAGAATGATCGACGAACACGACGGCGTTGAGCTGGCGGGCGGGCTGGAAGCCGCCGGCAGCGCCGCTTTGGGCGAAGATTTGGGGGTGCTGGCAGGTCGTGAAAAGCTGGGCCTGACGGCCAGCGATGATGCGCTGACATTAATGAGCCAAGCCGATGGGCTGATTGATTTTACCACCCCTGCTGCCAGTATCGAATTGGCCGCACTGGCCGCGCAAGCCCGCCTTGTCCATATTATCGGCACCACCGGATTTAACACCGTGCAAGAAGAAGCAATTGCTGCTGCAGCGCGCCATGCGCGCATTGTCAAATCGGGCAATATGAGCCTTGGCGTCAATGTGCTCGCCGGGCTAGTCAAGCAAGCGGCAGCGCAATTGGGCGAACAATGGGACATTGAAATTCTTGACATGCATCACCGCCACAAGGTCGATGCGCCTTCGGGCACGGCTTTGCTTTTGGGTGCTGCGGCAGCTGACGGCCGCGGCGTTAAACTGGACGCCGCCAAAGAGAGCGGACGCGACGGCATTGATGCGGCGCGCAGCCGCGGCGCTATCGGCTTTGCCGCCTTGCGCGGCGGCTCGGTGGTCGGCGAGCACGAGGTTATACTCGCCGGTAAAAATGAACAAATTCGCCTTGCGCACCGCGCCCAAGACCGCGATATATTTGCCCGCGGCGCACTGGCCGCTGCCTTATGGGCGCAACAGCGCCCCGAAGGGCTTTACACCATGCAAGATGTATTGGGGCTTTAGGCCAAGCTTTCTTCACACGAAAAACAGGCAAGGGAAAATCAGATGAGCCATTTGGTGCTGGTCCGTCACGGACAAAGCGAGTGGAATGAGAAAAATTTATTCACCGGTTGGCGCGACCCTGATTTAACCGCACAGGGAGCGAGCGAGGCTAAGGCCGCTGGGCGCGCGCTGAAGGCCAAAGGTCTGGTTTTTGACATCGCCTTCACATCGGATTTGCAACGGGCGCAAAAGACCCTGGCGCTTTTATTGGTCGAGCAGGGCCAAAGCGATTTGCCGACAATCAAAAACCAGGCGCTCAATGAGCGCGATTACGGTGATTTGGCCGGTCTCAATAAAGATGATGCCCGCGAAAAATGGGGTGAAACGCAAGTGCATATTTGGCGGCGCTCTTATGACACGCCGCCGCCCGGCGGCGAAAGCCTGAAAGATACAGGCGCGCGGGTCCTGCCCTATTATGAGGCCGAAATCGAGCCTTTGGTGAAAAGCGGCAAAAATATTCTGATTGCTGCGCATGGCAATAGTTTGCGGTCTTTGGTGATGAAGCTTGAGGGGCTGAGCGCGTCGGAAATTCTCGCCGTCAATATTGATACCGGCGTGCCCTATATCTACCAAATGGACGATGATGCGGGTGTCACGGATAAAATGATTTTGGCGCGCTAGCCAAGCCATTTTGAATTATGCAGAGGCCGGTTGCGATGCCAGGCGGTGGCGCCGCCCATATAAGGCGGTTTGCAAGCTAGCGGCCAAGCTTTCACGCTCTTCGGGGGCCAAAAACGCTCCGACCGAGACATATTTACCATGGCTCGACAAAATCAGCGCGCCAATTTCTTCGCCCTGTGCGCCGAAGCGCTCCAAAGTCACGCGCACCCAATAGGGGTCAAACTCCCATTTACGCGCCGCGCCCAAAGGGGTGACCTGGCTGAAGATCAGTTTTTCTGCTTCCATGCTCAGCGTTTCATAGCGCTTGCCATAGCGATAATTGAGCCGAAACGCGACATAGAGCAGCGCCACATCAAGCCCGAAAAAGCCGAAAACCGGCCACGCTCCGAGCGACCAGAAATAGCCACCGACAATAACCGATATGGCGGTGAAAAATATCATCAGCCATAAAAAGCCGCGCCGCGACAGCGACATATTGGGGCGCAGCACAAGGTCAAAATTATCCGGCAGGAGTGTCGGCTTTTCCATATCGGAAAAATTAGGGCTTGGCGGCACAAAACAAAAGGGAAGGATTGTCGCGGGCGATTTGCTGGTTTATGACAAGCCCATGAGCCGCTCGCGCCAAATGCCCGCCGATGATATTGTCTCGTTTTTCGCCAAATTGGCGGAGGCCGATCCGGCGCCGCGCACCGAGCTGGCTTATAAAAATCATTTCACGCTTTTGGTCGCCGTTGTTTTATCGGCCCAAGCGACCGATATTGGCGTCAATCGGGCGACCAAAGGATTGTTTGAAAAAGCCGATAGCGCCGAAAAAATGGTGGCGCTGGGGGAAGCGAAAATCCGCGAGGCGGTCAAAACCATCGGGCTTTACCGCAATAAAGCGAAAAACGTGTTTTTGCTGTCGCAAAAATTAGTCGCGGAATATGACGGCAAAGTGCCTGAAACAATGGACGCGCTATTGGCGCTGCCCGGGGTCGGCCGCAAAACCGCCAATGTGGTGATGAATGAGGCTTTCGGCATTGCCACATTTGCCGTCGATACGCATGTGTTTCGCCTTTCCAATCGCAGCGGGCTGGCACCCGGCAAGGATGTATTGGCGGTCGAGAAAAAACTCGGCAAAAAAGTGCCCGAACCCTATCGCATGCATGCGCATCATTGGCTAATTTTGCATGGCCGCTATGTCTGCTTGGCGCGCAGGCCGAAATGCCATATTTGTCCGGTGTATGATTATTGCCGCTTCAAAGATAAAGCCAAAATTAAGGATGACACATGACGCAAGAAACCACGCCACAAATGCCCGAAAACGGATTGATTACCGGTATGGGAGCCGCTTTGGTGGATTTATTTTTCACCATCAGCGAAGAGGAATTGATCGCCTTGGGCAGCCCGAAAGCTTCCATGTCCCTCATTGACGCGGCGCAATCTTCGGCGCTGCAAGAAAAACTTACCATCGATACGCGCCAGCCCGGCGGCTCGATTGCCAACTCCATTGCCGGCATGGCAGCGCTTGGCATGGCGACCGGCTTTATCGGCAAAATCGGCGATGATGATTTGGGCCGCGTTTTTGCCCATGCCTTTGCCAGGGGGCATGTGCGCTTTCCAGTTACCCCATTGTCTGGCGCACCTACCGGCCATTGTCTGGTGCTCGTCACGCCCGATGCCGAGCGCACCATGCACACCGTGCTGGGGGCATCGGTGACTACGGCGGTACATGATTTGGACGCGCCATTATTGGCCGATACCGGTCTTTTATTCGGCGAAGGCTATTTATGGGACAGCCCCAGCGCGCGCGCCGCATTTCTCGCGGCGGCCGAAAAAGTCCGCAGTCGGGGCGGTAAAGTGGCCTTCTCGCTGGCCGATGGCCTCTGCGTGGCGCGGCATCATGCGGCCTTTATGGCGCTTTTGGGCGACATAGATATTGTGCTGGCCAATGAGGCGGAAATAAAAGCCCTATTGGGCACAGATGACCCCGATGACATAGCCGAAGAAATCGACGCTTACGATGTGATGGCGGCGGTGACGTTTGGCGCAGATGGGGCGCATTTATTTGACAAATCAGCGCGCGCCCATGTGCCGGCGCAGAAATTAACGGCCGATGAAATTGTCGATTTGACCGGTGCCGGTGACCAATTTGCCGCCGGTTTTTTGGCCGGCCTGCATCAGGGAATGTCGATGGAGGAGGCGGCGACTATGGGCATTGACGCGGCCAGTGCCGTTATCCGCCATATCGGACCGCGTCCGCCGCTCGGCTGAATTGGTTCAAATTTTGCGCAGCAAAACGCGGTCAATGCCATGGTCTGCACCTTTATGCAAAATTAGATCGGCGCGCGCCCGCGTCGGTAAAATATTCTCGGTCAGGTTTTTCAGATTAATCCGCGTCCAAATATCGACCGCGGTTGCCTCGGCCTGTTTGTCATCGAGCTCGGCATAGCGCTCAAAATAGGCGTTGGGCTCACGAAACGCCGTTTGGCGAAGCCCCATAAAGCGCTCAACATACCAGCGCTGCACAATCTCGGCCTCGGCATCAATATAAATGGAAAAATCAAAATAATCGGAAACAAAGGGTATCTCCGTGCCCTCCTTGGCCAACACCGCCGGCTGCAGGACATTCAAGCCTTCGACAATCAAAATATCAGGGCGGGAGATGCGAATTTTTTCCTCCGGCAAAATATCATAGGCAATATGGCTATAGACCGGCGCTTCGGCAGCGGTGCGTCCCGATTTAATATCGGCTAGAAAGCCGCGCAACCGTTTTAGGTCAAAACTTTCGGGAAACCCTTTGCGTTCCATCAAGCCGCGTTCTTGCAAAATCTGATTGGGAAACAAAAACCCGTCCGTGGTAATCAGCTCGACTTTCGGATGCGATGGCCAGCGCGCCAGCATTTCGCGCAAAATGCGCGAGGTTGTGGATTTGCCGACTGCCACCGAACCGGCGACGCCGATGATAAAAGGCACTTTCGCTTCGCTTCCCAGAAACGCATTGGTCGCACCATAAAGCGTTTGCGTCGCCTCGACATACAGGCTCAAAAGCCGCGACAAAGGCAGATAGATTTCCTCCGCTTCAGCCAGCGAAATGGTTTCGCCAAGACCGCGCAAATTATCCAGCTCTGCTTCGGTCAGCGTCATTTCCGCGCCTTGGCGCAGTTTGCCCCATTCATCGGCGCTGAAAGCGCGATAAGGCGACAGCTCATTTTCCAACATTAGTGCTTATTCCCGCGCGATGCTTTCTCGGCCAGGCCCGATACGCCGGCGCGCGCTTGCAGCACCTCGACCACTTGTTTCGGCGTCAAGCCGCGCGCCGCCAGCACCACCAGCCAGTGATAAATCAAATCGGCGCTTTCGGCCAAAAGCGCCTCATCATTGCCGGTCAATGCCGCCGTCACCGTCTCAACGGCTTCTTCGCCCAACTTATTGGCCGCGCGTGGCAGGTCGGCCAATAATTGCGCCGAATAGCTGGCGTCGGGCGCAGCCGCACGGCGCGCCTCTATTTCGGCAAAAAGCTCGTTCAAAAAAGCCAAATCATCCATGGGCCTGTTTCCTCTGCGCTCTTCGCTTGCCTTGTTAGCGTTTTTTCATGCAACGTTCAAACAAACTGTCATTGCCGCACCGGCAGACCCGCGGCGGCCAGAGCGGCACGCGCTTCGCCGATCGTATGCGTGCCGAAATGAAATATGGAAGCCGCCAGAACCGCGCTGGCGTGGCCGTCGCGCACGCCGGCGACCAAATGCTCCAATGTGCCGACCCCGCCCGAGGCAATCACCGGCACGGACACCGCATCGGCAATGGCGCGCGTCAGAGCCAAATCAAAGCCCAATTTTGTACCGTCGCGGTCCATAGAGGTAAGGAGAATTTCACCGGCCCCTCGCGCCGTCATGTTTTTGGCGAAACCGACCGCCTCAATGCCGGTCGCTTCACGCCCGCCATGGGTAAAAATTTCCCAGCGCGCGCCGTTTTCATCTTCGTCGACCTGTTTGGCATCGAGCGCCACAACAATGCATTGGCTGCCGAATTTTTCTGACGCCGCGGTAATAATATCGGGGTTGTTGACCGCCGCCGTGTTGAAGGAGACCTTGTCGGCACCGGCCAGCAATAATTTGCGCACATCGGCCACTTCGCGCACCCCGCCACCCACGGTCAACGGCATGAAACATTGCTCGGCCGTGCGCTGCACCGCATCAATAAGCGTGTCGCGCCCCTCATGGCTGGCCGAAATATCGAGAAAGCACAATTCATCCGCCCCGGCCGCATCATAGGCGCGCGCCGCTTCAACCGGATCACCGGCATCGATCAGATCGACGAAATTGACGCCCTTAACGACACGCCCCCGATGCACATCAAGACAGGGTATGATGCGGATTTTCAGCATGGCTTAACGCACCCCATCCAGCGCCAAAGCGGCCGCTGCATCGAGCCGCCCGTCATACAGTGCGCGACCGGAAACGGCCCCGACAATGCCTTTGTCTTTCAGCCCCAGTAGCGCCTTCACATCATCCAGCCCGGCCAGTCCGCCCGAGGCAATGACCGGAATGGAAATGCTTGCCGCGAGTTTTTGAGTCGCCTCAATATTCACGCCCATTAGCAGGCCGTCACGGTCAATGTCGGTATAGATAATCGCCGCCACGCCGACATCTTCGAATTGTCGCGCCAAATCGGCAGCTGTCATTTGTGTCGCTTCAGCCCAGCCCTCAACCGCGACAAAACCGGCGCGCGCATCAATGCCGACAATAATGCGGCCAGCAAATTGCCGACAAGCTTCGCGCACCAAATCAGGGTCGCTGTGCGCGACGGTCCCCAAAATGACGCGGTCAATGCCGGCGCCGAGCCAACCCTCAATATTGTCAAGGCTGCGAATCCCGCCACCGAGCTGGGTGGTGACGCCGGCGCTTTGGCAGCCTTTGACGATCGCCTCAACCGCATTGCGATTGACGCTGACGCCGGCAAAGGCGCCGTCCAAATCGACAATGTGCAAATGCGAAAAACCTTGCGCCGCGAAGGCCATGGCTTGTGCGCCCGGGTCATTATTGAACACGGTAGTGCGTGCCATATCGCCCTGCTCTAGACGCACGCATTTGCCGTTTTTCAAATCAATTGCCGGAAACAATATCATGGGCGCCACGCCAAAAACCGTTCGATCAAGCCCAGCCCGGCGGCTTGGCTTTTCTCCGGGTGAAACTGCACGCCAAGCATATTATCGCGCGCCATGGCGGCCGTCACCGCGCCGCCATAATCGGTTACGGCGGCAATATCATCTTGCGCGCCATCATCCACCACCGCGCCAAACCCATGCACGAAATAGACATCTTGACCATTGAGGGGGCCGATGACCGGCTGGTCTTGGCGGACGCTGATTTCATTCCACCCCATATGCGGCACCTTCAACGGCGGAGCGACATCCAGCGCACGCACCTCGGCGTCGAACCAGCCCAATCCAAGGTGTGGGGCTTCGCGCGTGGCGCGCTCCAGCCCGTGACGGCACATAAGCTGCATGCCGACGCAAATGCCCAAAAACGGCTTGCCCTTATCCATGACGGCTTCGTGCAGCGCCTCAACCATGCCGTCAATGGTGCGCAAGCCTTGCGCGCAATCACCAAATGCGCCGACGCCGGGCAGAACAATATGCGCCGCTCGGCGCACATCTTCAGGCGCGCCCGAGACCAAAACCGAGCGCTTTTGAGCTTGACGCGCGAAGGCCTTTTCGGCCGAGCGCAAATTGCCCGAGCCGTAATCGATAATGACAATCAAATCTTCTGCTTGGCTCAACTGCCCAACACGCCTTTGGTCGACGGCACCTCATCAGCCTTGCGCGGGTCAATCTCAATGGCTTGGCGCAAAGCGCGCGCCAGCGCCTTGAAACAGCTTTCAACAATATGGTGATTGTTTTCGCCATAGAGGTTTTCGACGTGCAATGTAATGCCGGCGCTTTGGGCAAAGGCTTGAAACCACTCTTTGAACAATTCCGTGTCCATTTCGCCCAATTTTGGTTTGGTCAGATTGACACGCCAAATCAAATAAGGACGTTGTGACACATCAAGCGAAACACGGGTGCAAGTCTCATCCATAGGAATGGTGGCGCTGCCATAGCGCGTCAGGCCCTTAAAATCGCCCAATGCTTCGCGCACCGCCTCGCCCATCACAATGCCGGTGTCTTCGGTCGTATGGTGGAAATCAATGTGCAAATCGCCTTTCGCCTGAAGGTCGATATCAATTAATGAATGGCGCGACAATTGTTCCATCATATGGTCGAGAAAGCCGATACCGGTTGAAACATTATATGTGCCGCTGCCGTCCAGATTGACCTTAACCTTAATTTCGGTCTCTTTGGTGGCGCGCGATTTTTCACCGATGCGAGCAGCCATGATGAACTCCTATTGAAAGCTCGCTTCTTCTAGCAAAATTCGCGGATTTTTCAAAGCCTTGCCGCGCGCAGAGTTATTTGTGGGGGCGGCGCAGGCGCAAATAAAAAGCACCGTCACCGCCGTGATTGGGTGCGGCAGGCCCATATTCGACAATTTGTCCCGCCAACGCATCGCGGTCGAGCCATGTCGGCAAAGCGCGCCGCAGTTTGCCCTCGAGACGCGTGCCCTTGCCGGTAATCACCAAAAGCCAAATCTTGTTTTGCCCTTGAGCGCGCGCGACAAAACGGGCGAGCTGGCGCTCGGCCTCTATCGATGTCAGCCCGTGCAAATCGAGTCGGGCTTCAATGGGCAATGCGCCACGCGCCAAACGGCGACGCGTGCGCGACGTGAGAGCAGATTGCGACGGCGGGGTTTTTGAGTCGGCAGGCCGAGCGGTTTTGGTTTTCACCGACACGGCTTTACGAGGCAGGGCCGGGTTTTGGTCGGTTCTTGCGGGCGTTTTGGATCGGCCGTTTTGCGGCTGGGTGACATGGCGATTGCGGCTGTCGCGCGGCAGCGGGTTTGTTGACGCCGTCAGCCTTTGCCACACCGCCTCATCCTCGGGGCTGGGCTCGGGTGTCGTCTGCTTGTCTTTCTTGCGCGCCATGGCCAAGCCCTTAATCAGCGCGCGTTGCCACTAATTGCCAATTCGGTGTGGCGCTATTATGCGTCCCTTCAAACGACCAAATATCGACACTGGCGGTCGGCGGCGGCAAATTATCTTCGTCAAGCGGGCTATCGACCGCATAGGCGGCCGATATGATTTCGGCGCGCAGGCGTACATCAAGGCGCACGTTATCGCCCTCAACCTCAGCATCATCAAGGGCCGGTCGGTCGAGACGCAAAATGCGGGTTTCCAATTTCTGACCCGCCGCTTGGCGCGCCGCTATTGCCGCCTCAAAAACGGCCGCCACCTCAGCTCCCAAAAAGTCGCGCACGGGGGTTAGGTCATCATCAGCAAAGGCGGTCAAAATCATTTCATAGGCACGCGCCGCGCCGTCGAGGAAGCCCGCCTCGTCAAAGCCCGGGTCAATATCGTTGAAATAAGCAAGCCCGCGCCCCATTGGCGCTGCATCCTCATCTGTCACATCTAATGCATCGCCCATTACCGTCTCTGCCTCCGCTTTGTCGGCAGCGGCATTGGCGGTCGGCGGCGCGCTCGGCTTGGCCTGCGAGGGCGGGTTTTCGTAAGCGTCGCGATTTAGGCGATAGGCATCAGCGCGGCTGCCCGGTTTTTCATCATCATTGCGCGTGCCGAGGACCGACCGCAACCGCCAGCCAATAAGCACGACAATAATCAATAAAATAAGATTTAGCGGGTCCATTAATCTGTCCTTTTTTCTGCGACCATAATGGCCTTTTTTCAGGTAAATGCAAAGCGCTGGCGTTTCCGTCCGACTGCGTTATGCTGGCGCAGGAAAGGAGCTTTCATGGGCTTGCTTGCATTATTCCTGTTCATTGTCCTGCCGATTATCGAAATTTATCTGTTTATCGAAATCGGCGGCGCGCTGGGCCCCGGATGGACAATTATTTTGATTTTCCTGACCGCAGCCATTGGCGTTTGGGCAATGCGCCGTCAGGGCTTGGCGGTCTTGCAAGAGGCGCAAGCAACGCAAAGTGCCGGTCGTCCCCCCTTGGCTGCGGTAGCGCATGGCGTATTGATTTTGCTTGGCGGTCTCTTGCTGCTGGTGCCGGGCTTTTTCACGGACGGCTTAGGCTTTTTATGCTTGTGGCGCCCGGCGCGGCGGGTTTTTATCGCCGTACTTTTGGAGGCGCTTTTGCCACATATTGTCCGCATCCGCCCGATGCGCGGGGCAAGCCATGCTTCGCCCGTGGCGCGCGAAAGCGACGACAAAACCATTGAGGGCGATTATCGCATTGATGATGAATAGAGCGGAATGCCGACTCATATATTGCCGCTCAGTCAGGGGCAATTTCGGCTTTTCTTGCTCTCAAAACCGTTTATGGTCGCCCCACCAATAGGAGAAATAAATGTCAGAAACGCCAAATGAAAATCAAGCCGCCGAAGCCGCGGCGCCGGGCCTGCAAATTTTGGTGCAATATGTACGCGATTTATCGTTTGAAAATCCCGGCGCGCCGAATTTTGCGGAAATGCAACCCGATATTGGCGTCAATGCCAATGTCGGTGCCCGCAAATTGTCCGATACGGATTATGAGGTCGGGCTGAAATTTCGTATTGAAGCGAAGAACGGCGATAATGTTCAATTCATTGCCGAGCTTGAATATTGCGGCGTGTTTCGCCTCGTCAACATTCCCGAAAATGACACCAAGCCGGTGCTGCTGATTGAAGCGCCGCGCCAGCTTTTCCCCTTTGCGCGTCGTGTTTTGGCCGATGCGACACGCGATGGTGGCTATCCGCCCATCATGCTCGACCCGATCGACTTCATGGCGCTGTACCAGCAAAATGAAGCGGACGACTCTGCCAGAGGCACAAACGATGCGCCATCAGCTGCTGACAGTGCCGGCGATAACGAACCGATCAATTAGCCGGGTCGAGGCCCGTGGACTATCGCTCCGCCTCGCCCTCATCATCTTGCAGCCATAGAGAACGCTGCGGCAGAGCTTGCAAAAAGGCCTGATGGGCAGCGCGTTCAGCCGCGCTGAGGCGAGCCGGCAGCGGGGTTGGTCGGCGCTGACGCGCCGTGCGCCTTGGCGCATCTGTTTCTGCTGCGCCCGGCGCGGGCGCATGCGACCGGTCGTGATCGGGGCGCGCTTGAAACACCAGGCCGGGTTGCCGCCCGCCCGACAATTCCAAATATACGCCGGCCAATAATTCACTATCGATGAGCGCGCCGTGCAAATCACGGCCTGAATTGTCGACCCCAAAGCGGCGACACAGCGCATCCAGGCTGGCCGGCGCGCCGGGAAATTTTTTGCGCGCCATGCTCAGCGTGTCGATAATCTCTGCCGCGCGCAAATCCTCGCGCCCCAAAAGCGCCAATTCGGCATTGAGGAATTTCATATCAAAAGCGGCATTGTGGATGATGAGGGGCGCGCCACTGACAAAGGCCAGAAAATCATCTGCAACTTCGGCAAAGCGCGGCTTATCGGCGAGGAATTTGGCGCTCAGCCCGTGCACCGCCTCGGCCTCGCGCGGCATATCGCGCTCAGGATTAATATAAGCATGATAGGTCTCGCCGGTCGGCAAGCGGTTGACCAGTTCCAAACAGCCAATTTCGACGATGCGGTCGCCATTTGCCGGGTCAAGACCGGTCGTCTCCGTATCAAGAACAATTTCCCGCATCAGCCGCTTTCCTTGAGTTTTTTATCCTTCTGCGCCGCCTGAAACCGCATCAGACGCGCCTCATAAGCCGCCCCTTTGCGGCCTTTAACGGCCTCCAAAATAGCATGTATTTGGGTGCGCGCGTCCTCTATGGACACCGAGCTGTCCACAATAAAATCAGCTTTTTCACGCTTTTCCTCATCCGGCGTCTGCTTGGCCAAAATATCGGCAAAGCGCGCTTCACTCATGCCATCCCGCGCCAAAACGCGCTGCTTTTGCACCGCAAAGGGCGCAGAGACTACCACCACGCAATCGACAAAGCCATCGCCGCCAGTTTCAAACAAAAGTGGAATATCCAACACCACAAGGGGGGCCTTATCGGCTTTGGCTTTGGTCAAAAAATCAAACTGGCTTTGCCCGGCCAGCGGATGCACGATTGCCTCCAATTTTTTCAGCTTATCGGCATCTTTCAAAACATGCTGCCCCAAAATGGCGCGATCGACCACGTGATCGACAATCGCCTCGGGCACCAGCGCGCCAATCGGCGCCACCGCCGCGCCGCCTTTTTCATAGAGCGCGTGCACGGCCGCATCGGCGTCATAAACCGGCACGTCAGCCTCAGCGAATAATTGCGCCGTTGCCGATTTCCCCATGCCGATAGACCCTGTCAAGCCAATCAAATACATAACGCCCTATCCTTCCCGCGCCAAATCGGCAATCAACTTATCGCGCAATGCATCGGTAACTTGCGGCCGCGTGCCGTACCAAATTTCGAACGCCAAAGCCGCCTGCTGCAATAACATGCCGAGCCCGTCCACCCCAATATGGCCCGCCGCGCGCGCCGCCCGCAAAAGCGGTGTCTCCAGTGGCGCATAAACAATATCGCAAACCAACGCCTGCGGTGTCAGAGCGGCCAAAACCGCTTGCGGCAAATCCAAAGGCGGCTGACCGGCCATGCCGAGACTGGTCGTATTGACCAAAAGGCGGCACCCCTCGGCCATGGTGACGGGCTCGTGCCAATCACCAATCTGCACATGATCGGCCAATAATGATAGCGGCTCGGCATTTTGTCGCGTGCGATTGAGCAAGCGAATATCGCCCAGCCCGGCATCTCCCAAGGCGGCAATAATGGCGCGTGCCGCGCCGCCTGCGCCCAAAACCAGCGCCGGGCCGGTGCGCCAGTTTTTTTGCGCCAAAATTGCCGCCGCATCCAGTCCGGCAATAAAGCCCTCACCATCCGTATTGGCCCCCAGCAAACGGCCGCCCTGAAAACTGATTGTGTTGACCGCACCAAGCTTTTGCGCCGACGCGCTTACCGCGTCCATCGCCGCAACAGCGGTCTCTTTATGAGGCACGGTAACATTGGCACCGATAAAGCCGGCAGCCGCCATGGCCTCCAAAGCAGCCCGAAAATCTGCCTTTGGGTCTATCGGATAGGCTTCATAAAGCGGCTTTTCGCCGCGGTCCACCAGCCAATGATTATGAATGAGCGGTGAGCGGGAATGGCCGACCGGCCACCCGATAATGGCGAGCCGTCCACCGACCGCGCTCATGCCAAAAGCCCACCATGGGTGCGCAGGCCGTCCAATAAGGGAAGAAGTGGCAGACCCAAAATGGAAAAATAATCACCATCAATAGCCGCGAATAAATGCGCCCCCAAAGCTTCCAGCTGATAACAACCAACCGACCCAAGAACCGCCGTGCCGGCAGCCTCCAAATAGGCATCCAAAAACGTTTCTGAATAATTGCGCATCGTCAGGCCAACGCGCCCTTGGTGCGACCAAACAATCTCGCCGGCTTCAAGCAACACAGCCGCCCCGACCAGATAATGGGTTTGCCCGCGGAAACGCAGCAAATTGGCGCGCGCCTCAGCCATATTGAGTGGTTTGTCATACAAAACACCATTGCATTCAAGAATTTGGTCGGCGCCGATAATCAACCCGTCGCTACCGTGTTCGGTCGAGACGGCTTGCCCCTTGGCCGCCGCCAGGGCTAACGCCAATTCCTCTGCCGAGCCTTGATGCGCAAGCTTAAGCGCCGCCTCATCGAAGCCGGATATTCTTATCTCAAAATCCAGCCCGGCACCGCGCAATAGATCGGCGCGGATTTTGCTTTGCGAAGCAAGGGTGAGGTTTTTTTGCAAGCGCATGGTCATATAGAAGCCTCATTTTGACGGGCTTTTTCATGCTCTTGGTAGAGATTTAAAATGGCGCTGGCAATTTCTTCGACCGAGCGCCGCGTGACATCTATGACCGGCCATTTTTGCCGCGCGAACAAGCGCCGTGCCTCGGCCACTTCGCCGCGAATAAGCTCAGGATCGATATATTCGGTTTCGCTGCCCTCATTGAGCGTCAAAAGTCGATTGCGGCGAATGGCCTGCAGGCGCTCGGGGCTGTTGGTCAAGCCGACAACCAGTGGATGGTGCGCCTCCAGCAATTCGGCAGGCGGTGCCATGCCGGGGACAAGCGGCACATTGGCCGCCTTATAGCCGCGATTGGCAAGGTAAATACATGTCGGGGTTTTTGAGGTGCGGCTGACGCCGGTGAGCACAATATCGGCGTGGTTCAAATCGTCCTGACTTTGTCCGTCATCATGTTGAATGGTGTAATCCAGGGCGTTGATGCGGCGGAAATAATCCGTATCCATGGCGTGCTGGCCGCCCGGCTTATTGGCAATTTCCACCTTTAAATAGGGCGCCAAGGAATTGACAAACGGCTGCAGAAGCGAAAGGCACGGCACGCCCATCTTATCGCAAGCTGCGTGCAATTCGCTGCGCAGGCCGTCATCCAATATGGAATATAAGACCGGTCCCGGGTTCTGCTGCATTTCGTGGACCGCCCGTGCCAAGGCTTTTTTCCCGCGCACCAATCCGTAAATGTGTTCCCGCGGCTGGGCATTGACAAATTGCGCGCAAACGGCTCGCGCCACGGCTTGCACGGTTTCGCCGGTGCTGTCAGAAATTAGGTGCAGATGAAACTGGGTTGCGGCCATGCGCGCGGGCCCCTTGAGCAAGTTTGATAATGTGAATAATGAGGATAAGTTGCGCTGCCTTTGAAGCCAAGAAATTTTGTCCCCGTTTTGCCAAATTCACCCCACTTTCATACAGCGTTTATTAAATGGCAGATACCGCTTTGGGAGTTATGGGGATATTTCCTACCCGCCGTGGATATTTTTTATCCCCATTATTCACGTGTTTCTTAAAGTCTGTTTCGCCCTTAAAAGAGCTGTGTCAGGCATAGATTCTGGATGAATTTTTATCCCCGACCTTCACATGCAAGTTTCCACAACCAGTTCTTCGGGGATGATTTGGCGGCAACTGCTTAATCAACAGAAACCCGCGCCACCAACAACAACAACATCCTTTATTTATTTAAATAAGAAAAAGGGCTATGGAGAAGCATGAGCTCTTCGCCAGTATCGCAAAAGAAATTATTGCATGTGCTTCAGGGACATCCGATTAGCAGCCAAGCATCGCCTCCGATTTGGCTAATGCGCCAAGCGGGGCGGTATTTACCCGAATATCGTGCGACGCGTGAACAAGCTGGAGGCTTTTTGGATTTATGCTATTCGCCTGAGCTGGCTGAAAAAGTAACCTTGCAGCCAATTGCCCGCTATGGTTTTGATGCGGCGATTTTGTTTGCCGACATTTTGTTGATACCGCAGGCCTTGGGACAAGAATTATGGTTTGAGGCTGGCGAGGGGCCACGCTTGACACCGATTATTGATGGTGATGCGCTCCGGCTCGAAGGGGCTCAAGCGCATTTGGCGCCGATAGCCGAGACGGTAAAGCGCTTATCGGACAGCTTGCCGAGTCAGACGACGCTTATCGGTTTTGCCGGGGCCCCATGGACGGTTGCCAGCTATATGGTGGCCGGGTGCGGCACGTCGGATCAATCACCGGCGCGTGCGTTGGCGCAAAAAGACCCATCGGCTTTTCAATCGATCATCGATATTTTGGTAGCCGCCAGTATTGATTATCTGGCCGCACAAATAGAGGCGGGTGCGGACGTTTTGCAAATTTTCGAAAGCTGGGCCGGGTCTTTAGAGGGTGATGAGTTCGAGCGTTGGTGTGTTGCACCTATGGCGGCGCTCATTGACGGCTTGCGCGTTAAAGGGATTAAAGCTCCGATCATTGCTTTCCCGCGCGCTGCCAAAGCCCATATGGGTGAGTATTGCTCAGCCGTCAAATGCGATGGGTTGGGGCTTGATACCAGCGCTGATATTGACGCCGTGCGGAAAGAAACCGGCCCTGATATGGTATTGCAAGGCAATCTTGATCCGATGATATTGGTCGAGGGGGGCGAAAAATTGACCCGCGCCGTGCAGCTGATTTTGGAAAGAACACGCGGCACCAAGCATATTTTCAATCTCGGGCATGGTATTGTGCCGCAAACACCGCCGGAAAATGTTGCGCGACTTGTCGAATTGGTGCGCGAGGAGGGGTAATGGTTTTTCTGGCTGAGTATTATCGTTGGCTCTTGGCTTTTCACATTATTGCCGTGATGTTTTGGATGGCCGGCATGTATTATTTGCCGCGGCTTTTTGTTTATCACGCCGAAGCACTAGAAAATAAAACGGCATATGAAATGTTCCCGCTTATGGAAGAGAAATTATTGCGTATTATTATGACGCCGGCCATGGCGGCGGCGTGGATATTCGGTCTGTCGTTGATTTTTGCCGGAGGGCATTGGCCAATTACTGATCTTTGGCTTATCGGTAAATTGGCTGCTGTTTTATTTTTAAGCGGCTATCATGGATTTTTAACCAAGCAAGTAAAACTTTTGGCCTCCGGTGCGCTGCCACACCCGTCGAAATTTTACCGCATGATCAATGAAGTGCCGCCCATATTGACGGTGGTGATTGTTATTTTGGTTGTCATACAGCCTTTTTAGCCGGTCTTTAAACTCTACTTGAGCGGCGGCGCGCTTTGGATTATACTGAAGATCCTACCGAAGGCCGCGCGTCGGCACTTTTGCTTTTCGTAAAAATTGTTGAGCGTCCGGTTCGTCGGACAGTATATGACCCATCCCCAAATTGGCGAGCAAGATTATGGATCAGATTAAACTGGAAGAGCTAAAGGCAAAATCGCCGACCGAATTATTGGCCTTTGCTGAAACCCATGAAATTGAGAATGCCTCAGCCATGTTGAAGCAGGATATGCTGTTCGCTATATTGAAAAAACTGGCTGATAATGATGTGACGATTATCGGCGAAGGCGTGGTAGAGGTGCTGCAAGACGGCTTTGGTTTTTTGCGCTCACCGGATGCCAATTATTTGCCCGGCCCAGATGATATTTATGTTAGCCCCAGTCAGATTCGCCGCTTCGCGCTCAGGACCGGCGACACGCTGGAAGGCGAGATCAGAAGCCCGAAAGACGGTGAACGTTATTTTGCGCTTTTGAAAGTCAATAAGATTAATTTTGAAGAGCCCGAAAAGGCTCGCCAGAAAGTACATTTTGACAATTTGACACCGCTTTATCCCGATGCCGGCATAAAAATGGAAACCGATGATCCGACGCGCAAGGACCTATCAACCCGGGTCATTGATATTGTTGCGCCTTTAGGCAAAGGTCAGCGCGCCTTGATTGTCGCGCCGCCGCGCACCGGCAAGACCGTGCTCATGCAAAATATCGCCAAATCCATTTCGGCCAATCATCCCGAATGTTATTTGATTGTTTTATTGATTGATGAACGCCCCGAAGAGGTCACCGATATGCAGCGTTCGGTCGATGGCGAGGTGGTGTCTTCAACTTTCGACGAACCGGCGACGCGTCATGTGCAAGTTGCCGAAATGGTCATTGAGAAGGCTAAAAGGCTGGTTGAGCATGGCCGTGATGTGGTTATTTTGCTCGACAGCATTACCCGTCTGGGGCGCGCCTATAACACGGTCGTCCCAAGTTCAGGCAAAGTATTGACCGGCGGTGTGGATGCCAATGCGCTGCAACGCCCTAAACGGTTTTTTGGCGCGGCGCGCAATATTGAAGAAGGCGGCTCATTGACCATCGTTTCAACCGCCCTGATTGAAACCGGATCGCGCATGGATGAGGTGATTTTCGAAGAATTTAAAGGTACGGGCAATAGCGAGATTGTGCTCGACCGTAAAATTTCCGACAAGCGCGTCTTCCCGGCCATTGACATTATGAAATCGGGCACACGTAAAGAAGAGCTTCTGGTCGATGCCGGGGCGCTGGCCAAAATCTATGTGTTGCGCCGTATCTTGAATCCGATGGGTGCGGTCGATGCGGCCGAGTTCCTTATCGATAAGCTGAAAAACACCAAAAACAATGATGAGTTTTTCGACTCGATGAATACGTAAAACGGTTAAGCCAAGGCCTTGGCGAACATATCCAGCGTGCGGCCATGCGCCAGCGCGGTGGCGGCGGCATCATAATGGATGCCATTATGGCGCGCAAAAGCATGGTCTTGGCCGTCATAAATATGCACATCGGCCAAGCCATGCTCGCGCAAACCATCGGCAATGGCGCTTTGCGCTTCTTGCGGCACAAATTCATCATTGGCGGCAATATGGATAAGGGTTGGCGCGGTGATGTTTTCCGCCTCGCCCAGCAAATCTTGAATGCCAACCCCATAATAAGAGGCATGGGCATCGCCATTGGTGCGGCAGGCGGCGAGATAGACCATGCGCCCGCCCAAGCAAAAGCCGATTGTGCCGGTTTTGGCGCATCCGCGCATACGCAAATCGTCAATTGCGGCCTGTATATCGCCAACGCCTTCATCGCCGTCATAGCCGTTCATCAGGGCAAAGGCTTTTTGCCATTCTTCTTCCGAGCCGTCGGTCAGGGAGACATTGCGCTCTTGCCGCCAGAACAAATCCGGTGCCAACGCCATATAGCCCTCGCCCGCCAGCCAATCGGCGGTGGCGCGAATATCGGCATTGACACCGAAAATCTCCTGAATGACGACGATGCCGCCTTTCGGGTTCCCTTTGGGCCGCGCCAAATAAGCGTCAAAATAATCATCGCCAAGCGCAATCTGCACGGTCTCACGTTCAATATCGGCCATTTTCGTCTCCCAGGGTTTTCTCACCCCCAGTCTGTCGCTGCGCGACCAGCGCGTCAAGCGCTTGCGAGAGAGCCGCCGCCTCGGTGATTGGGGCCAGGCAGCTTTGCCCGGGGCAAATATAGGCGGTTGCCTTGCCACCAATCATCTGTTTGCCATGCGCGGCATGGCCGGGCGGCAATGCAATATTGGGAGCCAGGGTAACAATATGGCGATGAAAAACTTTGTGGCGATGGGCGGTATCAGCCAACCGCTTGGCCGGCGCACCGTCACCGATAATAATGATGGATAGGGCATGTTGGCGCTCATAATGGGCCGATAAAAGCGCTGTCATGGACGGGTATTTTTGGGTCAAATGTCCGGCCAGCGCCCGGAACGCCGCGGTCGCTTTTGCTTCCCATGCGCCATGGCCGGTCAATGCGGCAAGGCTTGCGAATAATGTTTGTGCTGCGGCATTGGTCGAGGGCTGGGCATTGTCGTGGACGGCACGATTATTGACCAACACACCGATGGCGTCTTGTCGATTGGTGGTATAGCCGCCGCGCGTGGCATCGGCGAAATGGGCGTGTAGGTCATTTCCGTCGGCTTCGGCCAGCGCCAGATAATCGGCTTTGCCGGTCGCCGCATAAAGCGCGGCGGCGGCCTGCCCCATAAAGGCATAATCAGCAGCCAGCGAAACATTGAGCCGTCTTGCGTCGCGGGCGGCGTGAAATAATTGCCCGTCTTTGTCGGTGAGCGCGCGGCGTGCGGCCGCAAAGGCCGTCTCGGCCAGGGCGCGCCATTCGGGTCGGTCAAAAATTTGCGATGCCTGCGTCAGCGCCGTCACCATCATACCGTTCCAATCGGCAAGGATTTTGTCATCGCGGCCGGGGCGTGTGCGCCGATTGCGGGCCGCCAGCAATGTCGCGCGCGCTTCGTCCAGTGTGGTTTGGGGCGTGTCGGTGCCGGCCAGCAAATGGGGAATGGCGCGACCCTCAAAATTGCCATTTTCGGTAATGTCATAAGCGGCACAAAAGGCTTCCGCTTCAGCCCCCAACAGCGCCTCTATTTCGGTCTTTTCCCAAACATAAAAGCGCCCCTCTTCGCCTTGCGTATCGGCATCAAGGCTGGATGCGAAAGCCCCTTCATCGGTCAGCATTTCGGCCTCAATCCAGCCAATGGTTTCAGCAATGCGCGCGGCAAAAAGCGGCTCCTTTGTGTCGCGATAAAGCGTGCATAAAAGGTCAATGAGCAGCGCATTGTCGTAAAGCATTTTTTCAAAATGGGGCACAAGCCAATCGGCATCGACGCTGTAGCGCGCAAAACCGCCGCGCAAATGATCGTAAATACCGCCCTGGCAGATTTTGCGCGCCGTTGCCAAAACCGCTGCGCGCATGTCCATATCGCCGCTCAGCTGTGCCGCCTGCCAAATAAATTTATAAAGGAACGGTTGCGGGAATTTTGGAGCGCCGGCCAGCCCGCCCTTATCCAAATCAATATGTGCAGTAAGATTTTGCGCGGCGCGGTGGGGTAAATCGGCGGGCATGTCGCCGCGCGCATCAGCCGTCGCTTTGGCGTTTAAGCTTTGGGTCAAGGCCTTGGTGTTGGCTTTTATCTTATCGGGCGTTTCGCTCCAGACACGCGAAATCTCGCTCAGTATTTGCAGGAAGCCGGGACGACCATATTGTGGATTTTTGGGAAAATATGTGCCGCCCCAAAACGGTGCGCCATCGGCGTCGAGGCAAATGGTCAGCGGCCAGCCGCCCTGCTCGCCCATCATGGCCAATGCGCTCATATAAATCTCGTCCAAATCAGGGCGCTCCTCACGGTCGAGCTTGATGCAGACGAAATGGGCGTTCATCAGCGCCGCCACTTCTTCATCTTCAAAGCTTTCATGCGCCATGACATGACACCAATGGCAAGCGGCATAGCCGATTGACAAAAGCACCGGCACATTGCGGCGGCGCGCCTCGTCAAACACCGCTGCCTCCCAGGGTTGCCAATGCACCGGATTGTCCTTGTGTTGCAAAAGATAGGGGCTGGTCGCATCGGCCAGTCGGTTGCGTGCAAATCTGGGATTGCCTTTGTCGGACATGTCGGGCAGGTTACCCGAAATTTTCATCTGCACAAGGCGATTAAAAGGGCGATTAAACAGGTGTCTGACGAGACGATTTTTGCTTTATCGACGGCGCCGGCGCGCGCCGCTTTGGCGGTTATTCGGCTGTCGGGTGCGGCCTGCGACAGGGCATTGGCGGCATTGGGGGTGAGCGTTTTGCCGAAACCGCGCCATGCCGCCCTGCGCGCGCTGACAGACCCTCAGACCGGCGCGCTTTTGGATGAGGCATTGGTGTTGCGTTTTGAGGCACCGCATAGCTTTACCGGTGAGGCAATGGCGGAGCTGCATCTGCATGGCGGGCTGGCGGTCATCGAAAGCGCGCTGGCTGCTTTGTCGGCCATGTCCGGTCTGCGCGCCGCCGAAGCCGGCGAGTTTACCCGTCGCGCCGTGCTTAATGGAAAAATGGACTTGACGGCAGCCGAAGCCATTGCCGATTTGATTGACGCTGAAGGCGGAGCGCAACAAAAGCAGGCTCTGGCGCAATTGCGTGGTGGCTTACGCCATCGCGCCGAGGGCTGGCGGGAGCGCCTGAAAACCGTGCTGGCGCATTTGGAAGCCGATTTGGAATTTGCCGATGAAGATTTGCCCGGCGGTATCGGGCAAAAAGCGCTCAATGCCCTGCCCGATTTGCACGATGAATTGGCCGCTGAGGTGGGCGACGGGCGCGGCTTGCGTCTGCGCGACGGTGTGCGGATTGCTTTTATTGGCCCACCAAACGCCGGAAAATCAAGCATTCTCAATATGTTAGCGGGTCGCGCGGCGGCTATTGTGTCGGCTCGCGCCGGCACGACGCGGGACATAATCGAGGTCGCTATGCTGCTCGCCGGTGTGCCGGTGACGCTGATTGATACGGCCGGTTTGCGCGCTGCCGGTGATGATATTGAGCGCGAAGGCGTGCGCCGCGCCGTCGCATCGGCAGAAGAGGCCGATATTGTCGTCTGGGTCAGTGCGCCGGATGCGCCGCCATTGGAAGATAAAATTCTGACACAACGCCTCGCGGATGCCGACCTGCATATCGCCAATAAATGCGATTTGGCACCGATTGAAGAGGAGGGCGCGCTCAGCCTGTCGGCAAAAACCGGCGCCGGTCAAGAGGCTCTGTTGGCGGCCCTGCAAGAGCGGGTTCTGGAGCTGACGGGCAGCGGCGCAAGTGCGCCGGTGACACGCGCGCGCCATATTGCGATTTTGCGCGATGTGCTGGCGCATATGGCGGCGGCGCAAAATGCCGGTGCGTTGGAGCTGGCGGCGGAAGACTTGCGCTTGGCGCAGCGTGCGCTGGGGCGCATGACCGGTGCTGTCGATGTCGAGCAATTGCTCGATGTGGTATTTGCGGATTTCTGTATCGGCAAATAGCTGCGCCCCATATCCCGCCATGTTTCACGTGAAACAATTACGGTCAGGCCGGCAGCCCATGAAATAGCTTGTCGGCATTGGCGCTTATGCGCTATCACGCCAGCATGAGCGAGCAGATAAAGCAATATGATGTCATTGTCATTGGTGGCGGCCATGCAGGGTGCGAAGCGGCGGCGGCGGCGGCACGCTATGGCGCGGACACGCTTCTGGTCACGCATAGGCTGGAGACGATCGGCGAAATGTCTTGCAATCCGGCCATTGGCGGTGTCGGCAAGGGGCATTTGGTGCGCGAGATCGATGCGCTGGACGGGCTGATGGGGCGCGTCGCCGATGCGTCAGGCATCCAGTTTCGCCTGCTCAATCGGCGCAAAGGGCCGGCCGTGCATGGACCGCGCACACAAGCCGACCGCAAGCTCTATCGCGCGGCCATGCAGGCGGCGATTGCGGCGACGGATAATCTCGATGTTTTGGCTCGGCCGGTCGATGATGTGTTGATTGAAGAAGGCCGCTGCATCGGTATTGTGACGGCGGACGGCACGGCTATTCGCGCTGCGGCCGTGGTGTTGACCACCGGCACATTTCTCGACGGCATTGTGCATATTGGCACGCAGCGCATTCCCGCCGGTCGGCACGGCGAAGCACCCGCCATCACCCTGTCGAAAAGACTTTATGCCCTGGCCGAAGAAAGCGGCGCGCTGTCTTTGGGGCGGATGAAAACCGGCACACCGGCGCGGCTCGACGGGCGCACCATTAATACCGATATGTTGGAAGCGCAGCCGGCCGATGCCGCCCCCGTGCCGTTTTCTTTCATGACCGATAAGATAACCGTGCCGCAAACCGTTTGCCATATTACCCACACCACTCAGGCAACATTTGATATTATCGAGAAAAACGTCAAATTATCGCCGGTTTATTCGGGGCAGATTGACGGCGTCGGGCCGCGCTATTGCCCGGCTATCGAAGATAAGGTGGTGCGCTTTCCCGACCGCGTCGCGCATCAGATTTTTCTGGAGCCCGAGGGGCTTGATGACCCGACGGTCTATCCGAACGGCATTTCCACCTCTTTGCCCGAGCCCATTCAGGATGCCTTTATCCGCACCATTCCGGGCTTGGAAAACGTCCATATTATGCGGCCCGGCTATGCCATTGAATATGATTATGTCGACCCGCGCGCGCTGCTGCCAAGCCTTGAATTAAAGGCCATGCCCGGGCTTTATTTGGCGGGACAGATTAACGGCACAACCGGCTATGAAGAGGCCGCCGGACAAGGGCTGGTCGCCGGCATGAATGCGGCACGCGCGGCAGCCGGAAAGACGGCGGTAGTTTTTGACCGTGCCGAGGCCTATATCGGCGTGATGATTGATGATTTGGTGACCAAAGGGGTTAGCGAGCCCTATCGCATGTTCACCGCGCGGGCTGAATATCGCCTCACTTTGCGGGCCGATAATGCGGACCAGCGTTTGACCGCCAAAGGGCAGGCGGCGGGCATTGTCGGGGCTGAGCGCGCGGCGCATTTTGAAGCGAAAATGCACAATCTCAATGCGGCGCGCGCGCAAGCGGCGCAATGGCAAATGACGCCGAATGAAGCGGCTGAAAAGGGGCTGCATATTCGTGCCGATGGGGTGCGCCGCACTATGGTCGAGCTGTTGGCTTATCCGTCGATTGATTGGAATGATTTGGCGGCCATCTGGCCCGATATGGCCGATTGGGACGATGATATTCGCCTTCAGATTGAAACCGATGCGCGCTATGCCGGCTATCTTGACCGCCAGCGCGCCGATATTGAGGCGTTTCGCCGCGATGAAGCGCTGGCTTTGCCCGCCAATATGGATTATTTGGCGCTGGAGGGCATGGCGACAGAAGTGCGACAAAAGCTGGCCGCCGCCCGCCCCGTCACTTTGGGTCAGGCGGCGCGGCTTGATGGCATGACGCCGGCGGCCCTGACCCTATTGCTGCATCATGCCCGCAAAGCGCAGGCCGAAGCCGCCGAATAGCCACATGACCCCCGAAGCATTTGCCGAAACTTATCATGTTTCACGTGAAACATTGGCCAAGCTGATGGCCTTTCAGGCGCTGCTCGGCAAGTGGCAGCAAGCGGTCAATCTGGTCGGGCCAACCACTTTGGCCGATTTTTGGCGACGCCATGCTGCCGATTCGGCACAAATTCTGCGTTATGCGCCACCATCGGCCAATACATGGCTCGATCTGGGCAGTGGCGGCGGCCTGCCGGGTCTGGTCTTGGCCATTATGCTGCGAGAGGGCCGCCCCGATGCGCGGGTGCATTTGGTCGAAAGTGACCGCAAAAAAGCAGCATTTCTGCGCGCCGTTATCGCCGATATCGGCCTCTCAGCCGCAGTTCATCACGGCCGCATTGAGGCGCTCGCCGCCGCACCGCCGGCGAGCTTGGCCGCCATTGACGTGATAACGGCGCGTGCGTTGGCCCCATTGGAGGAATTATTGGGGCTTTTGCACCCGTTTTGCAATTCATCCACAGTTGCGCTCTTGCATAAGGGGCGCAATTGGCGGGAAGAATTGACCTTGGGCGAACAATATTGGAATATGTCCCATAAGGCGCATATCAGCGACACCGATGCCAGTGCGCGCCTGTTGGAAATTACGGCCCTGAGCCCGCTAAGCCCGTAAAAGCGGCAAGCCACGCTCCGGGGCCCATGCCGTATGGAGTGCTGTTTGACCGCTATTTCACCCCCGCCATCCGCTGCCATGCCGTCCGCGCCACGCATTATGTGTTTGGCCAATCAAAAAGGCGGTGTCGGCAAGACCACAACGGCGATTAATCTCGGCACGGCATTGGCCGCCATTGGTGAGACGGTTTTGCTGATTGATCTTGACCCGCAGGGCAATGCCTCAACCGGCTTGGGCATTGACCGCGCGGCGCGCACGACGACCAGCTTTGATGTTTTGCTTGGTGAGGCGCGCTTGAGCGAGGCAATTTGCGGGACCGCTGTGCCGGGCTTCCATCTGGTGCCGGCCAGCATGGATTTGCTTGGCGTTGAGGTTGAACTGTCGGGCCATGAGCGGCGCATTCACCGCCTTGCCGATGCGCTGGCCGAACATATGAGTGACATTGATAATAGCCGCTTTTCCTATATTTTTATCGATTGCCCGCCCAGCTTAAACATGTTGACCTTGAACGCCATGGTCGCGGCGCAATCGGTTTTGGTGCCGCTGCAATGTGAGTTTTTCGCGCTGGAAGGTTTGAGCCAATTATTGAGCACGATCGAGCAAGTCAAGGGCAGCCTCAATCCGGCGCTCGACATTCAGGGCATTGTTCTGACCATGTTTGATGCGCGCAATAATCTTTCGGCGCAGGTCGATGCCGATGTGCGCGACCATTTTGACGGGCTGGTATATGATACGGTTATCCCGCGTAATGTGCGCGTTTCCGAGGCGCCGAGCTTCGGCAAGCCGGCATTATTATATGACCATAAATGCAGTGGCTCGCGTGCCTATATGCAATTGGCGGGAGAGCTGGTGCGGCGCGAGCGGGCGCGCCAAGCGGCATAATGGGCGAAGAAAATGAGCGATCGCAAACCACAAACACAAAAGCCAAGCGGCAAGAAACCGCAAAACCGGGGATTGGGGCGCGGTTTATCGGCCCTGATTGGCGATTCGGCCCCGACACCGGTGGCCGTCACGCCGCCACAAGACAGGGCCGATTCGGATCAGAGGGCAGTAAAAGCGGCTGATGGCGGCTTGCGCTATGTCGGCATTGACGAGTTGAAAGCGGGCGCGTTTCAGCCACGCAAAAACTTTGCCAAGGAAGAATTGGAAGCGCTCGCCGCCTCGGTCGAAAAATCGGGTGTCTTGCAACCCTTGCTGGTGCGCCCGACAGAGGGCGGGTTTGAAATCATCGCCGGTGAGCGGCGCTGGCGTGCCGCGCAACAGGCGCGTCTGCACCAAGTGCCGGTGATTGTTCAGCCGGTCAATGATGTCACCGCTCTGGAGATTGGCCTGGTCGAAAACGTCCAGCGCGCCGACCTCAATCCGATTGAAGAAGCCGAGGGATATCAACGGCTTATAGATGAGTTCGCCTATACACAGGCAGAGCTGGCCGAGACCATTGGCAAAAGCCGCAGCCATATTGCCAATTTGCTGCGCCTGAGCGGCGCGCCGTCGGCCATCAAACAGGCGTTGATTGACGGGGTGCTGTCCATGGGCCATGCGCGCGCCCTATTGGGTTTGCAAAACCCTGAAAAACACGCGGCAGCGCTTATCAAGCAGATTGTCAAAAACGGCATGAGTGTGCGTGCCGTGGAAAAGCTGGTCGCGGCGCAAGGCGGCGCACCGGCCCAAAAGCCCTCATCCGCGCAACACGGCCGCACTGAAAAGTCAGCCGATACGCGGCAATTGGAAAAGCAATTGGCCGATGCTTTGGGGCTGGCCGTCAGCCTTGACGATAGGGGTAAAAAAGGCGGCGCGCTCAATATTTCTTATAAGACGCTGGAACAATTGGACGGATTGATCGCCCGCCTGTTGCGCCGCTAGCTTCTCCGGCGCGCTTAAAGCTGCGCGGCACGCGCTTATTTTTCAGCCAAGCCTAACGCTGCGCTGCGCGCGCTATGCGCAAGAGCGCATTTCCGGCCTGCGCTTGCGCCAAACCGCCCGTGCCGCCGCGACAGGCTTTCTCCGCCGCGTTGAGAATTTCCAAAGCGCGTGCGCATTTACCGCTCGACCAGAGACGCATTTGCTGCTCAACCAATGGCTTGCGCCGAAAATGCAGGGGCGGGCGAAACACGCTGAGTGCCTTTGTTTGTGCTGTGCCGCGCTCTATCTGCCCGAGCGCCAAATGCAAGGTTTGAAAATGTAGGCGCGCCACCGCCAAAGCACTGGCGGCATTTGTGCCGGCGGCCTCAAGCCGCGCCAAAGCGCGGTCGGCTTCGTCAAGGCGGCCGAGCGCGACATTGTCAATCAGTCGGTCAAAATCGCCCTGTGCTTGGTCACCCAAGGCCGCTTCAACATCATCGCCGGTCACCATGCCGGGTTCTGATTTGGCGGCGCGCACGCCCTTATACAGCACCAGCCGCTCCAATTCGCGATGAATGACGCCGCGATCCGTTGCCAAGCGTGCGGTCAGCAAATCCATAGCTTGCGCGTCAATGCGATAATTTTCCTGCTCCAAAACCTGCCTTATGAGGCGGCCAATATCGCGCGCTTCCAGCGCATAACACGGCAACGCCATGGCCGTCTTATGCGTCTCGGCCGCTTTGCGCAAAGGCGCGGTCGGGCGCAAATTATCGGCTTCGACAATCACCATGGCTGCGCCCGACGCGGCGATGCCGGTATCCATTTTGGCGAGAAAAAACGTCACCGCGGCCTGCACGGCAGCGTTGCCGCCATTGACATGAACCAGCTTATGATCGCCAAACATCGGCATGGCGGCGGCCTCATCCGCCAGCAAGCCTGCCTGCCCGGCCAAAGCGCTTTCGTCAAGCGCAACATATTGCAGCGGATCATAAGCGTCTCCCAAATAGGCCAGCCGCAAGGCCTTGGCCGTTTCATGCACACCGCCGCGATCGGGGCCATAGACCAAAACCAGTGCCGGTGCGTCTTCGGGCTTCAGCTTATTGACCCAGCCATCGACCTCATGCGCCTTCAGCTTCATTCCGCCATCTCCCGTGACAGGCGCAACACCAAGCGGTCAGCCAAAGCCTGCATGGCGAGGCGCGCCAAACCGCGCCTTTGGGTCAAATCGGCTGCCCCGCTATCGCTGCGCGTCATGCTCTCGCTGTGGCGCAGGACAAAGCTTGTGCTTTGCCCGCGACCTTCGCCGTCGCCCATGCGCGTTATCAGCGCGCCCAATTGATACTCAATATCGACGCGCTGCGGCACGCCTGCGGCATTGAATTGACCGTCACGCGCAGTCTCGCTGAGCGTCAGACGGACCGCAAAAAGCGCATCATCGGCGCTTTGCCAGCGTCCGCGCAATGCCGCCGACAGGGCGCGGCCATTTGCCGTATCGGGCACGGCCAAAGCCGCCAAAACCGGCACGCCATTGCCGTAATTCTGAGCGGACACCTTATAGATCGGATGAAAGCCGCAGGCGGTAAGCGCGAGGCCAAATGCCAGCACGATAAGAGCGCGCCCCCTATTTGACCACCAGATTGACAATCCGTCCGGGCACGATGATGACTTTCGAAATATCCTTGCCGTCAATGAATTTTTTCACCCCCGCTTCACTCAGCGCCATGTCTTCAATTATAGCTGCGTCGGCGGTTTTCGGCACGGAAATTTCGGCGCGCTTTTTGCCGTTGATTTGCACCGGCAAAACGATTTCATCGCTGACCAAAACCGATTTGTCGGCATCCGGCCAAGCGCTATTAGCGACCAGCCCGTCGCCACCCAATCTGGCCCAGCCGGTTTCGGCCAGATGCGGCATCATCGGCGCCAAAAGCTTCATCAATTGCGTCAAGCCATAGGCGCGGCAATTCTTGTCTTCCGCGCTTTCCGCCTGAAAACCAGCCAAAGCATTGACCAACTCATAAAGCCGCGCTACGGCGCGATTAAAGCCAAGGCTTTCAAGTTCGCGCGTCACCGCCTCAATGGTTGTCTGCACTTGCGCATAAAGGGCGTGTGCGGGCGGGCCTTCGGGCGCGCCCAGCGCGTCGATAAAGGTTGCGTCTTCCGCCTCAAACAATCGCCACACTTTCTGCACAAAGCGCCATGCGCCTTCAACGCCGTCTTGTGTCCATTGTACATCGCGCTCGGGCGGGCTGTCCGACAGCATGAACCAGCGCGCCGTATCGGCACCATAGCGCGCAATAATGTCGTCAGGGTCGACTATGTTCTTTTTCGATTTCGACATTTTTTCGACCGCCCCGACCGTCACCGGTGTATTGCCGTCAGCCGCCAGAACCGCGCCCGTGGCGGTTTTTTCAATCTCATCAGGGGCCAGCCAGCCACTGTCATTGCGGTAGGTTTCATGGCACACCATACCTTGCGTAAACAATCCGGCAAAGGGCTCCTCCACCGCCAAATGACCGGTTTTGTGCATGGCGCGGGTATAGAAGCGCGCATATAATAAATGCAAAATTGCGTGTTCAATGCCGCCAATATATTGGTCGACCGGCAACCAATGATTGACCGCAGCTGTCCGCGTCGGTGCATCGTCAGCCAATTCGGTAAAGCGGGCAAAATACCAACTTGAATCGACAAATGTATCAAATGTGTCGGTCTCGCGTGTCGCCGCGCCGCCGCAAGTCGGGCAGGCGACTTTCTTCCATGTCGGGTGATGGGCCAGCGGATTGCCCGGCTTGTCAAAACTGACATCCTCAGGCAGCCTCACCGGCAAATCTTCGCGCGGCACCGGCACGGCGCCGCA
>MDTG01127257.1_pt1 | contig 76473 bp, 69 predicted proteins | sample 811421 | NCBI WGS metagenome assembly MDTG01 (sample SAMN05326645, study PRJNA326480) | marine metagenome | isolation source: seawater | place: Pacific Ocean: South East | collected 2011
GCCAGCATCGATGCGCTGACCGGATCCGGGAAGATGCGGCGTTCTGCGCGCATCCGGTGTCCTGTCATTTGTCCTGCTCTAAGTAGCGCTCGCCGAACCAGCTTGGCAGACCCGCCCAGGGGTAGCTGCCTTCGCCTATGGAGACCGGGACTGACCTGATGTCCTCCCCGGCTCCACGATCGGAGAACCTAGCTATACATAGGGGTAGGACGCCGTGGCGAGATCATGGCGAAAGGGTGCTATTTGAATGATTTCAAAAGACAAATCTCACCGCCTGTGTCAGAAGGCGGACAGTATGCACCCTGACCGCGCCCTGCGGTGAGCAATCACCACCACAGGTTGCGTCGCCCGGCGAGATGCCCAGCCCCAAAGCCATGGGGAGGGAGCGTCCCGGGGCGCGCCCCCTCGCACTCCGACGGATAACCGCACCGCCGGCCGAACGAGCCGGACCGGGGGCGCCGCCCGCCGGATCCTGTATTGACGCATGGTCCACGGAGGCCAACTCCGCCGGCCGCAATCACGGCCGACGGCAGCAGGAAGAACACCGTGCGAAGCGGAGTTCAGAAATCCCAGTCCGCGTCCTCGGTCGCCACGGTCTTGCCGATCACGTAGCTCGACCCGGACCCCGAGAAGAAGTCGTGGTTCTCGTCAGAACCGGGCGAGAGCGCGGCCATGATCGCGGGGTTCACGCGGCAGGCCTCGTCCGGGAACAGCGCCTCGAAGCCGAGGTTCTGGAGCGCCTTGTTGGCATTGTAGTGCAGGAAGTTCTTCACGTCCTCGGTCAGCCCGAGCGGATCGTAGAGCTGCTCGGTATACCGCGCCTCGATGTCGTAGAGATCGAAGAGCAGCGCAAAGGCGAAATCCTTCAGCTCCCGGCGCTCTGCCTCGGGCAGGCGCTCGAGGCCCCTCTGGAACTTGTAGCCGATGTAATAGCCGTGGATCGCCTCGTCCCGGATGATGAGACGGATCAGGTCGGCGGTATTGGTCAGCCGCGCCCGCGACGACCAGTGCATCGGCAGGTAGAAGCCCGAGTAGAACAAGAAGGACTCCAGGAACACGCTGGCGATCTTCCGGCGCAGCGGGCTCGAGGTGGCGTCGTATTCATCGAGGATCAGCCGCGACTTGGCCTGCAGATGCTCGTTCTCCGCCGACCATCGAAAGGCCTCGTCCACCTGCACCGTCTGGCAGAGCGTCGAGAACACCGAGGAGTACGACCGCGCGTGCACCGCCTCCATGAAGGCGATGTTGGTCAGCACGGCCTCCTCGTGCGGCGTCGCCGCATCGGGCATGAGCGCCGGCGCTCCCACGGTGTTCTGGATCGTGTCGAGCAGCGTGAGTCCGGTGAACACGCGGATCGTCAGCCGCTGCTCGTCCTCGGTCAGCCGCGACCAGCTCTGGATGTCGTTCGACAGCGGCACCTTCTCCGGCAACCAGAAATTCGCGGTCAGCCGGTTCCATATCTCCAGGTCCTTGTCGTCCTGCACCCGGTTCCAGTTGATCGCCGCCGGTATCGCCCGGCCCTGCACGCTGTCCTTCATCTCGTCCTCGCTCCGGGAACGCCTCGGGCTTCGCGCCGCGTCCCCTCTTCTTCTCTTTGATAAATACCTCGGGGGCGTGGGGGCAGCGCCCCCACCTGCCGCAGGCAGTCCCGGCTCAGAGCGTGCAGCTCACGCAGCCCTCGACCTCGGTCCCTTCCAGCGCCGCCTGCCGCAGCCGGATGTAGTAGATCGTCTTGATCCCCTTCTTCCACGCGTAGATCTGGGCGCGGTTGATGTCGCGGGTCGAGGCCTCTGCCGGGAAGAAAAGCGTCAGCGACAGCCCCTGGTCAACGTGCTCGGTCGCGGCGGCGTAGGTGTCGATGATCGCCTCGGGGCCGATCGCATAGGCGTCGCGGTAGTACTCGAGGTTGTCGCTGTCCATGTAGGGGGCCGGGTAGTAGACCCGGCCGATCTTGCCTTCCTTGCGGATCTCGATCCGCGCCGTGATCGGGTGGATCGAGGAGGTGGCGTAGTTGATGTAGCTGATCGACCCGGTCGGCGGCACCGCCTGAAGGTTCCGGTTGTAGAGCCCGTGCGCCATCACGTCGGCCTTCAACACGGCCCAGTCGTCCTGCGTCGGCAGGTCGATGCCGAAGCGCTCGAACAGCGCTGCGGCACCCGGCAGCTCCGGATGCCAGCTGCGCGTCGTGTACTTGTCGAAGAACCTGCCGTCGGCATAGGCGGAGTCCGAGAACCCCCTGAAACACCTTCCCTTCTCCCGCGCCAGGGCGCAGGAGGCCGTCAGCGCGTGGAACAGCACGGCGGCGAAATAGGCCGAGGTGAAGGCGATCCCCTCGGGGCTGCCGTAGTGGATGCGTTCCCGCGCGAGGAACCCGTGCAGGTTCATCTGGCCAAGCCCGATGGCATGGCTTTCCTCGTTGCCCTTGCGGATCGAGGGCACGCTGTCGATGGCCGACATCTCGCTGACCGCGTTCAGCGCGCGGACCGCCGTCCCCACGGACGCGGCCAGGTCGCCCCCGTCCATCGCGCGGGCAATGTTCATCGAGCCGAGGTTGCAGGAAATGTCCGTCCCCATCCGGGCGTAGGACAGGTCGTCGTTGAACTCCGATGCCGCGTTCACCTGCAGGATCTCGGAGCAGAGGTTCGACATGGTGATGCGCCCGGCGATCGGGTTCGCCCGGTTCACCGTGTCCTCGAACATGATGTAGGGGTAGCCGCTTTCGAACTGGATCTCCGCCAGCGTCTGGAAGAACGCGCGGGCGTTGATCTTCTTCTTGCGGATGCGGGGATCGTCGACCATCTCGGCGTATTTCTCGGTCACCGAGATTTCCGAGAAGGCGCAGCCGTAGACCTTTTCGACGTCATGCGGCGAGAACAGGTACATGTCCTCGTTCTTCTTCGCCAGCTCGAAGGTCACATCGGGGATCACCACCCCCAGCGACAGCGTCTTGATGCGGATCTTCTCGTCCGCGTTCTCGCGCTTGGTGTCGAGGAAGCGCAGGATGTCCGGGTGGTGCGCATGAAGGTAGACCGCGCCCGCGCCCTGCCGCGCGCCCAGCTGGTTGGCGTAGGAAAAGCTGTCCTCGAGCAGTTTCATCACCGGGATCACGCCCGACGACTGGTCCTCGATGCCCTTGATCGGGGCGCCGTATTCGCGGATGTTGGTCAGCATGAGCGCCACGCCACCGCCGCGCTTGCTGAGCTGCAGCGCCGAGTTGATGCCGCGCCCGATGCTTTCCATGTTGTCTTCCAGCCGCAGCAGGAAGCACGACACGAACTCCCCCCGGGCCTTCTTGCCGGCGTTCAGGAAGGTCGGCGTCGCAGGCTGGAACCGCCCCGACAGGATTTCGTCCATCAGCCGCATGGCCAGCGCCTCGTCGCCACGCGCGAGGGTCAGCGCGTTCATCACCACGCGGTCCTCGTAGCGCTCGAGGTAGCGTTTCCCGTCCCGGGTCTTCAGCGTGTACGAGGTGTAGTACTTGAACGCGCCGAGGAAGGTCGGGAAGCGGAACTTCCGCGCATAGGCGGCATCCCAGATGCGCCGCAGGAACTCGCGCGGGTACTGGTCGAGCACTTCGGGTTCGTAGTAGCCCTCGTCGACGAGGAAGCCGAGCTTCTCCTCGAGCGAATGGAAGAACACGGTGTTCTGGTTCACGTGCTGCAGGAAATACTGCCGCGCGGCCATCCGGTCGGCTTCGAACTGGATGTTGCCGTCCTCGTCGTAGAGGTTCAGCATCGCGTTCAGCGCGTGGTAGTCGAGACCCTGCGTCAGGCTGGCGTCAAGCATCTGTTTTCCCAGAAGGTTTCAAGCCCGGCGCGAACGCGGGCGATGTCGGTGTCTGTCCCCGCGAGCTCGAAGCGATAGAGCACGGGCACGTTGCATTTGGCCGCGATGACCTTGCCGGCCATCGCGAAGGTGTCGCCGAAGTTCCGGTTGCCGCCGGCGATCACGCCGCGCAGCAGGGTCCGGTTGGCTTCGATGTTCAGGAACCGGATGACCGGCTTCGCCACGGCGCCGCGGCCCTCTCCGTCGGCGTAGGTCGGGCAGACGAGCACGAAGGGCCCGGTCATCACCGGCGGCGCCGCGTCCTTGCGCAGCGGCAGACGCGTCGCGGGCAGGTCGAGCCGCGCGACGAAACGGGCGGTGTTGCCCGATCCGCTGGAGAAGTAGGCAAGGCCCGGCATCGGCGCGCGGTCCCGGCTCAGCCCAGCTGGCTGATCATGTCGGGACGGAAGCCCGCCCAGTGTGCCTCGCCGGCCACGACGACCGGGGCCTGACGGTAGCCCAGTCCCTGGACCATCTCCATCGCCTGCGCATCCTCGGTCAGGTCGATCAGGTCGAAGTCGATGCCGCGCGCCTCGAGCGCACGGGTGGTCGCGGTGCACTGCACGCAGGCGGGTTTGGAGTAGACGGTGACGCTCATGTTCTGTCCCTTTGCCGGTCTCTTGTCTCCGGGCGGAAGGGACACGGGAACAGCCCGCATGTGAGGCCGCACCACGCGCCCGGGCCCTCCGCCGCGGTCGTCGTTCATGCCCTGGCAGGTCTCCTGACTTGCGGCTCGAACGCCCCGTCGTCCGCCTTCCCGGTGTGCGCTGACACCAGTGGATCGGACCGGGGCTTGCCACTTACAGTTGCGGGGGCAGTGCCGGATCTTCACCGGCTTCCCTCTTAGCCCGCGAGGTGACTCGCGGGAACCAAAGCACCTGCATGTTGCGGTCCGGGGCGCAGGGTTGTCAATATATCGACGTATCTTTCCTCGCGATAACTCCCGGCCTCCAAGGACAGGGCCAGCTTCCGACGCCTGCAAGAGACTGGACTCCGCCGCCCCGGCATGGAAAATATCGCCCTGATGGTGCCGCCCGGAAACGGGTGGCTGAAAAGGGAACGCGGTGCGGGCTGACTGCCCAATGCCGCGACTGCCCCCGCAACTGTAGGCGGAGAGCGGTTCCGATACGCACCACTGGACCAAGGGTCCGGGAAGGTTCGGAACAGCGACGACCCGCAAGTCAGGAGACCTGCCATCTCCGGCGCGGCTTCCGCGCCGCAGTCACCTTGACCCTGGCGGGGAGCCATGGGCGCGGAGGCAAAGATGGAGACGACCCGTCCGCCAGATGCCGCACGTCCGGTCCCCGCATGCGATGCGCGGAGGGCGCTATGCTTCTCGAAAGAACACTCATGACACTGCAAAGCCGGGCGGAGACGCCCGAACGGGCGCGGGAACTTGGCAGGCTCGGCTTCCTGCAATGGATGATGTTCCTGCGCTCCGACGCAAACTACCCGCACGAGGCCAACCGCGCCTTGGCGATGGCCGCGCCGTTCGAGACGACGGACCCGGCGGTCGCGGTCTTCACCGGGCTCGTGCGGCAGTCATTGGACGGCAGGGCGCACCCCATGGCCGTGCCCCTGCCCCGCCCGCGTCGCCGGGGTGGTGCCCGCGCACGCCGGGAACTGCTCTGAGGCCGGCACCGACAACATGAGCGCGCCTCATGTTAAGGGCGAATATTATGGGTTTGATCGTTGGGTCGCCTGTTGGTTATGTAGGCCCTTCCGAAAGGCAGGTTCGACATGATCAACTTCTCGCTCCCGATTTCCGAAAGCTACGAGGCCCTTCAGGCCGCGGCGCGTGAGCGCATCCTGATACTCGACGGCGCCATGGGCACGATGATCCAGACGCTGAACATGACCGAAGAGGATTTCACGGCCAAGGGCCACATCCACGGCCCGGGCTGTCGCCATCACCATTCGGACCACCCGCAGAAGGGCAACAACGACCTGCTGGTGCTGACCCAGCCGCAGGCGGTCGAGGACATCCAGCTCGAGTTCGCCCTTGCCGGGGCGGACATCCTCGAGACGAACACGTTCTCCTCGACCACCATCGCGCAGGCGGACTACGGGCTCGAGGATGCGGTGCATGACCTCAACGTCGCCGGCGCACAGGGCGCGCGGCGTGCCGCCGAGCGCGCGCAGGCGATCGACGGCAAGCGCCGCTACGTGGCCGGCGCGGTCGGCCCGACCAACCGGACCGCCTCGATCAGCCCCGACGTGAACGACCCCGGCTACCGGGCGGTGACCTTCGACGACCTGCGGATCGCCTACGGCCAGCAGATCGACGGGCTGATCGAAGGGGGGGCCGACCTGATCCTGATCGAGACGATCTTCGACACGCTGAACGCCAAGGCGGCGATCTTCGCCGCGTTCGAGAGCTTCGCCAAGGTCGGCCGGCGCCTGCCCATCATGATCTCGGGGACCATCACCGACGCCTCCGGGCGCATGCTGTCGGGCCAGACCCCGACCGCCTTCTGGCACTCGGTGCGTCATGCCCGCCCCTTCACCGTGGGCCTCAACTGCGCCCTCGGTGCCGATGCGATGCGCCCCCACCTGACGGAACTCGCGGGTGTCGCCGACACCTTTGTCTGTGCCTACCCGAACGCCGGCCTTCCGAACGCCTTCGGCGCCTACGACGAGACCCCCGACCAGACCGCGGCGCTTGTCGAGGTGTTCGCAAAGGAGGGGCTGATCAACGTGGCCGGCGGCTGCTGCGGCACGACTCCCGATCACATCCGCGCCATCGCAGAGCGCGTCGCGGCCCATCCGCCGCGCAAACTGAAGGAGCTTGCAGATGCCTGAACCGCTGCTTCGCCTCTCCGGCCTCGAACCCTTTGTGCTGACCAGCGACATCCCCTTCGTCAACGTGGGCGAGCGGACGAATGTCACCGGCTCGGCCAAGTTCCGCAAGCTGATCACCAACCGCGACTATGCGACCGCGCTCGACGTGGCCCGCGACCAGGTCGAGAACGGCGCCCAGATCATCGACGTCAACATGGACGAGGGCCTGATCGACTCGAAGCAGGCCATGATCGATTTCCTGAACCTCGTCGCCGCCGAGCCCGACATCGCCCGTGTGCCGGTGATGATCGACAGCTCCAAGTGGGAGGTGATCGAGGCCGGTCTCAAGTGCGTTCAGGGCAAGCCGGTGGTAAACTCCATCTCGCTCAAGGAGGGCGAGGAGAACTTCATCCACCAGGCCTCGCTGTGCCTCGCCTACGGCGCCGCCGTCGTCGTCATGGCGTTTGACGAGCAGGGCCAGGCCGACACCTTCGAGCGCAAGACCGAGATCTGCGCCCGCGCCTACAAGGTGCTGACGGAAAAGGTCGGCTTCCCGCCCGAGGACATCATTTTCGACCCGAACGTCTTCGCCGTCGCGACCGGCATCGAGGAGCACGACAACTACGGCGTCGATTTCATCGAGGCCACGAAGTGGATCCGCGAGAACCTGCCGCACTGCCACGTCTCGGGCGGGGTCTCGAACCTGTCGTTCTCGTTCCGCGGCAACGAGCCCGTGCGCGAGGCGATGCACGCGGTCTTCCTCTACCATGCCATCAAGGTCGGCATGGACATGGGGATCGTGAACGCCGGGCAGCTGGCGGTCTACGACCAGATCGACCCCGAGCTGCGCGAAGCCTGCGAAGACGTGGTGCTGAACCGTACGCCCGCCAACGGCGGCACACCCACCGAGAACCTTCTCGATATCGCCGGGCGCTACAAGGGAGACAAGCGCGAAGCGAAGAAGCGCGACCTGACGTGGCGCGAGTGGCCGGTCGAGAAGCGGCTGGAACACGCGCTGGTCAACGGTATCACCGAGTTCGTCGACGAGGACACCGAGGCCGCCCGCGTTGCCGCCGAAAAGCCGCTCGACGTGATCGAGGGGCCGCTGATGGCCGGCATGAACGTGGTCGGCGACCTGTTCGGCGCGGGCAAGATGTTCCTGCCGCAGGTGGTGAAATCCGCGCGCGTGATGAAACAGGCGGTGGCGGTGCTGCTGCCCTACATGGAAGCCGAGAAGGAAGGGAAGCGCGACAGCGCGGGCCGCGTCCTGATGGCGACCGTGAAGGGCGACGTGCACGACATCGGCAAGAACATCGTCGGTGTCGTTCTGGCCTGCAACAACTACGACATCATCGACCTTGGCGTGATGGTGCCGCCGCAGAAGATCCTCGAGGAGGCCAAGGCCCACGATGTCGACATCATCGGGCTGTCCGGTCTCATCACGCCTTCGCTCGACGAGATGGTCCATCTTGCCTCGGAGCTCGAGCGCGAGGGCTTCGACATGCCACTGCTGATCGGCGGGGCGACCACCTCGAAGGTGCACACGGCGGTGAAGATCTCGCCGCAATACTCCAAGAGCCAGGCGATCTACGTCACCGACGCCAGCCGCGCCGTGGGCGTCGTCTCGTCGCTGCTGAACAAGACGCAGCGGCAGGACTACATCGACAACATCCGCTCGGAATACGCGGAAGTGGCCGAACGGCACGAGCGCTCGGAACGGGCCAAGCAGCGCCTGCCGCTGGCCGCCGCACGGGCCAACGCGATGAATATCGACTGGACGGACTACAAGGCGACCGAGCCGGAATTCACCGGGTCGAAGGTGATCGAGGGCTGGGATCTCGCCGAGATTGCCAACTACATCGACTGGACCCCGTTCTTCCAGACGTGGGAGCTCAAGGGCGTCTACCCGCGCATTCTCGACGACGAGAAATACGGCGAAGCCGCGCGCGGCCTGTTCGACGACGCGCAGGAGATGCTGAAGAAGATCATCGCGGAGAAGTGGTTCAACCCCCGGGCCGTCATCGGCTTCTGGCCCGCCAATCGCGACGGCGACGACATTCGCCTCTTTGGCGATGCCGCGCGCTCGGAGCCCCTTGCAACGCTGCACACGCTGCGCCAGCAGACCTCGAAGCGGAAGGACCGCCCGAACCTCGCACTGGCCGACTTCGTCGCCCCCGAGGGCACCCCGGACTGGGTGGGCGGCTTCGTCGTCACCGCCGGCCCCGAGGAGATCGCCATCGCCGAGGACTACGAGCGGCGCGGAGACGATTACGGGGCGATCATGGTCAAGGCCCTCGCCGACCGCTTCGCCGAGGCAATGGCCGAGATGATGCACCAGAAGGTTCGGACCGAGCACTGGGGCTATGCCAAGGACGAAAGCTACGACCCGCAGGAGCTGATCGGCGAACCCTATGACGGCATCCGCCCGGCGCCCGGCTATCCGGCCCAGCCCGATCATACCGAGAAACGGACACTCTTCGACCTGCTCGACGCCACGACCCACACCGGGGTCGAACTGACCGAAAGCATGGCGATGTGGCCCGGCTCGTCGGTGTCGGGGCTCTATATCGGGCATCCCGATGCCTACTACTTCGGCGTGGCCAAGGTCGAACGCGACCAGGTCGAAGACTATGCAGCGAGGAAGGGCATGACCGTCGAGGAGGCCGAGCGCTGGCTGGCCCCGATCCTGAACTACCGCCCGGGCGACATGAAGGCGATCGCGGCGGAGTAAACCGCCCGGCCCCGCGCGGGCCGGTCTGCGGCCCCGGGCGCGACCCGGGGCCCTCAATCAGGCGCATGTGTCCTTTCGGAGCGCGTCGCGTCCCGGCTCATGCTCTGGATATGCCCTCGCCGGGCGCGGCCTGCCTTCGTGGCTGGCGCCTGTCGCTTAGCTCCTGGTGGCGGAAAGCCCGGCGAGCAACACCCTGACCAGCCGACGCAACGCGGCTTCCCGGTCCGGGTCGGGACCGGGGGCGATCAGCGACGGATGCAGAAACGCCGTCAGAGCCTCGTCGAGCATTGCGGCCTCGGCACGTCCGCCAAGCCCCGCTTCCTCGACCAGCCCGGTCAGCTCGGAGCACAGCAGCGCCATGTGGTCCCGGATCACCGGACGCTCGCCCGCCGTCGCCTCGTTGAAGCCGTAGAAGATCTCCGGATCCGATTTCACCCTCCCGCTCTTGATGCGGTAGCGCTCCACGAACCATGCCTCGATCCGCTCCACGGCCGGCCCCGGCCCCTCACAGATGCGGGCGGTGCGCTGCCGGGCATCGGCCAACCAGCTGTCGGTCACCGCATCGAGAAGCGCCGCCTTGTCGCGGAAATGCGCGTAGAGCGCAGCGTGGCTGACCCCCATCTCGCGCGCCACATCCGCGAGCCGAAGCTTCGAGAACCCGTGCTCGCGGATGCGCGCCACGGCGATTTCGGTGGCACGCTGTCGCGCCGCTTCGGGGCTCAGACCTGTCCGGGGCAAATCGCTCCTCCTTGACCTTCGAGCATACGGCGATTACAAAAATAATAAAATGTAATCAACCGCCCGCGCGTCCGGCCTCCGAAAGGGCACGGAATTCGCGGGTTTCTCATTGTCGACATCCCTGCGCGGCCCCCTTGCGCCTCAGGCCGAGGCGGCGCTGCCGCGTCATGCGTTTCGTCAAACCGAAAGACTGCATCATGCTGAGCCTGCTCAAGGATTCCCGGGCCGTCGCGCTGCTTCTCGCGGCGTCGCTGACGATTCTCTCCAACAGTCTTATCAGTCCGTCCCTCCCCGGCATCCAGGCGCGTTTCGCCGACGAGGAGAACGCGGCCCTTCTGTCACGGCTGCTCGTGACGGCGCCGTCGCTGATGGTGGCGATTCTGGCCCCCTTCGCCGGTGCGCTGGCCGACCGCTTCGGTCGCCGCCTCCAGCTTCTTCTCGGCGTCGCGCTCTTCGCCGTCGCGGGCACCGCCGGGCTCTACATCCCCTCGCTGAAGCTGCTGTTCGTCAGCCGTCTGTTCCTCGGCGTGGCCGTGGCGATGATCATGACCGCGCAGACCGCCCTGATCGGGGATTACTTCAAGGGCGAGAAGCGCAGCAACTTCATGGGACTTCAGATCGCGGCCACGAACTTCGGAGGGCTGGTCCTGCTGGTGCTGGCGGGCTGGCTCGCCTCGTTCTCGGCGCTGGCGCCCTTCGCGATCTACGGCATTGCGCTGGTCTACCTTCCGGTGATGATGCTCAAGCTCGAGAAGTCCGACCGCAGCGCCTCGAAGGTCGAGACCCCGGCCTCGGACGGCGAGGAGAACTGGGTCGCAACGCTGCTGCTGGTCATCGTGCTCGCAGGTCTGTGCTTCGTCTGCTTCTACCTGCTGCCGACGCAGGCGCCCTATTTCCTCGCCTCGATCGGTCGCCCCGAACCGCAGGCGGCGGGGCTGCTGATGGGGTCGATGACGCTGGCGGGCGGGATCGTCTCGCTGTTCTTCGGCCGGGTCCGGATGCGACTGGGGCGCGCGGCGACGCCCGCGCTCGGCTTCCTCGGCTTCGCGACGGGCTTCATCCTGTTCGGCTTCTCGGAGGGCCTCGGGCTCGCGCTGCTCGGAAGCGCCTTCATCGGCGCGGGCGGCGGCCTGCTGATGCCGACCTTCCTCGGCCTCGCGGTCGGGATCGCACCGGCACACCGGCGCGGCCTTGCGGCGGGTGCGATCACGACAAGCATCTTCACCGGCCAGTTCCTGTCGCCCTTCGCCTCGACTCCGCTGATTGCGGCGCTCGGCTACGCCACCACCTTCTTCGCGACCGGGGCACTGCTGATCGTGCTGGCCATGGTGGCCCTCGTCGGGCTGCGCGCACCGCGCGACCCGGCCGCCCGTCCCCTGCCGGTCTGATCCGGCCGGCGCGGGGCGCGACGCATGCGCCCCACCCGTGCCTTCAGCCCTGAAGTTCGGACGCGATGGCCTCCGCGGCCTCCAGCGTGGTCGCCGAGCCGCCGCAGTCCGGGGTGAGGCGTTCAGGCGTTCCCGCAACGGTCTCGACGGCGGCCATGATCGCCTTCGCCGCAGCCTCCTCGCCGAGGTGCTCGAGCATGAGCGCGCCGGACCAGATCGTCGCGATCGGATTCGACAGCCCGCGACCGGCGATGTCCGGGGCGGAGCCGTGCACCGGTTCGAACATCGACGGCACACCGCCGGACGGGTTCACGTTGGCAGCGGCGGCGAAGCCCAGCCCGCCCTGGATGGCAGCGCCGATGTCGGTGAGGATGTCCCCGAACAGGTTCGACGCCACCACCACGTCGAGCGTGCCGGGATGGGTGATCATCCGCGCCGCGATGGCATCCACGTGGTAGCGCGTCACCTCGACGTCGGGATACTCGGCCGAGAGCGCCTCGGTGACCTCGTCCCAGAACACCATCGTGTGCTTCTGCGCGTTCGACTTGGTGACCGAGGCCAGCTTGCCGCGCCGCGCCCGCGCCTGCTCGAAGCCATAGCGCAGGATGCGCTCGACGCCGCGCCGGGTGAAGATCGAGGTTTCCACCGCGACCTCGGCGGGGCTGCCGCTGTGCACCCGGCCACCGGCGCCGGAATATTCGCCCTCGGTGTTCTCGCGGATGCACAGGATATCGAAATCCGTCGCCCGGAGCGGGCCGGTGACCCCCGGCAACAGGCGGTGCGGCCGCATGTTGACGTAGAGATCAAAGGCCTTGCGGATAGGCAGGAGCAGCCCGTGCAGCGAGACGCTGTCCGGCACCTTCTCGGGCCAGCCGACCGCGCCCAGCAGGATGCTGTCGTGCCGCCGCAGTTGCTCAATCCCGTCCTCGGGCATCATGCGCCCGGTCTCCAGGTAGCTGTCGCAGGACCACGGGTAGACTGTCTCCTCGAGCGTGAACCCACCCTGCTCCGCCGCCTTGCGGAGGACCAGCATCGCCGCCTCGACGACCTCTTTCCCGATCCCGTCCCCGGGGATCAATGCGATATCATGCGTGCGCATCTGCGGACTTCCTCTCCTCCAGTCCGCCGAAGCAGACGTATTTCCGATCCAGGTCACCCTCGATTCCGTGTGTCGAGCCGTCCCTGCCGAGGCCACTCTGCTTCATTCCGCCGAGAGGGGCCACCTCGGTCGTGATGCCCCCTTCGTTCACGCCCACAAGTCCGTATTTCAGCGCGCCGGACACCCGGAACGCGCCTCCGGGGCTTCGGAAAGCGGGATCGGCGAATCTGCCACGCTTCAGGCCCTCTGCCCGCAGGACGTCCGCGCATGGCACTGGGCATCGTGACTTGATCGACTCCGGGCGCGCTGCTTGTATTCTCGGCGACTCTCATGTTGCCGGAGCCATCCAGTGTCACCGCCGGAAATCACCGCCTACCCGCCCAGAAAGGGGCGCGTTCACGAGGCCTGCGGGCCCGCCTCGGTCAGTTTCGCGCTCTGGACCTGCGCGCAGACCGGGGCCGAGGTGCTCTGGGCGCGGGAAGGCTGGCAATCGGGTCAGCTCTATCCCCCGGGGTTCGTCGGGCTCGATCCCTCGCGCCTGATTCTCGCGCAGACGAAGAGCCAGACCGACACGCTGGCCGTGGCGGAAGAGGCACTGCGCGACGGCGCCATGCCGGTCGTCGTGCTCGAGTTGACGGCCCCCGTCAGTCTCACCGCCGGACGGCGCCTGCAGCTCGCGGCCCGGGCGGGAGGCAGCACGGGGCTGTGCCTGATCCCCGAGGGCATGGGCAGCAACGCGACCGAGACGCGATGGCATTGCGCGCCGGTCTTCGATGCGCAGGACTCGACTCGTCAATGCTGGAGTCTTATTAAGAACAAATCAGGAACAAATGGGTCTTGGCATGTTCGATGGGACACTGAAGCGCGTCGTGTCGCTGTGGTTCCCCCGGCTCGCGAGTGACCGGGCTCTCGCCGCGCATCCGGTCGACGGCCCCTTTGTCCTGACCCTCGCGCATCACAACGCCAACCGGGTCTACTGCCTGAACGAGGCAGCCCGGACGCGCGGGCTTCATCGCGGCATGCTGTTCTCGGATGCGCGCGCCTTCTGCCCCGACCTCGCCAGCCGGCCCGCCGACCCGGCGGCGGACCGGCGTTTCCTGGGTGCCCTGCGGCGATGGGCGGTGCGCTGGTCACCCTGGGTGGGGTTCGAGGGGCAAGACGGCCTGGTTCTCGACATCACCGGCGCCTCGCACCTGTTCGGCGGCGAAGAGGTCATGCTTGCCGCAATGCGCGCGCGGCTCGACCGGGCGGGGCTGACGGTCCGGATCGGCCTTGGCGACACGCGCGGGGCGGCCTGGGCCCGGGCGCATCATGGCGAGGACGCCGCGCTCGAGAGCCTGCCGGTGGCCGCCCTGAGGCTGGAGCCCGAAACCGTCACGGCCCTGCAGCGCATGGGCCTGCGCAGCATCGGTCAGCTGGCCGACAGCCCGCGCGCGCCGCTGGCACGCCGGTTCGGGCCGGGGCTGCTCATGCGGCTGGACCAGGCGCTCGGGAGCCAGCCGGAACAGATCAGCCCCGAGGCCGATCCCCCCCATTACGCGGTGCGCATGACCCTGCCGGACCCGATCGGGCTGGCCGATGACGTCATGGCCGGCACGCAGCGGCTGCTCGACCGCCTCTGCCGGACGCTGGAGGCGCATCACGCCGGCGCTCGGACGCTGTGCCTGACCCTGCGCCGGGTGGACGGCGATGCCCGCGATGTCGAGCTGCGGCTCGCGCGCCCCTTGCGCGATCCCGCCCGCATCCTGCCGCTGTTCCGGCGCGGCGTGTCCGAGGTCGACGCGGGTTTCGGCATCGACCAGATGCGTCTCGAGGCCATACGGGTCGAACCGCTGCCACCCGAGCAGGTGACGCAGAGAGGAACCCGCGACCCGGGTCGGCTGGACGATCTGCTCAGCCGGATCGGCACAAGGATCGGGCTGGAGAACGTGCAGCGCTTCCTGCCCGCCGACAGCCATATTCCCGAACGGAGCTTCACCGTCGTCCCGGCCGCCTACTCCGAGCCCGGCGGAAGCTGGGTCTGCCTGCGTCCACGGCCCGTCCTGCTGTTTCCGCCCGAACCCGTCGCCGCCACCGGTCCCCGGCCCCCCGGCCGGTTCCGCTGGCGCAGGATGGCGCTGAGCACGGGTCGCGCCACCGGCCCCGAGCGGATCTCGCCGGAGTGGTGGCTGGTCGATGACGCCTGGCAAAGCGGCATCCGTGATTACTGGCAGGTCGAGACCCTGCAGGGGCGGCGGTTGTGGATGTTCTACACCCCGCAGGCCCCCGGCTGGTTCGTGCAGGGGGAATTCGCATGAGCGCCCCCCGCCGGTCCGAACCGCAGGTGGTCCAGCCGACGCCCGCCACCGGCTACGCGGAACTCTGCGTCACGAGCAACTTCACTTTCCTGACGGGCGCCTCCCACCCCGAGGAACTGGTCACCCGCGCCACGGAGCTGGGTCTTCATGCCATCGCCATCACCGACCGCAACTCGCTGGCCGGGGTGGTGCGCGCCTACCGGGCGCTGCAGGTCCTGAAAGAGCAGGTCTCCGATACCGTGCGCATCCGCTCCCAGCACCGCGTGGACAGCTGCTCGCGGCAGGAGATCGGATCGCCCCGAGACATCGCCCGCCCCGAGGCCCCGCACCTGCCCCGGCTGATCGTCGGTTGCCGCCTGCAGCTGAGCGACACCGAGGTCGAGTGGATCGCCCTGCCTACCGACCTTGCGGCCTACCGGCGGCTGACGCGGCTGCTGACGCTGGGCAAGCGACGCGCCGGGAAAGGCGCCTGCGACCTTGCCCTCGCCGATCTTCTGGAGGCCGGCCAGGGCATGATCCTGATCGCCCTGCCCCGGGACCCGGGCAGGGCCGTTCGCGATCTGCAAAGGGTGCGGCGCCGGTTTCCGGGCAATGTCTACCTTGGCGCAGCGCCGCGCTACGACGGCTCGGACCAGGCCTGGCTCACGGCCTGCGCCCGCCTTGCCCTGCGCTGCGCCACCCCGATGGTCGCGGTGGGCGACGTGCTGATGCACCGGGCCGCGCGGCGGCAGCTGGCCGATGTCCTGACCTGCATGCGCGAAGGCTGCACCATCGACACGATCGGCACCCGTGCCCTCGCCAATGCCGAGCGGCGCCTGAAGGGGCGCGCCGACATGCTGCGGCTGTTCCACGATCACCCCGCCGCCCTGCACCGCACGCTGGAAATCGCCGCGCGCTGCAGTTTCGACCTCTCGGATCTCCGGTACCAGTATCCCGACGCGGTCGCGCCGGATGGCGAGACGCCGATGGACCGCCTGACCCGGCTGGCCCGCGAAGGGCTGGCTCGCCGCTATCCGGACGGCCCCACCGAGAAGGCCCGCGCCTTGATGGAAAAGGAGCTGGCGGTCGTCGCCGAGCTGGAATACCCGGCCTATTTCCTGACCGTCCACGACATCGTGCAGTTCGCCCGCTCGCGGGGCATCCTGTGCCAGGGTCGGGGCTCGGCCGCCAATTCGATCCTGTGCTACCTCCTGGGCATCACCGATGTCTCGCCCGAGCTGATCGGCATGGTGTTCGAACGTTTCGTGTCGCGCCATCGCGGCGAGCCGCCCGATATCGACGTCGATTTCGAACACGAGCGGCGCGAAGAGGTCATCCAGTGGATCTACGACACCTACGGCCGCCATCGTGCCGGGCTCTGCGCGACGGTAATCCACTTCCGCACCCGCGCCGCGATCGGCGAGGTCGGCAAGGTCATGGGGCTGAGCCAGGATGTGACCGCCGGGCTGTCCAGCCAGATCTGGGGCCAGTCCGGCACCGCTCCCGACATGGAGCGTGTCCGCGAGCTCGGGCTTGATCCCGACGACCGGCGGCTGCGCCAGACCCTCAACCTGATCGGAGAGATCATCGGTTTTCCCCGTCATCTCTCGCAGCACGTGGGCGGCTTCGTCATCACCCGGGGAAGGCTCGACGAGCTCGCCCCGATCGAGAACGCGGCGATGGAGGGGCGCACCCTCATCGAGTGGGACAAGGACGACATCGACACGCTGAACATCCTCAAGGTCGACGTTCTCGCCCTCGGGATGCTGACCTGCATCCGCAAGGCGTTCGGTCTTCTGCAACAGCATGAACGGCGGACCCTGAGCCTTGCGAGCGTGCCGCCCGAGGACCCCGAGACCTACGCGATGCTGCAACGCGCCGATGCCGTCGGCGTCTTCCAGGTCGAAAGCCGGGCGCAGATGAACTTCCTGCCCCGCATGCAGCCTGCGGAATTCTACGACCTGGTGATCGAGGTCGCCATCGTCCGGCCCGGCCCGATCCAGGGCGGCATGGTGCAGCCCTATCTCAGGCGCCGGCAGGGGCTGGAGTGCTCGGAACCGTTCGGCCCCGCGCTGGAAGAGGTCACCCGCCGCACGCTCGGCGTGCCGCTGTTCCAGGAGCAGGCGCTGCAGATCGCCGTGGTCGGCGCGGGCTACAGCGCCGAAGAGGCCGACCACCTGCGCCGCTCGCTGGCCAGCTTCCGCCGCATGGGCACCATCGCCGAGCATCGTGACAAGTTCATCGCGGGGATGAGGGCGAACGGCTACGACGAGGAGGTCGCGGCGCGCTGCTTCAGCCAGATCGAGGGCTTCGCCGATTACGGCTTTCCCGAAAGCCACGCGGCGGCCTTCGCGCAGCTGGTCTATGTCTCGGCTTGGCTGAAGCGGCATCACCCCGCGATCTTCGCCTGCGCGCTGCTGAACTCGCAGCCGATGGGCTTCTATGCCCCGGCGCAGATCGTGCGGGATGCCCGCGACCACCATGTCGAGATCCGCCCGATCTGCGTCAATCACAGCGACTGGGACAACACGCTCGAACGGCGCTCGGACGGGGCGCTCGCGCTGCGGCTCGGGTTTCGCCAGATCAAGGGCTTCCGGCAGGAGGATGCCGGCTGGATCGCCGCGGCCCGGCGCAATGGTTACCGCGATCCCGAAAGCGTCTGGCTGCGCGCCGGTGTCGCGCCCGCGGCGCTGGAACGGCTGGCCGAGGCGGATGCCTTCGCCGGCATGGGGCTCACCCGCCGCGATGCGCTCTGGCAGGTGCGCGCGATCCGCGCCCCGTCGCAGCTGCCGCTGTTCAACGATCCGCTCGACGGCGAGGCGATCCGGGAACCCGAGGTCGCCCTGCCGCAGATGCATCTCGGCGAAGAGGTGGTCGAGGATTACGTTGCCATGCGCCTGACGCTGCGCGCCCACCCGATGGAACTGCTGCGCCCGGCCATGCCGGGGCTGACCCGCAACGATGCGCTGGTCGAGGCGCCGCTGCAGCGCACCACCATCTGCGGCCTCGTCATCACGCGCCAGAGACCGGGCACCGCCTCGGGCGTGATCTTCCTGACCCTCGAGGACGAGACCGGGGTCGGCAATGTCGTGGTCTGGAAGACGATCTTCGAACGGTACCGGCGCGCCGTGATGGGCGGGCGGCTCCTGCGCGTGACCGGCCGCCTCGAACGGGAAGGCATCGTCGTTCACCTGATCGCCGAGCACATCGAGGACGTGTCGCACCGCCTCTCCGACCTCGGCCACCCGATGGAGGACGCTATCGGCGAGACCGCCGCCCAGGCCGACGACGCCCCGCGCCCCCGCCAGTCCTCTCGGGCCATGCATCCCCGCGACCAGGCCAAGCGCCTGTTTCCGAGCCGGGATTTTCACTGAGGACGTCTGTGGTCCGGCGATACGCGGGCCACTGCGTGCATCTCGGGGGCCGCGTCCGGCCCTGCCGATGCCGGGATCGCGGGCCGCACCAGGGCGGCGGAAACGGTCGGCCCGTCCCCGCCCCGATGCTGCCCGCCCTGCAAGCCGCGCGTCAGCTGCCGCGCAGCTTGGCCTGTTCGAGCTCCCAGTATTCGATCAGGAACTGCTCGTGCCGCGGGATCGGCGTGTAGGTCCCGAAAGCCTCGGCCGAAGCCACGACGCGCAGGTTCTGCTCAGCCAGGTCGGCATGGATCGCGGCCTCCTTCGGCGTCCGGCCCAGCCCGATGATGCCTGCGCCCGGCACGAAGGCCACGCGCGGCAGCACGTCGAGCATGGTGAGCGGCTCCGGCGCCCTCGGAGCGTTCTCGTCGAAATACGCGCGGTAGCGGGAGGCGAACCGGTCGAGGCTCTCGAAAAGCGCGGCCTTCGGCGCGTCCGGCGCCACGACCAGCGGCCAGGGCTTGATCCGGATCACGTGGTCCGGCGTGATCGTCCCGCGCGACACCGCGTCGGCCATGCCCTCCCGCGCGCTCAGCTCCGGCAGCGGACCGGCACCGCGCGCGTCCACGTGCACCCCGCCGGCAAAGGGCCCCTGCCCCGCGAGACACGCGACCAGCCGGTCGGCCACGGCGTCGAGCGCCGGGTTGCCCTGCTTTTCGGTCGGCGGCACCAGCGCCGCATCGGCCTTGGCCAGAAAGTCCTCGCAGGCGCGCACCGCCCGGCCGAACCGGTCGAGGCTCTCGTCGGCGGTCTCGCCCCATGTGAAAAGCCCGTGGTGGGCCAGCCACATGCCCGTGGCCCCGGGGTGCGCCGCCGCAAGGCGCGCGCCCTCGATCGACAGGTCGAAGCCCGGGAAGACATACGGCAGAAAGGCGATGCCGTCCCCGAAGAGGTCGGCCACGATCTCGCGCTGCCGGGCCTCGGGCTGGTCGGCGATGGCCAGCACCGCCGAGGCGTGGCCGTGGTCGACGAAGCGCGCCGGCAGGTAGGCGTGCAGCAAGGTCTCGACCGAGGGGTTGGGCGCCCCGTCATCGAGCAGATGCGACCGCAGGAAGCGCACCATCTCGGTGTCGCTGAGCCGCGTGCCGTCCTGAACGGTGTAGAGCGGATCGAGCCAGAGGCCCGGCAGGCCCTCCGCCTCGATCGTGGCAAGATCCCAGCCGCTACCCTTGACGTGCATCACGCGCTTGCCGGCGCGCTCGACCTTGACGCTGGTGTTGCCGCCGCCGTGCATGCAGAACTCGGGGTTGCCCCCGAGCGCGCGGGAGCTTTCGACGCGGTCGGCCAACAGCTCGTCGGCCGACGCTTTCATCTCGACATCGGACATCAGGCCGCCGCTTTGCGCTGCGCGAGGTCGTTGTACATCTCGAAGGCCTGCTCGGGCGGCAGAAGCTCGTGCACCACGGCGCTCACGGCCTGGATCATCGCCACCGGGTCACCCGCGCGGAAGATATTGCGGCCCATGTCCACGCCCGCGGCCCCCTGGTCGACCGCCTTGAAGGCGACCTCGAGCGCCTCCTTCTCGGGGATCTTCTTGCCCCCGGCGATGACGATGGGCACCGGGCAGCCGGCGCAGACCCGCTCGAAGCCCTCGTCGACGTAGTAGCTTTTCACGTATTGCGCCCCGATCTCGGCGGCGATGCGGGTGGCCAGTCCGAAGTAGCGCGCGTCGCGGGCCATGTCCTTGCCGACGCCGGTCACGGCGAGGGTCGGCATCCCCACGCGGTTGCCCGCGTCGATCAGGCGGATGACGTTGTTGATCGACTTGTGCTCGAATTCCGAGCCGATGTAGACCTGCGCGGCCATCGCGGCGACGTTCATCCGCATGGCATCCTCCATGTCCACGGCGACCGTCTCGTTCGACAGTTCGGACATGATCGAGTTGCCGCCCGACGCCCGCATCACGATGGGCTTGCGGGTCGACGCGGGCACCGAGGTGCGCAGCATGCCCCGGGTGCACATCAGCACGTCGGCATGATCGAACAGCGGCGCGATGTTCACGTCCACCCGCTCGAGCCCGGTGGTCGGGCCCTGAAAATAGCCGTGGTCGAAGGCCAGCATGACCGTGCGCCCGGTATCGGGGCGGAAGATGCGCGCCAGCCGGTTCTGCATCCCCCAGTCGTAGGCGCCCGCACCCTTGAGGAAAAACGGCTCGTTCTTCGCGGGAGTGCCGAGGGCGAAATCCTTGCCGTCGTGAATGTCGTCGAGATCAGCCATGGGAAGTCCTTTCCTGAGTTTTCGTCTCGCGGGGCTCGAAGGGAACGAGCTCCGCCTGCTGGGGCGCCCAGACGGCCCCCAGCGCATCGCGGTAGGCACACCAGCGCGCGTAGCGCCGGTCGAGGATCGCACCGGCGTCTGGGTCCGGCTCGAGTTCGGTGGTATGCGCGGCCATCGCCGCGGCGGCGGCGTCATAGTCGGGGAAGAGCCCGGCGCCGAGCGCAGCTGCCATGGCCGCGCCGCGCGCGCCGGTTTCCTCGCAGTCCGACAGCCGCAGCCGCATCTGCAGCGTGTCGGCGAAGATCTGCGCCCAGAGCGGCGACTTGGCGGCACCGCCCGAGAGCGTCGCCCGGGTGAAGCGCCGGTCGGGATCGAGAATGCCGAAATGCGCGCGGTGCCCGAAGGCCACCCCCTCGTAGAGCGCGCGCACCATGTCGGCGCGGCTGTGCCACGAGCCGATCCCGTTGAACCCGCCGCGCGCGCCCGGCACCGGCCCGGCATAGAGATACGGGTGGAAGAACGGCAGATCGCCCTCCGGGTCCGATGTCGCGGCCAGCCGGTTGCAGAGGGTGAAGGGCTCTTCGCCGGTGGCCGCCGCCTCGTCGGCGAGGTGGTTCTTGACGAACCACTCAAGGTTGGCGGCCGAGGTTGGCGAGGCCTCGCAGCTCACCCAGACATCGCGTCCGAGCACGCTGGCGAGGATCGCGCGCGGCTCCTCCGGCAGCTTGTCGGCGAAGACCTGGTTGATCGACCAGCTTCCCGCCACGATCGACGCCTCGCCCACCTTCGTGGTGCCCGCGCCCAGCGTCGAGGCCAGCACGTCGAAGAGCCCGGCCACGACCGGCGTGCCCTCGGTCAGGCCGCTGAGCGCCGCCGCCTCGGCGGTGACATGGCCCACCACGTCGTCGCTCTGCGCCGCCTCGGGCAGCAGGGGGCGCAGGTCGCGGATGCCGTAGAGGTCGAGCAGGCCGTCGTCATAGGCCAGCGCCGGCATCTCGAGCAGGCCGCAGCCCGACAGGTCCGAGACCTCGGAGCCCGCGTGCCCGGTCAGCCCGTGCACGATGACGTCCTTGCAGAGCAGCACCTTGCCCGCCCGGTCGAGCAGCTCGGGCTGTTCCTGCGCCAGCCAGGCCAGCAGCACCGGCGTCATCGCGGCCCAGGGGCGCGATTGCGCACGGCGGTGGATCTCGTCGCCGTGGCGCAGCGCCAGCCGCTCGGCCAGCAACCCGGCGCGGCTGTCCATCGACTGGATGCCGAGCAGCCCCCGGCCCTCGCGGTCGAGCAGGTAGAGCCCGTTGCCATGCCCCGCGGCGCCCACCGCCCGCACCCGGGCGGCGTCGATGCCCGCCTGGGCGATGCAGTCGCGGATCGCGCCGGCGGCGGCCTTCCACAGCTCGTCGGGACTGCGCTCGACGAAGCCCGGCGCCGGTTGCAGTGTGGCCGACTGGCGCGCGGCCACGGCCAGCGTCCGGCCCTCAAGGTCGAAGAGCGCCGCCTTCACCATCGTGTTTCCGGCATCCACGCCGATCAGGTAATCCGTCATTGTGCTGCAACCTCCCCCTTGCAACTCTCCTCCAGGCCCACGCGCACGGGCTCTGCCCCGTGGTCGGCCACCAGCTTCTCGCGGAACGCCCGCAGCGCGCGGGCGCGCGCGTCGGGGCCCCATCCCCGGGCAATGGCCAGCCGGTCCGCCATTGCCTCGAGCGCGGCGCCGTCGAGCGCCCCGCCAAGCGCCACCGTGGTCCGGCGCAGCGCCAGGTCGGCCAGTGTCTCGACCTGTTCGACGGCGATCAGGTAGTCGATCTCCTCCACGCTGTAGCCCGGCAGGCCGGCCAGTGACCGCTCTCCGGCGAAGCGCCGCGCCAGCGGTGCGGCGAGCGTGCCATATCGCGTGACCAGATCGGAAACCCGCTTTCGTGTCAGGCCGGTTTCCTCGGCAATCTGCCCGACCCACGCCTCGGGGTCGCGGGGAAAGCCCAGACCGCCGCCGATCGGAAGCGCGCGGGTATCACCCTGGCGCGCACGCCCCAGCCGCTTCAGCACGTCGTCCGCCGCGAGCTCGCCGAAGGCCCGGAAGGTCGTCCACTTGCCGCCGATCATGCACAGCACCGGCGGATGCGCCTTGTCGGCCTCGGGCTCGACCCAGGCGTTGAAATGCCCGCGCGGGATCTGGCCGGTGGTGCCCGCCGAGCTGACCGGCAGCGGGCGCACCCCGGCGAAGACGTGGCGGATGTGATCGAGCGAGACATCGAGACCCGGGAACACCCAGCGCAGCCCGTCGAGGATGTAGTCGCGCTCGTCCTCCTCGCAGCGCACCCGGTCGGGGTCGGGCACCTTGATGTCGGTCGAGCCGACAAGCACCATCCCGTGCAGGTTGAACATGATGCATATGCGGCCGTCGGTGTTCTCGTAATACACCATGTCGTCGCCGAGCATCTCGCGCAGCTCGGGGTGATCGAGCATCAGGTGTGCGCCCTTTGTGCCCTGCACCATCGGCTGCGGCGCAGGCGCGAGGCGCCAGTTGGTCATGTCGATCCAGGCGCCGGTGGCGTTGACGACGATCTCGGGGCGCATGGTGATCTCGCGCCCGTCGATGCGGTCGCGCAGCGTGACCTCGGCGGCGCCGATCTCGGAAACCTCGAGGTAGTTCAGCGCGACGGCCTCGGCACCGGCGCGGGCCACGTCCTCGAAAAGCTCGGTGACGATGCGCTCGGGGTGGCTGATCTGGCCGTCGTAGTAGGTCGCGGCGCAGCGCACCTCGGGGCGGAAGGGAAAGCGCGCCCGCGCGGCCCTGCCCGACAGGAACGCGTGTTTGGGCATCCCGCCCTTGCCGCGCGTGTAGACGTCGTAGAACGACAGCCCCAGCTTCACCGGCAGCGCCCCGCGCCGCGACGGCGCCCGCGACAGGCCGAGGAACTTCAACGGCGCGTTCAGCGAGCCGGACACCCACGAGTCGATGGGAACCACGGTCCGCAGCGGTCGCACCAGATGCGGCGCGTTGGCGAGCAGCCGGTTGCGCTCGTCGAGCGCCTCGCGCACCAGGTCGAACTCGCCGTTCTCGAGGTAGCGCAGCCCGCCGTGGACCATCCGCGACAGCGCCGAGGAGGCACCGGCACAGAAATCGCCCTTTTCCGCCAGCATCACCGGCACGCCGTTCAGCGCCAGCTCGCGGTAGACCGAGGCCCCGTTGATGCCGCCGCCGATGACCAGGACCGTCGGCGCGACGCCGTCCATGCGGTCGAGCCGCTCCGCCCGGCTCATCGGGGAAATGATGGAAATCGGGTCGCTCATGCTGCCTCCGCCTTCAGCCGCGCCAGCACGTCCCGGGCCGTGGCCTCGTCCGTCACCAGCGTGTTGATGTAGCCGCCGCGCACCACGGCGCAGATCGCCTCCGCCTTCTCGTGACCCGCCGCGACGCCGATGCTCACCGGGATCTTGGCGAGATCCTCGGGCGCCATCGCCACCACCAGCCGGTTGCGGGTGTAGTCGGTGACCCGGCCCGACGCGTCGAGGACATGCGCCAGCAGCTCCGCCACCGCCCCCGAGGCGAAAAGCTCGCCCTCTTCCCCCGGCACGTCGCGGTGCAGGTCGAAATACGAGGTCGCGCGCTCGCGCAGGCCACCGATGCCGACCACGGCCAGGTCGGCGCTGCGTGCCGCCTCGATCACGCGGCTCACCGTCTTCATGCCGGTGATCATCTCGCGCTGGTCCTCGGTCTCGGCGAACATCGGCGAGAGCATCTGCACCGCCTCGCCGCCGAAGGCCTGCGCCATGGTCGCGGCCGCATGGTTCACGTCGGTGTAATGCTGCCCCTGCACCAGCCCGGTGGCGGGCACCATCTTCACGCCCTTCACCTGCGGCACGTTGCGCAGCCCCGCGACGCAGGCGCTGACGCCCTTGCCGCCGGTAAGGCAGACCGACATGCCGGGCCGGACCTTGGAGACCAGCAGCTCGGCCGCGCAGATGCCGACCCGGGCCAGCACCGCCTCGGGGTTGCCCGAGGCCGTCGTCTCGATCACCACCTCGCGCAGCCCCGAGACCTCGGCCAGCTCGCGCTCGAGCGCGAGGTGATCCTGGAAGGGCGAGCGGATCGAGATTTCGACCATGCCCATCTCGTGCCCCATCTTGATCATGCGGTTCACGGTGGAATGGCTCTGCCCGGTGCGCTCGGCGATCTGCGCCTGCGTGAGCCCGTCGACGTAATGCAGCGTCAACGCGGTGTAGATCCGGCGGATCTGGGCGATGTCGGGTTGAACGTCCATGCCCATCAGCCCTTGGCCCCGCGCTTGTTCATCAGGTGGTCGAAGGACACGGCGGCGAGCAGGATGAAGCCCTTGATCATGTCCTGCATGTAGACGCTCACGTCGAGCAGGATCAGCGAGGAGGTCACCAGCGACAGCAGCGCCACGCCGAGCACCGCGCCGAAGATCGAGCCCTGGCCGCCCTTGAGCGACGCGCCCCCGATCACCGCCGCCGCGATGACGTTGAGCTCCATGCCCACGCCGAACTGCGGCGTGGCCGAGCCGAAGCGGGCCATGAAGATGACGCCGGCAAGACCGGTGAGCGTCGAGCAGAGCACCGTCACCCAGAAGATCACGCGCTTGGTGCGGATGCCGGAGTATTCCGCCGCCTTCTCGTTCGAGCCGGTGTAGAACACCGTGCGGAAGCGGGCCGAGCGGCGCAGCATGAAGTCGAAGAACACCGCCAGCACGAGGAAGATCATCACCACCACCGGGATGCCCCAGAGGCTGCCCTGGCCGACGAACTTGAACTCGGGCGGCAGGGTGAAGAGCGACAGCGGCGTGCCCTGCGTGATCAGCAGGCAGGCGCCGCGCACGATCACCATCGCCGCGAGCGAGGCGATGAAATGCGACAGGCCGACCTTGATGACGAAAAGCCCCATGGCCGCGCCGACCGCCGCCGCACTGGCGACGCCCGCGACCGAGGCCAGCCACGGGTCGACGCCCATCAGGAAGAGCTTGCCCGCCACGACCATGGCGAAGCAGACGACCGAACCCACCGACAGATCGAGGCCGCCGACGATCAGCAGCACCGTCATGCCGATGACCACGATGCCCTCGACCGAGAAGCTCAGGAAGATGGTGCGGAAATTCGACCACGTCAGGAAGTAGGGCGAGGCGAAGCTCATCACGACGCAGAGCAGCAGGATGATGCACAGAAGGCCCATCTCGCGCATGCCCATCAGCCGCTTCAGGGCACCGGGGGTGTCGCCCTTCGCCATCGCGGGGGCGTTCTGAAGGCTGGTCTCGGTCATGCGGGTTCTCCTTCAAGCTGGGGAGCACGCGCCACTCCCAGACCGGAGGCGAGGTGAATGATCGCCTCCTCGGTCATGTCCTGTTGGTTGGCGATCTCTCCCGAGATCCGGCCCTCGTGCAGGACGAGGATCCGGTCGGAGAGACCGATGAGTTCGGGAAGTTCGGACGAGATCACCACGACGCCGACGCCGGCCTCGGACAACTCGCGCAGGATCGCGTGGATCTCGGATTTCGCGCCGACGTCGACGCCGCGGGTCGGCTCGTCGAGGAACACCACGCGCGGGTTCACCGACAGCATCCGCGCAAGCGCCACCTTCTGCTGGTTGCCGCCCGACAGCGTCGAGGGCGGGTCTTCCGGACGACCGGCCTTGAGCCGGAGCCTGCGCCCCAGCCGCTCGGCCTGCTCGGTCTCGGCCGCGCGATCGACAAGCCCCATCCGCGTGGACACCTGGCCAAGTCGCAGCGACGAGACGTTCTGCGAGATCGGCAGGTCGAGGAAGAGCCCCTCGCCCTTGCGGTCCTCGGAGACGTAGACAACGCCATGCTCGAGCGCGGTGGCGAAATCGGGGATGCGGGTGTCCTGCCCGTCAAGCCGTATGGTGCCCGACCGCGTCGGATGCAGGCCGCAGACCGCCTTGGCAAGCTCCGACCGGCCGGCCCCGATCAGCCCGCCGATGCCGAGGATCTCGCCCTCGCGCAGCGTCAGCGAGATGTCGTCCAGCAGCTCGCCGTCCGACAGGCCCTCGACCTCGAGCAGCGGCTTGCCCGGCGCCCGCGTGGCCTTGGCGGGATACATGTGCGACATCTCGCGGCCCACCATGTTGTTCACCACCTGCTCGGGGGAGCTGTCCGCGACGTCGAGACAGGTGACGTATTCGCCGTCCCGGAAGACCGTGACCCGGTCGCAATGGTCGAAGATCTCGGCCATGCGGTGCGAGATGTGGATGATCCCCATGCCCTGCGCCTTCAGCCGGTGCACGATCCGGAACAGCTTCGCGGTCTCGGCCTCGGTCAGCGCCGAGGTGGGCTCGTCGAGGATGAGGATGCGCGCGTCCAGCGTCAGCGCCTTGGCGATCTCGACGAGCTGCTGGTTGGAGATCGACAGCTCTCCGACGGTCTGGCGCGGGTCGACGTCGCAGAGCTCGGAGAGCACCTTGCGCGCCTTCTTCTCGAGCGCGCCGTAGTTCATCATCCCGCCCCGCCGAGCGGCGGTGGCGGACATGAAGATGTTCTCAGCAACGCTCACGTCCGGGCACAACGCGATTTCCTGGTGGACGAAGCCGACACCCAGCGCCTGCGCCTCGAGCGGCGAGCGGATGCGGGTGGGCTTCCCGTCGATGCGGATCTCGCCCCGGTCGGGCTGCAGGATGCCGTCGACGATCTTCATCGTGGTGGACTTGCCCGCGCCGTTCTCGCCGGCCAGCGCGTGGATCTCGCCGGCGCGCAGCTCGAAGGACACGTCGCGCAGCGCCTTGATCGGGCCGAAGCTCTTGGCGATGCGGGACAGTTGCAGAAGGGGAGCCATGGCATGTCTCCGGTGTTCGAGGTCATGGGGATCCGTGCGGCGGGCCGGGGCAACCGGCCCGCCGTCGGTCGGCGGTCACGTTCGACGGGGGAGCATCCGACCGCCCGGAGGTGGCCTCAGCCCTCGATGCCGCGGGTGCCGCGCTTCTTGAGGTACTTGTCCCAGTAGAAGTTCTTGGCGTTGTCCTGCGTCACGACCGAGAAGCCGTTGTCGAGCATCGGAATGCTCATCGGGTTGAAGCCCGCGCTCTCGTAGTCGTTCATCGGGTCGATCAGCTCGGGATGCGCCGCGAGCCAGAGCATCAGGAAGCCATAGTAGCCCTGCGCACCCTGGTTGGGGTTGATCGCGCCGAACATCTCGCCGGCCTGGATCATGTCGAGAACGCTCGCGTTCACGTCGACCGACATCACCTTGATATCGGTGCCGACCTCTTTCGCCGCCTGCGCCGCGCCCATCGCCGAGGACGCCTCGGGCATGAAGATCGCGCCAAGCTCGGGGTTCGCCTGCGCAAGGCTCATGGTCGCCTGGTAGGCCTTGTTGGGGTCCTGCCCGGTCGAGGCGCGGCCCACCAGTTCCATGTCGGGATGGTTCTCTTCCATCTCCTCGATGAAGGCGGCGACGCGGCGGTCATGGTTGTCCTGCCCCGGGTTCTCGAGCACCGCGTACTGGCCCTTGCCGCCCATCGCCTCGGCGATCTGGCGCGCGGCCTCGGCACCCTCGCGGAAGTTGTCGGAGGTGATGTAGCTGGTGCGGTTCGAATTCGGGCTGTCGGCGGCAAAGGTCACCACGGCGGTGCCCTGCTCGATCGCCTGGTTGATCGGACCGATGAAGGGATCGGGGTTCATCGGGTGCAGCAGCACGCCGGCGGGCTGCTTGGCCAGCGCCTGCTGGAAGCTCGCGATCTGCTTGTTCACGTCGTATTCCGGGGTGCCGGTGTAGTCGGCCTCGCAGCCGAACTGATGCGCGGCCTGCTTGAACATCTCGTAGACCGGGAACCAGTATTCCACGCCCGAGACCATCACGTTCATGACGTAGGTCTCGCCCGGCTCGCACTTGAAGGGGCTTTCGGCCCAAGGCTCGTCGGCCTCCTGCGCCGAGACCGCCGCGCCGAAACCGGACACGAGAAAAGAGGCGGCTGCCGCCGCGATAAACGTCGTCTTCATCTGGTAAACCTCCCATTCGGATCCCCCGCCAAGCACTCCTCCGAGGCGACGATCCGCGTTATCGTGGGCCCAGCATGAGGCGGGAGGCGCAATTCTGTCAATAAATCCTAGGGTCTGAAATTTATTTCACGGATGCCCGCGAAAAGCCCGGAAAGACCGCCCCGAGCGGGCGTATCTCTCCGGGCGAAGCGCCTCGACACGGCGCCTTTCCCTCCCGGTTGCGGCCTCGCGGTGGCAGTCAGACCGCCCCGGCGGCTTGCGCCCGGGCGGTCATGCTTTTCAGTCCGCCGGCGAGCGAGGCGGAGACCGGGATCAGCGGTGTCACCGTCGCCTGGAAGTCGTGGTAAAGGTCTTCGCGGGTCGGGTAGACAACGCCGCTGGGGCGCCCTGCGGCATCGACCTCGTGGCGCCAGCCACCGGCCTCGCGGTCGATGAGCGTCGCGGCGATGTAATCCCAGGCGAGGCGATAGACATCCTCGAAGCGGGCATCGCCGGTGCGCCGGTGCAGCATCAGCGCGGTATTGGCGAGCTCGGCCTGCACCCAATAGGCACGATTGGGCACGGAGACCTCGTCCTGCCAGCCGATCGTGTAGACCATGCCCGGCGCCCCGTCGGCTGCCCAGCCGCGCCGCAGCGCGTTGTCGAAGAGCGAAACCGCGTCTTCCAGCAGCCAGCCCGGCGCGTCGCGATCACGCGCCTTGCAGGCGGCCTCGACCTTGAGCAACAGGCCGCCCCACTCGGCGAAATGTCCCGGCGTGAGCCCGTAGGGCCGCGTGTCGTCGGTGGGCTGATCGGCGCCGTAATCCGGCAGAAGGTGCCACTCGGCGTCGAAATGCTCCGGCAGACGGCCGTCATACGCCGCCGGGATCTCGTGGCCGAACCGGCGGGCCATGGCCAGCGCCCGGTCGAGCCAGCGCGCGTCGCCAGTCGCGTCGGCCAGGGCGAGGCAGGCCTCGGTGCCGTGCATGCAGCAGTTGGCGCCGCGATAGGCCTCGGGGTCGGTCCAGTCGTCCGCGTAGCTGGGCCGCAGGACCTCTTCCCCGTCGATCCAGAAGTGGCTGTCGATCACATCCGTCGCGGCATCGCGCAACTCGACACCCCGGGGGCGACCGGCCATCGCCGCCGTGGCCCCGGCCAGTGCCACGAAGGCATGCAGATAGGCCTTCTTGCGTGACGGGCCCGAGGCATCCTCGAACCAGCCCCCGTGGCGTGCATCGCGCAGCGGACCGTCGAGCAGCGCCGCGATGCCGTGATCGGCCAGCGGCGCGGCGCCGGGAACCCCCATGAGGCTCGCCAGCGCGTAGCAGTGCACCATGCGCGTGGTCACGATGCCCTGCGCCGTGGCGTCGACCATCGTGCCGTCGTTGCCGAGCGTGGCGAAACCCGCAGGCACCCGGGCCCGGGCGTAGTGGTCGAGAAGGCGCTGGCCCTCGGCGAGCAGCCAGCGCCGGTGCCCCTCGCGGTCCGCCCAGCAGGCGGACCCGGGACCGGCATCGGCGCGCGGATCAGCCATTGGCGATCATCCCGCCGTTCACGTGCAGGGTCTGCCCGGTGACGAAGCTGCTGTCCTGGCAGGCCAGGAACACGTAGGCGGGGCCCAGTTCGCGCGGTTGCCCGATACGCCCCATGGGCGAGGACATGTCCTTGAGCATGTCCTCGTCGTAGTCCTTGAAGGCCAGCTGGATCTCGGTCGCGACCGGGCCCGGCGCGACCTGGTTCACGCGGATTCCGCGGTCGAGCAGCTCCAGCGCAAGGGCGCGGGTGTAGGCGACGATAGCCCCCTTGGTGGCGGTGTAGGGCACCAGCGCATCGTTCCCGACGAAGGCGTTGACCGACGTGGTGTTGATGATGCTGCCCCCCTCGCGCATGTGCTCGAGCGCCGCGCGGGTGGTGTAGAAGATGCCGTTCATGTTGACGTCGAAATGCGCCTGCCAGTCCGCATCGCTGATCTCGGACTGGGAACCGTAGGCCTTCTGCATCCCGGCATTGTTCACAAGCACGTCGATACCACCCCAGCGGGCGACCACGCTCTCGACGGCTTCGGTACAGCTCGCGCTGTCGGCGGTGTTGCCCTGCAGCACGAGCGCCTCGGCCCCTTCGGCCTCGATGCCCTCGCGGGCCTCGCGGGCACTGTCCTCGTCGCTGTGGTATAGGATGGCCACGCGGGCACGCTCGCGGGCCATGTGCAACGCCACGGCGCGGCCGATACCGCTGTCGCCGCCGGTGATGAGCACCCGCTTTTCCTTGAGCTTGTCCGCACCCCTGTAGGCATCGGTGATGTATTCGACGGGCGGCAGCAGGTCGTCGAGACGGTCGGTCATGGTATCTCTCCTTGGAGGCCCCGGCAGGCATGCCGGGACTGTTGAGGTTCGCGGCGCTTCGGCAGGAGGTGCCCATGCCGCGTGCCGTTCAATCCCCCAACAAGGCCGCGCGCGTGCAGTTCCCGAGACGGGTCATGACTGATGAGTGAGTTGACCCTTTCGGCCCTAGACCAATCTGCAAGATGCTGCGGAGCATGTTCTTGAAGAGAGCTTTGACGCGGCCTCGCGCCATTCCCTCAAAGCCCGCCCGGACGAGCGCCGCCGACGCCGATCCGGCCGACAGCCGGCCTCTTGCCGGCAGGCGTGTCGCGGAACAACGGCCCGGCCAGCGGCCCGGAAACCGGTCTCAGGGTTCGACCTGCCCGCGCGCGATCGCCAGCGCGAGCGCCTGGTCATGGGTCCGGGCGCGCATCTTCAGCGCTGCACTGTGGATACGACGCACAACCTCGACCTCGGTGATCGCAAGACGTTCGGAGATTGCAAATGGGCCCAATCCGTTGGCGAGGCAGGCCAGAACGTCGCGCTCCTGCGGCAACAACGGTTGCCACCCCGCGCCGTAGGCCCAGCCTTCGTGCAGCGCATCTCCCGGCGCGACGAGGCGGCTCGCCATCATCGCCGAGACCGCCGAGAACGCCCGCGCGGTGCCCGGGCCGAACAGGTCGTGCGGATCCTCGCGGCAGCCGAGGGCGAGGCACAGGCCCGCGTCCCCCTCGAACCAGCTGTGCGCGATCATGTAGTTGTAATCGTAGCTCGCCATGCCGGAATGCAGCGCGCGAAGTTTGCCCACCGGCGCTCCGTTCCCGTCTCCGGCCCCCTGCAGGGACCGATCCCGGCCAAGGACATCATAAAGCGGCGGTGCCTTCCCGCGCATCGCATCGCCGAGCAGCGGATCGACCGCGAAAAGCCCGGCGTCGGCATATTCCTCCAGCCACAGCGGATCCATCGAACTGCGGATCCAGCCGATCTCCTGAGTGCTGCGGGCGAAGGACCCGGCGTTGACCGCCTTCGCTCCGATCCGTGCGGCAACGCGGTTGATGGACCACCAGATCTCGTCACTGGTATCGGCACTGGCAAGAGCATCGGCAGTGTCGATGATCAGCTGCGCAAACCTTGTCGTCGTCGTCAAGAAAGTCTCCCGTCCTCCCCCAATGGGAGGCTAGGGAGGCCGACCGGGGCTGTCCAGAGTCCTCGCTTCGCCCCGACTGGCCGAAACGCCCGGCGCGACGGCCCGGGACCGCACGTGCGGCACGCCCCGAGCCGACGGATCGACGATGCGGACGGGTCAGCCCCGGTCGAGATCGTCGCCGCGGGTCACGCCGCTGACCAGCTGGTAGGCCAGCAGGTCGCGGATGGTCGCGGGATCGCGGATCAGCGGTGCGCAGTCGCCGGCGATGTCGCGCAGCTGCAGCGCCTCCGATCGGTGGGCAGCCTGCGCCTCTTCGAAGCTCACCCGGCGTGGGCGCAGCACGGCGCCCGGAGCCGCCTGCGCGACGATGGGCAGGTCCGCCGGCAGCACGGTGCCGATCCTCGGGTAGCCCCCGACGGTCTGGCATTCGGCCATCAGCACGTAGGGCACGCCGTCACCGGCCATCTGCAGGTCGCCCGGCCCGATCAGGTCCGAGGCGAGACCCTTGGCGTGATCCGTGGTGAACCGCGCCTCGGCCTCGAGCTGCACGCCCTGCCGGTTGCCGCGCGGCCCGCGCCGGAAGGCGGTGGCGTAGAAGGCCTCGAGCACCTCCGCGTCGAAGAGCGCCGTGTGCGGCCCGTCGAGCACGCGGAGGGTGCCGCCCTCGAAGCGGTTGTCGACCGAGATCCCGTGCGCCGGTCGGTCCGGCTCGGGGTCCGCGCCGATGGGCAGTTCCGCGCCGCCCGCGAGCGCCGATCCGATCCCGATGATCAGATGCGCCGCGCGGCTGTCGAGCCACGGCTCGGTCGCGATCCCGCCGGCGGGCACGAGGTAGCCGTAGACCCCGCTGCGGGCGCCGCCGATGCGCAGGCTCTGGCCGGGCAGCACGAGGTGGCTGGCGTTCCAGCGCAGCGGCTCGCCGTCGAGCGTGGCGCCCATCGGCGCGCCCGTCAGCGCGATACGTGTCGCCACATCGACGGAGAAACTGCCGCCCGCGCCTGCCATCTCGATCCCGGCAAGCGGCGCGGTGGCCCCCAGAAGCGCCGCCGCCTCGAGCAGCGCGCGCCGGTCCATCGCGCCGCCGCGCGACAGCCCCTCGCCGAGGTGGCCGGGCCGGCCCATGTCCTGCACCGTGAGGATGCCGCTCGCGCTGTCGATCGTCAGAACGCTCATTGCAGCACCTCCAGCCGGGCGCCGCCCATGCGGTCGCCGTCCTGTTCCAGCCGGGTCATCTCGTCCCGCGCCACCCGCGCGAAGCGTATGGCATCGCCGCCCTGCAGCGGCATCGGCTCGGCGCGGTCGGGCACGAAGGTGCGAAAGCCGGTGCGGCCCACCTGCTGCCAGCCGGTCGCGGATTCGGCGCCGAAGAGCACGATCTGGCGCACTGCGACGACGATGGCGCCCGCCGGCACCGCCGGGTTGAGCTCGGACATCCGCGGCAGGTTCCAGCGCTCGGGCAGCAGGCCGATATAGGGCTGACCCGGCGCGAACCCGATGGTGAGCACCCGCAGCTCGCTGTCGCAAAGCTCGGCCACCGCCGCCTCTTCGCTCAGGTCCAGCGCCTGCGCCACCTGCCGCAGCTGCGGCCCCTCGTCTTCGCCGAAGGCCACGGGGATCGTCCAGCGGCGGGTCGGCGCGGGCATCTCCGGGGCACCGCCGGCGATCTCTGCCGCCAGCGTCTCGAGGCTCGCGACAAGCGCGGCCCGGTCGGCGGTTTCGGGATCGACACGCACCAGCACCGACACCAGCGCCGCCGCGATCTCGGTCGTGCCCTCCGGAGGGCTGCTCTCGAGCCGGGTGGCCAGCCGCCGCGCCGCCGCCATCGCGGCGGGCTCGGGCGTGAGCGCGAAGCGCACGAGCAACCCGTCGAGCCCCCACGGCAGCACCTCGGGCGTGAGTGTCGGCATGGCGGTCATGCGCGGAGCCTGTCCGCTATGGCGAAGAGCCGGGCGTCGGTGCCCTTGACCCCGGCAAGCATCGTCATCGACCACGCTGGGTCGAGCCCCGGTGTCGGCATCGCGAGCGCACAGCCGTCGACGAGGTTGATGAGCGAGGTATTCCGCAGCATCTCGACGTTGAGCCGGTCGAAGTCGGCCTCGACCTCGGCGATGCTCGGCGGCAGGCGCATGAGCGTCGGGGCCAGCAACGCATCCTTGCCCGCCATTGCCTCGGCAAAACGCGCGACAATCGCGGCGCGGGCCGCGTAGGCGGCGTCGATGTCGTCCTGCGTCAGGGTCTCGGCGAAGCGGATGCGCGACAGCACGCGCGGATCGCCGACGGTTTCGAGCCGCTCGAGGTCCGCCGCGTAGATACGATGCGCCTCGACCGCGACGATGGTGCGGTTGAGCGTGATCGCCGCACCGATGTCGGCCATGTCGACCGGCTCGAGCGTGTGGCCGAGCTCGGCAATGCGGGCCGTCTCGGCCTCGAACAGCGCGGCGACGTCCGGCGAAAGGTCGTTGGTAAAGGCGCCCTCGGGCACCGCGAGCCGCAGCGGCCCGCTATCGGGCGCGTCCAGCCCCCGCCCCGCCATGATCTCGGCCATGCGGCGCAGCAACGCCGGGTCGCCCGCCATCGGGCCCGGCACGTCGTAGGTCGGCGCGAGCGGGTGCACGCCGGTGTCGTCGATCAGCCCCTGGCTCGGCTTGAAGCCCCAGATGCCGTTCGCCGCGGCGGGAATGCGCAGCGAGCCGCCGGTATCGGTGCCGATGGCGGCGTCGGTGATCCCGAGACCGACGCAGACCGCGCCGCCCGAGCTCGATCCGCCGGGCATGCCGCCCGGCACCAGCGCGCCCGACGGCGTGCCGTGGTGCGGGTTGAGGCCGACCCCGGAATAGGCGAACTCGGACATCGAGCTGCGCCCGAACATCAGCGCCCCGGAGGCCTTGAGCCGCGTGATGGCGGTGCAGTCGGCCTTGGCGGGGGCACGGTCCGCGAGCAGGCGCGAGCCGGCGCCGGTGACCTGCCCGGCCTCGTCGTAGAGATCCTTGACCGAGACCAGCGTGCCGAAGAGCGGCATCTCCTCGCCCGCCGCGTGGCGGGCGGACAGCGCCTCGGCCTCGGCGCGGATGCGCGTCGGCGAGAACTCGGTGAAGATGGCGCGGCGCTCGGTCTCGGGCAGCGCCTCGGTGCGGGCGATGGCAGCTTCGACCTTGTCCAGCAACGCGGTGCTCATGCCACCTCCGGCAGCGTGCGCGTCTCGTATTCGTGGGTGATGCTGCGGCCGGTCTTCGGATCGCGCATCTCCATGCGGAACTTCGCCGCCGGACGGACACCGCCCTTGGCGCCGAAGGTGCCGCAGAGCATGGCGACGGGGCCATCCTTGGACAGCTCCGAGATCCGGCTGCCCTCGATCAGATCGGCCAGCGGTCGGATCGCCGCGATGGTGCCGGACTGGTAGGGCACCCATGCGCCGTCTTCCTCGATCCAGCTTTCAAGCTCGATCTCCTCGAGCCGGTCGGCCACCTCGTCCCACGGCCAGAGCTCGGTGGCGCAGGGCTTGGCGCAGACCTGATTCGACATGGCGACCGAGTGCGCCTCGAGCGCGCGGTCGGTGTGGTCGGATGCCAGCCCGAGGTAGCGCTTGCCGTCCACCTCGACGATCAGCGGCTCGACCTCGCCGGAGGACGCCTCGCCCACCGCCTCGATCACCGGCGCGGTGGTCAGCAGCGGCGCCGAGACCCGGTAGTAGAGCGGCGTCTGCGACGGCGCGGGCACGCCGAGGGCGGCCAGTTCCTCGATGTGGTGGGCGATGGCGTCGGCATCGCGACCGGTCCAGCCCGCGACGATCAGATGCTGCAGGTCGAGCGGAAGCGGCGCCCCGTCGGCGCGGAAGTCGAGTGTCATGTGAACTCCTTTCAGAGGATGGAGGGCAGCCAGAGCGCCAGACCCGGCACCGCGATCAGCAGGGCGACCATGCACAGCATGACCAGCACGTAGGGGATGACGCCGAGGATCACCTCGTTCATCGAGCCCTTGCCGCGTGTGCTCTGCACCACGAAGAGATTGAGCCCGACCGGCGGCGTGATCAGCGCCATCTCGATCAGCACGATCATCAGCACGCCGAACCAGACCTTGTCGTAGCCCAGCCCCGCAATGATCGGCACGATGATCGGAATGGTGGCGACCATGAGCGACAGCGTTTCGATGAAGAAGCCGAGCACGAGGTAGAGCACCACCACCAGAAGCAGCGTGCCGATCGGCGGCAGGCCGGTGTTCTCGAGCAGCTCCGTCAGCTGCCGGCCCAGCCCCGCCGAGGTCATGGCGAAGTTGAGGAAATACGCGCCGGTGATGACCAGCATGATCATCGCCGAGATCCGGATCGTCCCGTGCAGGGCCTCGGCGATGGTGCCGAGCCCCAGCCCGGTGCCCAGCGTGAGCGCGATGAGCGCCGCGATGACGACCCCGATGGCGGCGGATTCGGTGGGCGTGGCCCAGCCGGCGTAGATCGAGCCGATGACCACGGTGAACAGCAGGATGATCGGCACCAGCTGCACCAGGCTGCGCGCCCGGTCACCCCAGCTGAAGCTGCGCGAGGGGCCGCCGAGGCTTGGGCGCGCCTTGCAGATCAGCGCGGTGACCACGACGAAGGCGAGCGCCATGAGCAGGCCCGGCAGCAGCCCGGCCGAAAACAACTGCGGGATCGAGGTCTCGGTCAGGAAGCCGTAGACGATCAGGTTGATCGACGGCGGGATGAGGATACCGAGCGTGCCGCCCGCCGCGATGGCGCCCGAGAAGAGCTTGGGGTCGTATCCCAGCTTGTCGGCCTGCGGCATCGCCACGGTGGCGACGGTGGCCGCGGTTGCCACGGACGAGCCCGAGGTCGCCGAGAACATCGTCGCGGTCGCGACGTTGGCATGGATGAGACCGCCGGGAAGCCAGCTCAGCCACTTGTCGAGCGCGGCATAGGTGCGCGCGGCGACGCCGCCACGGACCAGCACCTCGCCCAGCAGCACGAATAGCGGAATGGCGATCAGCGTCGACGACGAGGACGACGACCACACAACCTGCCCGAGGCCGCGCAGCAGCGGAAAGGCCGAGTAGATCTCGCCCACACCGATGCCGAGAATGAAGAGCACGATCCCGACGGGGATCGACAGGGCCATCAGGCCGAGAAGGGAAAAGGCGACAGTCCAGATCATTGGTCGAGCTCCGATCCGAGGCCGATGGAGGTGTTGAGCTTCGCCCGCTCACCCCGCGCGAGGTAGGCGATGCCGATCAGGCTGAGCAGCGTCGCGCTGAGCGCGAACCACGCCCATCCGGCGAACCAGATGCCCTGCGGGATCCAGAGCGGCGTTTCCAGCGGGGTGTTCGCCCGCGAGCCGCGCTCGATGGTCTTCTGCAGGACCGGCCAGCATTGGTAGGCGATCAGCAGCACCACGCCGTTGGTCACGATCATCGCGAAGATGTCCATCACCGCCTGCCCGGTCTCGTTGAGTTTCTGGCGGATCAGGTCGATGCGGACATGCGCGCGGTCGAGCAGCGCGCAGGCCAGGCCCCAGCTTGCGACCGCGGCCATCACGTAGCCCGAGATCTCGTCCGAGCCGCCAAGCGAGCCCCAGCCGGTCTTGCGTCCGATCACGTCGATCAGCACGAATATGGCGGTCGCCACCAGCGCCGCGCCGAGAACCAGCGCGACGAGGCGGTTGGCGCGCCGCAGCGCGCCCTCCAGTGTTTCGATCCGGCTCATGGGCCGACGCCTCAGTCCGAGACCGGAACGGTCACGCCGACGGTCGCGCCGACGGTGTCGTTCCAGCGCTTGGCCCAGTCGGTGCCGGCGCGCTCGGCCCACTCGGGCAGCACTTCGGACTCGAGCGCCTCGCGGGCGGTGGTCACGTCTTCCTCGGTGGCCTCGACCAGCGTCATCGATGCCGCGTCGCCCGAGGTGCACTCGCCCTCGCCGGTCAGGCAGGCGATGTCGTTTTCAAGACCGCCCTCGGCCGCGGCCCACGCCTTGGCTTCGAGCCCTTCGGCAACGGCGGCCTTGAGCTTGTCCTGCATCTCGCCCGACAGGCCGTCGTAGCGGTCCTTGTTCATCGCGATCACGACCGGGTCCCAGCCGCCAAGCGGCAGCGTCAGCAGGTGGTCGGAGACCTCCCACCAGCCGGCGGAGTAGCCCGAGCCGGCACCGGTGACGGCGCAGTCGATCACGCCGCGCTGCAGCGAGCCCGGCACTTCCGAGAAGGCGATGTTGATGCCCTCTGCGCCGAGCGCCTCGAGCAGCTTGGTGGTCATGCGGCCCGAGCCGCGCACCTTCTTGCCCTCGAGATCCGCCAGCGAAGAGACCTCGCCCTTGCAGAAGACGACCTGCGGCGGATACGGCGCGATCCCCAGCACCTCGGCGTTGAAGCGGTCGTGCATGATGTCTACGACCATCGGGCGGGCCGCGTCGACCATGGCCTTGGCCTGATCGGCGGTGGTGGCGACAAGCGGCACGTCAAGCCCCTCGAGCTCGGGCGCATCGCCCACGGTGTAATCGGCCACGGTCTGGCCGACGTCGAAGACGCCGTCGCCGAGCATCCGGTAGACGTCACTTCCGGCGATGCCCATCTGGTCGAAGCTGGTGAGCTGGGCGGTGAAGTCGCCGTCGGTCATCTCGGGCAGCATCTCGGTCCAGAACGGGGTGGTGAAATCCTGGTAGAGCGGCAGGCTCGACCAGCTGCCGACCACGGCGAGTTCTTCCTCGGCCAGCGCGGGCCCTGCGAGCAGGGCGGCGGCCATCGCTGTCATCATGGTCTTTTTCATTCTGTTTCTCCTGTTGGTTTCCGGACCGTGTCCGGGTTGGTGTTGGTTGGTCTCGTGCCGGCGGGTCAGCCGGTGTGAACGCCGGTCAGGCGGCGTTCGGCCTGCCCCGAGGGGATGTCGGTCACCAGCATGTGCCCCGGCGCGTGGGTGATCGCGAGCGCCGGTTTCGCGGCGGTGATCGCTGCCTGCGGGGTCACGCCGCAGGCCCAGAACACCGGGATGTCGCCCGGTCGGATGTCGGGCGCATCGCCGTAGTCCGGCGCATGGAGGTCGGCGATACCGATCTCGGACGGATCGCCGAGATGCACCGGAGCGCCATGGGCCAGCGGGAAGCGATCGCAGATCGTGATCGCCTCGATCGCGTCGGCGGCGGGCATCGCACGCATGCTGACCACCAGCGGCCCCGAGAACCGGCCCGCCGGGCGGGTGGCAAGATCGGTGCGATACATCGGCACGTTGCGTCCCGCCGTCTGGTGGCGCACCGGGATGCCGGCGCGGGTCAGCGCGTCCTCGAAGCTGAACGAGCAGCCCAGCGCGAAGGACACCATGTCATCCTGCCAGAGCGCGGCGATGTCGGTGGGCTCGTCGGCCAGCGCGCCATCGCGCCAGACACGGTAGCGTGGCACGTCGTGGCGCAGGTCGATGTCGCCGAGGGTCGGCAGCGTCGGGTCGCCCGGCTCTCCGACCGCGAGAAGCGGACAGGGGCGCGGGTTGGCCTGGCAGAAGCGCAGGAACGCCGAGGCATCGTCTCCCGCGAGGATCACGAGGTTCGCCTGAAGCGCATCGCCACCGTGGCCTGCGGTCGGCCCGGTGAACTGTCCGTCGCGGATCTGCGCGCGCAGCGCGGCGGGGCTGGAAACGATGCTTCTGGCGTCGGTCATGCGAATACTCCGGTTTCCCCGAGCATTCCGTAGAGTGACCGATTGAATCAATAGCTCAATTTAAGTCACTACCGATCTCCCCAGACGATCAGTCGCGCCCGGCCTCCACCGCCGCCTGCGTCACGGCACGCCCGATTTCCTCGTTTCTTTCAGGATCGTGACAGATGACGAACTCGAGCGGCGGAAGTGTCGCCTCGGGCAGCACTTCGATCTCCTGAAGCGTGGTGTGGGGCCAGGCCTCGACGATGGAATGCGGAATCGTGCCGATTCCGAATCCCTGCTGCACGAGATGCAGCATCGTCGCGAGCGAGGCCGAGCCGTGCACCGTCGCCGGCTGGCGCCGCCCCGGCGTGAGCACGTCGAGCACCTGCCGGTGCGGGATCGTCGTCTTCGGGAAAGACACGATCGGCAGCGCGGCGAGATCGTCGACCCCGGCGGGGCTGGGCAGCGTGAAATGCTCGGGCGAGACAAACCAGCCCATGCTGACCGGCGGCAGCGGGGTCAGCGCGATGCCGCGCGGGGCCTGGTCGCGCAGCATGATGACCACGTCGAGCGCATCGTCGCGGAGCGCCTGCCCCATCTGGTCCGAGGTATCGACGGCGATCTCGAAACGCAGCATCGGATGGCGCGCACGCAATGTGGTCAGCATCCGCGGCAGGATGGTGTGGGTCATGGTCTCGGCCACGCCCAGCCGCACCACGCCCGCCATGACGCCCTGCACCAGCTCTCCGAGAATGCGGTCACGCTGCGCGATCAGCACCTCGGCCTCGTCGCAGAGCCGCCGCCCGGCGGCGCTCAGGCGCACGCCGCGCCCGTCGCGCTCGAAGATGGTGATGCCCATGCGGTCCTCGAGGTGGCGGATACGTCGCGAAATGGCCGACTGCGCGAGGCCCGTGGCATCGGAGGCCGCGCGGAACCCGCCGTGGCGCACCACGGAGCGGATGATCTCGATATCTCTGAAGCCGAACATGGCGGATGCTAATGACCGGAAGAAAGCGGCTGTCAAGCTGGGCGAAGGCCCCTGCCGTCCGGCAACGGCCGATCCGCGCCGCCGAAGGCGCGCCCGGCGTCAGCGCTCCGGCGGTGGTGAAGCATCAGGGACGCCCCCACTCGCCAGGCTGCTGTTCGAGAAGCGGCCATCCTCGGTCACCTCCCGGCCGAACCAGTCGGGCGGCACGAATTCAAGCGCGCCGGTCTCGTCCGCGAACTCGACTTCGACGAGCCTCAGGTCGCGATCCTCGAAGAGATCGAGCTCAAAAACTTCCCCGCCTGGCAGGCGACCCGTCCAGCGGATCTTTTCGAGGCGGCGCGCGCCGGTCGCTGGCCAAAGACGCTCGAACACCTCTGCGGGGATCTCGGTCTCGTGCTCGGATCGGGACAGCGTGCCCTGCCCCTTCACCGTGAGAAAGAATCGCGCGCCCTTCTGGCGCAGCCGCACCTGAACCGAATCCTCGGGCACGGTGAAGTATCCCTGCCTGATGTGCTCGGACACCGCCCCGTCGAGCGGCGGCATTTCGGCGACGAGGAACTTGCGCTCGACTTCCTGGGAACTGTCGGTCATCGGGATCTCCTGGCGCAGTGCGACGCGATGCCGGAGGCACCTGCCCGGCTCTACGAGCCGGACCATAGCGCAGGGCCGGGCAAGGTCACAGGCTCCCGAGAGGGGCCATTCATCGCAGCGAGGCGCGAGGCTCGCGGCGAGGTAAGGATGTCGGCGGAGCTGCTATCCGCGGCGCCGGCACCCTCCTTCCGACCCTACGCCATGCTGCGAACCGTTTGCATCCCAATGACCGCCTTGATACGCACTCCTTCGAAAACCAAACGACTGCAGACCGCGCCATCTGCGAAAATTCTGCCTTGAAAGAGCGGACAAGCATCACACATGGCGGCTCAACGGTTCGCAAGATCGTTTCATAATTAAAGGAGTTTCACATGCGTAAGACACTGCTCGCATCGACCATGTTCGCAACCGCAACGCTGGGTGCCGGCGCCGCCTCCGCACAGGACAGCGCCGGAAGCTGCGGCGAGGTCTCCATTGCCCAGATGGGCTGGGCCGCCGCCGAAGTGACCACCAAGATTGCAGAGTTCATGCTCGAGCAGGGCTATGGCTGCGACGTGAGCCTCGTGCAGTCCGACACCGTCCCCGCGATCACCTCGATCGCCGAGAACGGCGAGCCGGACGTCGTGACGAACCTCTGGCTGAACTCGGCCGGCGAAGCCTATGACAAGCTTGAGCAGGGCGGCACCGTCGAGCGCCTGACCTCGGTTCTCGAGCCGGGCGGCGTCGAAGGCTGGTGGATCCCGACCGCGCTGGCGGAAGAGCACCCCGAGCTCACGACCATCGAGGGCATCATGGAGAACCCCGAGCTCGTCGGCGGTCGCTTCAACAACTGCCCCGACGGCTGGGGCTGCCGCGTGGTGTCCGACAACCTCGTCCGCGCGCTCGACCTCGAGAGCTCGGGCATCGAGGTGTTCAACCACGGTTCGGGCGAGACGCTCGCCTCGTCGATGGGCGCCGCCGTGACCGACGGTGAGCCGTGGTTCGGCTACTACTGGGGCCCGACCGTGCCGATGGGCAAGTACGACATGACCCGCGTCAAGCTGGGCGACTACGACGAGGGCGCCTTCGAGAACCTGCAGAACGCCGATGCCTCGGACCCGCAGGTGTCGGACTTCCCGGCCGCGCCGATCCTGACCTCGGTGACCACCGAGTTCGCCGAGCAGCAGCCGGAAGTGACCGAGTTCTTCCGCAACATGACCTTCGAGACCTCGACCATGAGCGGTCTGCTGGCATGGCAGGACGAGAACAACGCGTCGGCCGATGAGGTGGCTGTGCACTTCATCACCGAGAACCCCGACGTCTGGTCGGGCTGGATCAACGACGCTGCCGCAGAGAACCTCTCGCAGCTGATGCAGTAAGCGATCATGGCCGGACCAGTGTGTCCGGTGGAACGGGGCCGGTTTCCGGTCCCGTTCTTTTTGTTTCCACAGCAAGGAGGGACCGCCCGGTCCACACACCCACATGGCAACATACGACGGCCTATTTGACACACTTGGCCTGCGGGAATGGTGCGACGGAGGCTCGAGCGACGGGCCCATGTCGATGGCCGACCTGCTTTCCAAGACCAAGGGCGGAGACGCCGGCGCCAGCGCCACCTCTGCCTGGGACACCCCCTTTCCCTCTCTCGATGCGCTGCACGACGCCTGCGCCGCGATCCCGCAATCGCGTGACCTCACGCAAGGTCTCGAAGAGGGCTTCCTGGGCATCCGCGACGCGCTGCGCGTGGTCGTGGACCCGCTCACCCAGCCGCTGAGCTGGATGCTCGAGAACATGCTTCACGTGATGACCCAGACGCCGTGGTTCATCATGATCCCGATCCTGCTGGCGGTGGTCTTCGCGGTCACCCGGTCGTGGAAGATCCTCGGCTTCATAGCGCTGATGGTCGCGACGCTGGCCTTCGTGAACCACTACGACGCCGCGATGCAGACCCTTGCGATCATCTTTGTCTGCGCCTTCATCTGCGTGCTGCTCGGCGTGCCCATCGGCATCGCCATGTCGCGCAACGACAGGATGCAGAGCGTCGTCACCCCGATCCTCGACATGCTGCAGACGCTGCCGCCCTTCGTCTACCTGATCCCGCTGATCTTCCTGTTCTCGGTGACCGAGCCGAAACTCTACGGCATCGCGGTGATCCTCTATGCCATCGTGCCGGTGGTGCGTCTCACCAACCTCGGCATCCGGCTCGTCGACAAGGACGTGATCGAGGCCGCCGACGCCTTCGGCATGACCAGCCGGCAGAAGCTCTTCGGCGTGCAGATCCCGCTGGCGCTGCCCAACATCATGGCCGGCGTGAACCAGACGATCATGATGTCGCTCGCGATGGTGGTCATCGCCTCGATGGTCTCGGCCCCTGGGCTCGGCATCCTCGTGCTGCGCGGCATCCGCAACCTCGAACTGGGCGTGGGCCTTGTCGCGGGCTTCGGCATCGTGGTGCTGGCGATCTCGCTGGACCGCGTGACCAAGGCCTCGCTGGCCCGGATCGACGCCAGCCAGTCGCAGAAATCGTAAGGAGACCCCGATGTCAGACAACGTGAAAGTCTCCATCCGCCATCTCTACAAGATCTTCGGCGAGGACCCGCAATCGGTCCTCCCCGAGGTCAAGCAGGGAATGTCGAAACCCGACCTTCTGGAGCAGCGCAACCACGTGCTGGGCCTCAAGGACATCAACGTCGACATGAAGGAAGGCGAGATCACCGTCATCATGGGCCTGTCGGGCTCGGGCAAGTCGACGCTGATCCGCCACCTCAACCGGCTGATCGAACCGACGGCCGGAGAGGTGCTGGTGAACGGCGAGGACATCCTCACCTTCAACCAGTCGCGGCTGCGCAAGCTGCGCCGCGAGAACATGTCGATGGTGTTCCAGAAGTTCGCGCTCCTGCCCCACCGGACGGTGCTCGAGAACGCCGGCATGGCGCTCGCGACCCGCGGCCAGGCCCGTGCTGACTACGAGGGCGAGGCGCGCAAGTGGCTCGACCGGGTCGGGCTCGGCGGCAACGAGGAGCAGTATCCCCACCAGCTTTCCGGCGGGATGCAGCAGCGCGTGGGCATCGCCCGGGCGCTGGCCTCGAACTCGGACATCATGCTGATGGACGAAGCCTTCTCGGCGCTCGATCCGCTGATCCGCACCGACATGCAGGATCTGCTGCTCGAACTGCAGGGCGAGCTGCACAAGACCATCATCTTCATCACCCACGATCTCGACGAGGCTCTGAAGCTCGCCGACCACCTGGTGATCCTGAAGGATGGCGAAGTCGTGCAGCAGGGCGAACCGCAGGAAATCCTGCTCGCCCCGAGCGATCCCTACATCGAGGACTTCGTGGCCGACATCAACCGCGCCCGCGTGCTGCGGGTCCGTTCGATCATGCGCAATGGCCCGCCCGAGGGCCCGACGAGCATGGAGGTGTCGCCCAACGACAATCTCGAGAGCCTCATCGCCTCGTCCGAGGGCGCGGTCGACGCCCGCTTCCGGGTGGTCCGGAACGGCGAGAGCGTCGGCCACGTGGAAATGGCCGACGTGATGTCCGCGCTGGTGCCGCGCAGCAGCAGCACCGACGCCGAGGCCGCCTGAGGGCGAACCATGCACCGAAAGAGGCGGCGGCGGGCCACGGGCCGGCCGCCGCCTTTTCCTTCGGGGCCCGAACGGACGCCGCAAGTCGCCGGCCCCGTCGCGACCGCTTCCATCTCGTTTCCCGCAAGTGACGAAGATCGTTCGCCCCCGGTCCGCACATTCGCGGCGAATAAGAACGAGGTTTCGGGCACGCGGCCCAAACCGGAACCGCGTTCGCAAGACGGCATGGCCTTAAATCAGGAATCCGCAGTCCCCGACGCCGATGGTCCGCTGTTCCCGGTCACTGCTGCCGGCAACACCGGCTTTGCCTTGCAGCGCGCGTCGGATAGGCCAATTACAAACCCAACCCTTCATCCGCTGTAAACGGGAGTCTTTCCGATGAAATATCAGGTCATCGCCCTTGCCGCTTCGATCACCGCCCTCTCGGCCAGCGCATCCCTCGCCGCGCCGCTCGGGCCGCTTGTCACCGCGACCGAGCTCGAGGCCGCGCTCGGCGGCGACGACGCGCCGGCAGTGCTCGACATCCGCGGCGACGCCTATGCCGACGGTCACATCGAAGGCGCCGTCTCGGCGCCCTACGGCCTGTTCCGCGGCCCCTCCGAGAACCCGGGCGCGCGCGTGCCGGTCGACAAGCTCGAAACCACCTACGAAGAGCTCGGGCTCGACCCGCAGGAGCCCGTCGTGATCGTGTCGCAGGGTGCCACCGACACCGAGTTCGGCGCGGCCGCGCGGGTCTACTGGACCCTCAAGAGCTCGGGCTTCGAGGAGCTGTCGATCCTCAACGGCGGCGCGCAGGCCTGGGTGAACGCCGGGCTGCCGGTTTCGTCCGAAGAGGTGACGCCGGAGCCGACCGACATCGACATCACCTGGAACGACGCCTGGACCGCCGAGACGCCTGAGGTTGCCGACGTGGTCGCGGGCGAACAGCAGGCGCTGCTGCTCGATGCCCGCCCCGAGGCCTTCTTCGAGGGCAAGAAGGCACATGGCGCAGCCGAGAAGCCGGGCACCCTGCCGGGTGCGCAGAACTACCCCTACACCCGCTTCTTCCAGTCCGGCGCCACCGCGATCGGGCAGGTCTCGGACGTGGAGAAGCTGAAGGAGACGCTGGGCGTCTCGGACGGGCAGGAGATCGTCTCGTTCTGCAACACCGGCCACTGGGCCGCGACCAACTGGTTCGCGCTGAGCGAGCTCGCCGGGCTCGAGGACGTCAAGCTCTACCCGGGCTCGATGGTGGAATACACCCAAGGGGACCTCGAGGTCGCAAACGCGCCCGGCCTTCTCCAGAACCTCCTCAACCAGTTCACCGGCGGTAACTGATGTCGCAGGCGGCACTGAATGACGGCGCCCCGGCAACGACCGGGGCGCTCGGCAAACGGCTGGGGCTGCTCGCGGCGGGGCTCGTGCTCGTCGCGCTGGTCTCGGTCTTCGCGGGCGCGCGCTACGGGATGCTGCTGCTGATCGGGCTGGGCTTCGGCGTGGTTCTCGAAGGGCTGCGCTTCGGCTTCGCCGGTCCGTGGCGGGCGATGATCCTGCGCCGCGAGCCGTCGGGGCTGATCGCGCAGCTGCTGTCGATCGCCGTGGTCTCCGCGGTGGCGATCCCGCTGCTGGCCGGCCATCCCGGTGAGCTGGTGGGCGCACAGGCGCCCATCGGCTTTGCCATGATCGGCGGCGCCTTCGTCTTCGGCGCCTGCATGCAGATCGTGCTGGGCTGCGGCTCGGGCACGCTGGTGAACGCCGGCAGCGGCAACCCGGTGAGTCTGCTCGCCCTGCCCTTCTTCGCCATCGGCAGCTTTGCCGGCGCCTATCACCTGATCTGGTGGACCGGGCTCGGCGCGCTGCCGATCCTCACGCTGTCGGGCACCACCGGGCTGATCGTCACGCTGGTACTGCTCGCCGCCGTGACCGCCTTCATCCTCTGGCGGGCCGCGCCCGGCACGGTGAAACTGTCGCGCCGTCACGCCATCGCGGCACTGATCCTCGCGGCGCTCGCCATCGGCAACCTCGTCGTCGCGGGCCAGCCCTGGGGCGTGGTCTACGGGCTCGGCCTCTGGGCCGCGAAGGGATACACGGCGCTGGGCGGCGATCTCGCAGGCTCGGCCTTCTGGAGCGCGCCGGGCTCGATGGAGCGCGTGCAGTCGAGCCTGCTGACCGACTACACCTCGCTCACCGACATCGGCATCATCGCCGGCGCCTTCGGCGTCGCCGCATGGCGGCGCGGCGCGCTGTCGGCGGCGCTGCCGGGCTACCCGGCACGGGCGTGGGTCGCGACCGTGGTGGCGGGCTTCCTGCTGGGCTATTCCTCGCGACTCGCCTTCGGCTGCAATGTCGGCGCCTTCTTCTCGGGCATCTCGACCGGCAGCCTGCACGGCTGGGCATGGTTCGCCGCCGCCTTCGCGGGCGCCTTCGTCGGCATCCGGATGCGCCCGGCGCTGGGGCTGGAGGCGCGCAAATGACGCGCACCTTCACCGCAACGCTCGCGCTGGTCTTCCTGGCCGCGCTGATTGGCTTCGACCTCGTCACCTCGGAGCTGAACCCCTACCAGGCCCCGGCGGCCTTTGCGCTCGGCTCGGGCAGCGCCGCCTCGGGCGGGTTCTGCGGCGCGCTGCCGAACTGACCCCCGAGCCCCGATCGACACCCCGAAAGGCGGAGCCTCGCGGCTCCGCCTTTTTCGTGCGCCATTGACCGTGCGCATTGACAGGCACCGGCCCCGGCATACTCTGGCCCGGCACAGACCGGCCCACCGAACAACGACCTGGGCCGGCGAGATTTTCCATCCGGAAGGATCCTTTTCATGCCACGCATTACAACACGCGACGCCGCACCGGACGACAAGGTCACGCTGCTCTACCAGGACGTCGAGGGAAACGACGGCGACGACACGGTCTACGGCACATCGGACGACGACGAGATCCGACTGCACGACGGAGACGACGTCAGTGGCGGCCTCAGCGGCGACGACACCATCTACGGCGGCACCGGCGATGACCTGCTCGGCGGTGGGAATGGCACCGACCGCCTTTACGGCGAGGCCGGCAACGACACGCTCGGCGGCGGAAATGGCGGCGACTGGCTCGCCGGCGGCAGCGGCGACGATTACATCTCCGGCGACGGCGGCCGCGACACGCTCGACGGCAGCTTCGGCGCCGACACCCTCCGTGGCGGATCGGGCCGCGACCTGATCCTCGGCGGCGCGGACGATGACAGCGCCGACGGCGGCGAGGACGCCGACGAGATCTACCTCGGCAGCGGCAACGACCACGGCCAGGGCGGCGAAGGCAACGACATCCTGAGCGGCGGTCACGGCAGCGACACGCTCTTCGGCGAAAGCGGCCACGACACGCTGGGCGGCGGCGATGGCGGCGACCTTCTTCGTGCCGGCGCTGGCGACGACTCGCTGTCGGGCGCCGGGGGGCAGGACTCGCTCTTCGGCGGCTCCGGCGACGACACCCTGCGTGGCGGCACGGGCCGGGATGAGATCGAGGGCGGCAGCGGCGACGACATCGGCTACGGCGACGACAACGGCGACCTGCTCTTCCTGCAGACGGGCAACGACACCGGCTATGGCGGCGAGGGCAACGACAGCCTGCACGGCGGCGTCGACGATGACCTGCTCTTCGGCGAGGCCGGATCGGACGAGCTGAACGGCGGCTTTGGAAACGACGTGCTGCGCGGTGGCGGTGACGCCGACACCCTCCGGGGCATTAGCGGCGACAATGCGCTGTACGGTGGCACCGGGGCGGATGCGCTGTATGGCGGCAGCGGGGCCGACAGTCTCTTCGGCGAGACCGGTGACGACAGGCTGACCGGCGGCGGAGGTGGCGACGACATGCGCGGCGGCGACGGCGCCGACCTGCTTCTTGGCGAGACTGGCGACGATACCCTGCGCGGGGGCGACGACGACGACCACCTGCGGGGCGGCGGCGGCAGCGACCGGCTTTTCGGCGATGCGGGCAATGACAAGCTCGCGGGCGGCACCGACAACGATTTTCTCTATGGAGGAACGGGCGACGACGCGCTGTGGGGCGACGACGGCGTCGACCGCCTGTGGGGCGAGGCCGGCAACGACCTGCTCGACGGCGGCGCGGGGGATGACGATCTTGGCGGCGGCAGCGGGACCGACACGCTCCGGGGCGGCGCCGGAGACGATATCCTGCGCGGGGGCGACGACGCGGATTTCCTCTACGGGGGGAGCAGCGCCGACAGGCTCGACGGCGGCAGCGGCGCGGACTGGCTGAACGGCGGCACCGGCAACGACACGATGACCGGCGGCACGGGTGAAGACGCCTTCGTCTTCGCGCAGATCACCGAGGGCGAGGCCGACCGGATCAGCGATTTCGAGGACGGAACCGACGTGATCGTACTGAACGGGCTGGTGGGCGTTTCCTTCGCCTCGCTGACCCTCACCGATGTGACCGGCGGGGTCGAGATGCAGCTCGCTGACGGGCACATGGTGCTGATCGAGGGTGTCTCGACCGACATGCTCACGCAGGACGATTTCCTCTTCCTCTGAACGGAGAGGCGCGGCAGGGACCGTCACGCGGCCCCTGCCCCGTCGACCTACCTGAAGCGATCCGACGCGGTGCGGAACGCGGCGGAAATATCGTCCCACGCCTTGTCGAACCCGGTCTTGAGATCGTCCCAGGCGCGGTCGCCTGCGCCCTGCATCTTGCGCAGCTGCACCTCCGCGGCATCGCGCTGCCGGCGCATCTCGGCGAGGTTCTTCTCGTATTGCGCCTGCGCATCGGCCTGAGCCTCGCGGGCGCGCGCCTGCATCCGGTCGATCTCGGCGTTCCACTGGTCGATGCGGGCCTTGGTCTTCTCGACATACTCGTCACGCTTGGTCATGGCACGTCCTCCTCTGGTGCCGTTTCCTGATCCGGGCAATCTACGGCATCGACGATCTGGCTGTCTTGACCGGCGACAAGGCCCGTCCGGCGGCCGGCATTGACAGGAGTCAATGCCGTCTCCGTGTCTGTCCGCAGAATGAGGCTCCACGTTGGCCGCGCCACGGGGCGCCGCCTCGGCGGACAGGGTGGAGACCGCCGGCCGCTGGAGTGTGCGTTCCCCGGATGTGCGGCCGGCGGTTTCGCGCGCGCTCGCCCGCGACAGGACAGGGCGCGACCGGGCGCACCGGGAGGGGCAGGCTCATGGCATACTTCAGGGATCGCGACGATGCGGCGGAACAGCTGGTTGCGATGCTGCCCGAGGAGATCGGCCCCGACTGGCTGGTCCTCGCGCTGCCGCGCGGAGGCGTCCCGATCGGCGCCGCCATCGCCCGCCACCTCGGCGCGCCGCTCGACCTTCTCATCGTCCGCAAGGTCGGTGCCCCGGGCGATCCCGAACTGGCCCTGGGCGCGGTCACCGGGCCCGGACTGGAGGCGCTCACGATCAACGAGGAGGTCCGTGCGCTGCTGCATCTGTCCAAGGCCGAGGTCGCACGCCTGGCCGCTCCGGCGGTCGAGGCGATCGCGGCCCGCCGTGCCCTCTGGACCGCGCATCGCACCGAGGAGCCGCTGGCAGGGCGGCGCGTGCTTGTCGTCGATGACGGCATTGCGACGGGGACGACCCTGCGCGCGGCGCTCGCTGCGATCAGGCAACAGGGCGCGGCTCAGATCGGCGTGGCGGTGCCGGTCGCGCTCGGATCGTCGCTGGAGGCCCTCGGGCCAGACCTCTCGCCGGTCGTCTGCCCGCACCCCGACGCCTGGTGTCCCGGCGTCGGCGCAGCCTACCAGCGCTTTCCGCAGGTGCCCGACGAAGAGGTCACCCGCCTGCAGACAGAGCCATGACCATGACGGGGCATAACCGCCTGTTCGCTCTTTATAAGTGGTGCAAATTTATACGTGGTGCAAACATCTCAAATGCATGTTATGAAGAGCTAACACCGTTTCCGGACCGATATTCTCCGTTCGTTTTGCCCGAGCTGACCACCACCAAGATTCTCGTCGCCGACGATGACTGCGGCACGCGCTCGCGCCTCAAGGCCGGATTCGAGCATGAGGGCTGGCAGGTTCTCGAAGCCAGCGACAGCAAGGCGGTCCTTGGCATCATGCGCGACCATGTGGTCGATCTCGTCATGCTCCGCCAGTACGCCGACGGGGCCGACATCTCGCAGCTCGCGACCACCCTGCGCAGGATCTGGAACGTGCCACTGCTGCTGGTGATGCGCTCCGGCACCCCCTGCGACCGGCTGCACGCGCTGGAAACCGGCGCGGACGACTACCTTCTCGATCCCTTCCACATGCGCGAGGCGGTGCTGCGCATCCGCCGCATCCTCGAATTCCACGGCAGCGACGTTTCGGACGAGGCCTGCCTCGTGTTCGATCACAGCGCCTTCGACCTCAAGAACCGCGTCGTGCGGCATACCGATGGCACGCTGATCGAACTCACGCGGATCGAGCTGCGCCTGCTCGAGCTCTTCGTGCGGCACCCCGGGCGCGTTCTCAGTCGCGACGAGATTTCCCACGTCCTGCTGGGACGGGACTGGACGCCGAGCGACCGCAGCATAGACGGCCATGTCGCACGTCTGCGGCGCAAGCTGGCGCTGCCCGACACCGATGTGCCGCTGATCCGCTCGGTGCGCGGCGTCGGCTATGTCTTTTCCGGCGACGTGCGCGTGTCGCTCCGGCAGGATGACGGGACCGAAGCCGGCGCGCAGGACGCGGAGCCGCGCGAGGAGTGACGACGGCGCGATGACCGCCGTCAATGCGCGGACGCTCCCGGCCGGCGACGGTTGCGCGCGGCATCGGTCAAGGGTGCCGGATCAACCTGCCGGGGGGAGAACCGCCATGCCCATCAAGACACTCGCGCTCGTCATCTTCGATTCCGAGGAGGCCCCGTGGCTCATCGCCCGGGCCGCCGCGATGGCTGCCGCACTGGACGCGCATTTCATCGCGCTGCACCCCTACACGCCGATGATATATTTCGACGGGCTCGGGGCCGATCCGATGATCTACGCCTCGGTCCGGGAGTGGGAGGAGCAGGAGTCCGAGAAGATCCGCGCGATCTTCGACAAGGAGGTCAAGGCGAACGGGCTTCTGGCCGAGTTCCGCCGGCATTCGGCGCTCTACGGCACCGAGGCGTTCATCCTTTCTTCCACCCGTGCGGCCGACCTCGTGGTGGTCGGCACCAACGGCTCGCAAACCCGCTCGCCGGACGATTGCAACCTGCTCGAGCGGATGATCCGCAACCTCGGGCGACCTGTGCTCGTGCTCACCCCCGAGGCCGCGCTGGAGGGTGGCGCGGAGCGCATCGTCATGGGCTGGAGCGACACCCGAGAGGCAACGCGCGCGGCGCATGACGCCCTGGCACTCGCAAGATCCGGTGCGGAAATCCAGCTGGTCTCGGTAATCTCTCGTGCCGCCGACGCAGTGCCCGGCCTCGACAGCAAGGACGATTTCGCCACCGCACTCGACCGGCTGGGCTACAAGGTGTCGGTGAGCGAGCGCAACGCCACCGCCGACAACCGCGGCGAGACGCTGATCGGAGCGGCGCAGGACTTCGGCGCCGACCTGCTCGTCGCCGGTGCCTTCGGTCACTCCCAGCTCTACGATTTCGTCATCGGCGCGGTCACGCGGGACCTGCTCTACAAGTCTCCCCTGCCCGTTCTCCTGTCGAAGTGATCCCCCCGGCCCCCATCGGAACGCGGCGCCGCGCTCGGCCCGGCGCGGCGCCGCGTCGCCCCGAGGTGCCGGCGACTCGGAAGGACCTGCTGGCAGAAATCGCCGCTTCCCCGATCTGGCGGGACCGTCTCGCGCAAATTGACAGGGAACTCGGCCTCCCCGGCATATGATCGCGCCGCGCTTGTTCCGCGTCATGGCGTCGCTCGGCCGAGGCGCTAGGATGGCCGCGACGCTTCATCCAAGGACTTTCACCATGTCGTCGCGTCTGCCCGACACCCCGCATTCGCTCTCTCCCGACACACTGGCCGACCGGCTGGAGGTGACACCCGCCAAGGGCCTGACAGCTTCCGAAGCCGCGAGGCGACTTGCCGTCTTCGGTCCGAACCATCTGCGCAGCCTCAGACCGCGAAGTCTTGTCGCGATGCTCCTGCACCAGTTCCGCAGCGTCGTAGTCTACCTGCTCGCCGGCGCGGCGCTTCTGGCCTTTGCGCTCGGCGACATTCCCGAAGCCCTCGCCATCGGGGTCGTGCTGCTCATCAACGGCGCCATCGGCTTCGTCACCGAGTGGCGTGCCCAGCGCTCGATGGAGGCCCTGCGCCACATCGCCGAGACCCGCACCCGCGTGCGCCGCGACGGCGGTGGCGCGGTCATTCCGGCGCAGGATCTGGTGCCCGGGGACATCGTGCTGCTCGAGGCGGGCGACATGGTCACCGCCGACCTGCGGCTCATCCGGGCAGCCGGGCTGCAATGCGACGAATCCGTGCTGACCGGCGAGTCGCTCCCGGTCGACAAGGACAGCGCCGCGGTGGCCGCCGACATGCCGCTCGCGGATCGCACCGGCATGGCGTGGAAGGGCACCGCCGTCACCCGGGGCACCGCCGAGGGCATCGTCACCGGCACCGGCATGGCGACGGAGATCGGAAGGATCAGCCAGCTGGTGCAGGAGGCCCGCCCCGAGGCCACACCGCTCGAGGCCCGGCTCGACCGGCTCGGGCACAAGCTGGTGCGGCTCATGCTGGGGCTCGCCGCGATCACCATCCTTGCCGGGGTGATCCGGGGCTACCCGCTGGCCGAGATCGTGCAGACCGGGGTCGCGCTTGCCGTCGCCGCCGTGCCCGAGGGGCTACCGGTGGTCGCGACGCTCTGCCTGGCGCGGGGCATGTGGCGCATGGCGCGGCGCAACGCGGTCATCAACCGGCTCGCCTCGGTCGAAACGCTTGGGGCGACGACGCTCATCCTCACCGACAAGACCGGCACGCTGACCGAGAACCGCATGACCGTGACCCGCTACGTCACCGAGGACGGCGCGACCGAGATCGCGGGCAGCGGCCCGGTCACCGCCGCCGCCGACAGCCCGCTGTCGCGGGCGTTGCAGATCGGCGCGCTGTGCAACAGCGCCGACGACGGCGCGGAACAGGCGGGCGACCCGATGGAACTGGCGCTTCTGGCGGTGGCGAAACGCGCCGGCATCGCGCCTGACCCGGGCACGCGGGTGGCGGAACACGCCTTCGACCCGGAGCGGCGCATGATGGCACATGTCCATATCGAAAGCCCGTGGTTCCTCTACGCCGTCAAGGGCGCGCCCGAAGCAATCGTCTCCGCCTCGAACCATGTCCTGACATCGCGGGGCCGGGTGTCGCTCGACGCGGAGGCACGTGCACGCTGGCTCGCACGGGTGGAGGCCATGGCCGACGAGGGGCTGCGCTGCCTCGCGCTGGCGATGAAGCAGGCCGACCGCGCCGACGCGCCGCCCTATGACGGGCTGACGCTGGTGGCGCTGGTGGCGCTGGCCGATCCGCTGCGCGCCGAGGTGCCCGATGCCATCGCGGACTGCCACCGCGCCGGGATCCGGGTCGTGATGCTGACCGGGGACCATGCGGCCACCGCCGCGCGGATCGCCCGCGACGCGGGCATTGCAGGCGACGGTCCGAAGGTGCTCGAGGGCCGCGCGCTCGCGGGCTTCGACCCGGTTTACCCCGACAAGGCCCTGGCCTCGCGCGTGGCGGCGGGCGATGTCTTCGCCCGCGTCGACCCCGAGACCAAGCTCGCGCTCGTCGCCTTCTTCCAGCGCGCCGGTCACGTGGTCGCCATGACCGGCGACGGGGTCAACGACGCCCCGGCCCTCGGCAAGGCAGACATCGGCATAGCCATGGGCCAGCGCGGCACACAGGTCGCGCGCGAGGCCGCCGACGTGGTGCTGCGCGACGATTCCTTCGCGACCATCGTCGCCGCCGTGCACGAAGGCCGCATCATCTTCGACAACATCCGCAAGTTCGTGGTCTACCTGATGTCCTGCAACATCAGCGAGGTGCTCGTGGTCGGCCTCGCCGTGGGGATCGGCCTGCCCGCGCCGCTCCTGCCGCTGCAGATCCTGTTCCTGAACCTGGTGACAGACGTGTTCCCCGCCTTCGCCCTCGGGCTCGGGCGCGGCTCGGCAAGCATGGCCGACAGGCCGCCGCGCGACCCGGCCGAGCCGATCATGGGGCGGCCGGAATGGACGCGGGTGGCGCTGCTTGGTGGCGCCATCACCGTCGCCACGCTCGTCGCCTTCGCGCTGGCGCTGCTGGAATTGCACCTGCCGACTGACCAGGCGGTCACCGTGGCGTTCCTCACGCTTGCGCTGGCCCAGCTCTGGAACGTGTTCAACGCGCGCCAGCCGGGAAGCCGGCTCCTGCGCGACGGCGAGATCCGCAACCCCTTCGTCTGGGGCGCGCTTGCGCTGTGCCTGCTGCTGCTCGCGGCGGCGCTCTGGGTGCCGGGGCTTGCGGCCGTGCTGAGCCTGCCGACGCCCGGCCTGTCCGGCCTGCTGCTGGCGCTCGGCATGAGCCTCCTGCCGCTCCTCGCCGGCACGCTCTACCTGTCGCGACCGGCGGCGGCGGGCCGGGTCTGACGCCGGCCCGCCCTGCCCTTCATCCGGCGGCGGGGGTGGCTGTGCCCCGGCTGCGCTCGAAGATGGCGAGCGTCATGCCCCCCACGCCGAGCACCACGAGGACCACGTTCACGAACCAGCCGAGGAACGGCACGAAGTTCAGCAGCGCAGCGACCACGAGCCCGAGGCTCAGCACCGCCAGCTGCGCGGCCAGCCCCGGTGTGCCGCCCTTGCCGAAGCTCGCAAGCAGCCGCATCGTGACGACGTGCAGCCCCAGCAGGTAGCCGAGCGTCCAGCCGACCACGACCAGCACCAGCGCGAAGGGCACGAAGGGAATGCCCAGCAGGGTGAGCGCCGCCACCGGCACCATGCCGAAGAGCGCCGAGAGCCCGCCCAGCCCCGCAAGCGCCGCGACGCCTGGGCGTGCCTCGACCGCCTTGCGCAACCGCTCGACCGTGGCCCCGGCGAAGGCCAGCAGGATGGCCGACAGCGCGATCAGGAACACGAGGGTTAGCGCAAGCGTGAGCAGTGCCGCCCCGAAGACCGGCACCTCGGGCATCGGCCCGTCCTCCCAGTGACGCGCCGCCTCGGCGAAGGCGTCGGGGATCCGCAGCGGCTCGTAGCGCACGCGGTCGGCGGCGATGACCGTCTCGGGCACGTCCACCGGCGCCGGGGCGGAGAGCATCAGCCGTCCGTCGATGCGCGCCTCGGGGCCGAAGCTGACCGTGCGCGCGGCAAGCCGCACGTCACCCGAGATGGCCGCGTTCAGCGTCACCTCGCCGCCCGAGGCCGTGAGCGCGCCGGCCACCGGCCCGTCGAGGACGAGCACCCCGCCCGCCAGCCGCGCGTTGCCCGACACCACTGCCTCGGAGGTGGTGCGCAGGCTGAAGCCGGCGGCGGTCAGGTCCTCGGAAACCGGCGCGTAGACCGTGACAGAGCCTCCGGCGGCATAGAGGTCGCCGGTGACCGGGGCTTCGACCGACACGTCGAAGCCCGCGGCGTGGGTGTCCCCGCCGGCGCGGCCTCTCAGCACGACGGTGGCGCCGGCGGCAAAGGTCTCGCCCGAGCCGTCGAGCGCCGGCATGACCGCGCTGCCGGAGATGTAGCGGTCGCTTCCGTTGGTGACGTCGGAGCCCTCGCCGAACCCCGGCGAGGGCGTGAGCGCGCAGGCGACGAGCGCCGCGGCGAGACAGACGATGGTTCGCATGGCTTCAGCCTCCAGTTGACAGGCCGCACCCTAGCCCCCCGTCCGCGACGGTTCATTGACGCCGGTCACACGGGATGGGCGTCCTGTGCCGTGATTGCGCGCCGTCAATGCAATTTCCGCGCTGCGGCGCGACACCATCAGAATGAACGTCATGCGGAGAGTGAGGTGGCACAGTCACGGGTTCAGAACCTCATGCTGTCAGACGCCCTGTCCCGGCTGAAACGGATCGAGGCGCTGCAACGGCTGGACTTCGGCGTTTCGCCGCACGACGGCTGGGAGCCGCCCATGGACCTGATCGAGACCGAGACAGAGCTGCTCGCCTACGTGGCCCTGCCCGGCGTGGACACTGAAACCATCGAGATCGACGCCAGCGCCGGGCGGCTGCGCCTTAGCGGACGGCGCGACCGACCCGAGGCCCTGCGCAACGCCGCGATCCTGCGGCTCGAGCTGCCTTGGGGACGCTTCGAGCGTCAGGTCGCCATCCCGGACGCGCCGTATCGCGTCACGCGCGAAGTCTGCCCCGGCGGTTTGCTCATTCGGCTCGCCAAGATCAGCCGGGGCGCCGTGGCATGACGCATTCCGCCGGCCGCCACCGCTTCGACGATCTGCAGTTGCCGGAAGACGCCCTGATCCTGCTGCCGGTGCGCGATGTCGTGCCCTTTCCCGGCATGGTCTTCCCGCTCTCGGTGCGCCGCGCGAGCTCGGTCACCGCCGTCGAACAGGCCGTGCGCACCGACTGCCCGCTCGGTGTCGTTCTGCAGCGCGATCCCTCGGAGGACGCGCCCGACGCCTCGGGCCTGCACGAGGCCGGCTGCGTCGCCACCGTCCTGCGCTACGTCACCGGACCGGAGAGCGGCGCGCATCTCGTCTGTCGGGGCACCGCTCGCTTCAGGCTGTCGCAGATGCTGCGGGGCTACCCGTTCACGGCGGCCCGTGTCGCACCGCTTCCCGCGGGATCGCGTCCCGTGCCCCCTACCGCCGCCGAGGATCTGCGGGCGCTGGCCTCCGAGCTCTTCGCGCTGCTTCCACATGTCCCGCAGGTGCTGACGGAAGCGCTGGCGGACGTCACCGACCCGGGCGAGCTGAGCGATCTCGTCGCCGCCCTCGCGGACCTTCCCGCCGAGGACAAGCAGACGCTGCTCGAAAGCCTCGACCCGATGGCACGGATCGAAAGCCTCACGCGGCACCTGCGCCGCCGGGTCGAGGTGCTGCGCATCACCCATGACATCGACGCGCAGGCCCGGCTGTCGCTCGACCGCCATCACCGCGACATGATGCTGCGCGAACAACTCGCCAGCATCCGGCACGAGCTTGGCGAGCGTGGCGACGACCCGTCGGGTAGCGAACTATGCGGGCTTGCGCGCGCCCTCGCCGACGCTGGCCTTCCGCCGGAGGTCGAGGCACGGGCGTTCTCGGAGCTTGCCCGCCACGACCGCATGGCACCGGACAGCGCCGAGGCGACGGCGCTGCGCAACTGGCTGGAGTGGCTGACCGAGCTTCCATGGCGACTGCCCGAGGACGCGTCAGTCGACCTGGCCGAGGCGCGCCGCGTGCTCGACGCCGATCACCACGGGCTGGAGCGGATCAAGGCGCGCATCCTAGAACACCTTGCGGTGCGCAAGCTCGCGCCGCAGGGCAAGGCACCGATCCTGTGTTTCGTCGGACCGCCCGGCGTGGGCAAGACATCGCTCGGGCAGTCCATCGCGCGCGCCATGCAACGCCCCTTCGCGCGGCTGAGCCTTGGTGGCGTGAGCGACGAGGCCGAGATCCGCGGCCACCGGCGCACCTATGTCGGCGCGATGCCCGGCGCGGTGATCCAGCAGCTCCGGCGCGCAGGCGCCCGCAACTGCGTGCTGATGCTCGACGAGGTCGACAAGCTGGGCCCGGGCGGCGCCTCGGCCGCGCTTCTCGAGGTCCTGGACCCGGCCCAGAACGCCGGATTCCGCGATGCCTACCTCGGGGTCGATTTCGACCTGTCGCGGGTGGTCCTCCTTGCCACGGCGAACGTGCTCGACGACATCCCCGCGCCACTGCGCGACCGCATGGAGGTGATGCCCCTGCGCGGCTATCTCGAGGACGAGAAATTGGAGATCGCGCAACGGCATCTCCTGCCGCTGCAATCCGCCGCCACGGGGCTTGCCCCGGGCCAGGTCGTCGTCACCCCGGACACGCTGAGCGCCCTTGTCCGGGGCTACACCCGCGAAGCCGGGGTGCGCGAGCTCGAACGGCAGATCGGCGCGCTGCTCCGCCACGTGGCGATGCGCATCGCGGCAGGCACCGCCTCGTCGGTCCGGATCGCGCACGATGACCTGCCCCGTATCCTCGGGGCCCCGCGCCATGAGAACGAGGTCGCCCTGCGCATGGGCATGCCCGGCGTCGCCACCGCGCTGGCATGGTCCCCCGTGGGCGGCGATATCCTCTTCATCGAGGCCACCTGCACTCCCGGCGCTGGCCGCCTTACCCTGACCGGCCAGTTGGGCGAGGTGATGCGCGAAAGCGCCCAGGCCGCGCTCACGCTGCTCAAGGCGCGCGCCGCGACGCTCGGGATCGACGCCTCGGTCTTCGAACGCTCCGATCGGCACATTCACGTTCCAGCCGGCGCGCGGCCCAAGGACGGCGCCAGCGCCGGCGCCGCGATCTTCGCCGCCCTCGCCTCGCTGCTTCTGGACCGCCCGCTGCGCGGCGACACCGCGCTCAGCGGGGAAATCTCGCTGCGCGGGCTGGTGCTGCCGGTGGACGGTCTGCGCGAAAAGGTGGTCGCTGCGGCCGCCGCCGGGATCACCCGCGTGCTGCTGCCCGCCCGCAACCGTCGCGATCTCGACGAGCTTCCCGAGCGGGCTCGGCGGCAGCTCGGGTTCGGCTGGCTCGAGACGGTGGACGACGTTCTTGCGCAGGCGCTCGAAACGAACCCCGCCGACAGTGCCGCCTGAGGGGCCCGTCAGGGCGCGGGGTTGACCACCGTCAATGCCCCTCCGCGCCGCCCCCGGCAGAGTCGGAGTTGTTCGCGGGGTCACCGTCCCAACGATTGTCCCGGCCCCTGACCGGGACCCGCGGACGCGCCGCCCGGCCGGACCCATCCAATCCCCGTTGGGCCGACCGGCGGCGCACCGGTCGCCAAGGAGGAGGAAGACATGTCAAAGAAGAAGGACGTTCCCGGCACCCGAGCCCCGGCCCCGCAAGCGCCGATTTGACAAGGCTCCGAGCGCCCGTCGCGGCGCCCGGAGGGTTCGCGCTGCCGCGCCTGTCCGAGGCCGACGAATATCTTTACAATTCTGCACAATATTATTGCTGACTTCACATTCTAGAATCTGAAATCATTACTCCTGCACGTGACTGTGACGTTGGGGGGGAGAGATGCGTTACCACGAAACGATGCGGCAGCCCGGCGCAACGAGATGCCACGGCTGTGCCGTGAGGAGCAGCGGGTTCTGCAGTGCCTTCGATGCGGAGTCGCTTGTCGAGTTCTCGGCGCACAGCAGCTGGAAATCCTATGACAGGGGCACCGAGATCGCCACGCAGGGAGAGCCGAGCGACCGGGTCGGCGTGATCGCCCGAGGGCTGGTGAAGGTGGTCATGCTGACCGAGCGTGGCGAGGAGCACCTGTTGCAGATCCTGCGCAGCGGGCAGCTCGTGGGCATTCCCGGAAGCGAGACCAGCGGCTTCGCAGTCGAGACTGCGACCGATGCCGACATCTGCTGGATGCCACGCCCGATATGGGAGCGCTTCCTGCGGGAACGCCCGCAGCATTTCCGCGCCTGCCTTGTGACCATGACGCAGCAGCTCGAGGAACTGCAGCTTTCGGTCGTGAAGATGCGGGGCCGCAGCACGCTCGAGCGGGTCGCCCTCTGGCTGCTACAGCAATTGCCACAGCGCTCCGGCGAAGCGGCGCCCGTGATCCGGATCGAGCTGACCCGGCGCGATCTCGCCTCGCTCCTGGACATGACGGTTGAAACGCTCTGCCGCAGCCTGCGCCGGCTCGACGAGAAGGGCGCCATCGACCTGATTACCCCGGATTGCGCGGAGATCGTCGACCTCGGAACGCTTCGCCTGCTGGCCGGAGACGACGCGGTGCCCCCGCGGCCAAGCAGCGTCTCGGCGAGGCCGGCTGAGGAACGGCAGTTCTGGCAGGACTGGTCTGATCGTCCCGCCGGAAACGATCACCACGCGGTCGCGGGTTCCGGCCCCGCCCGGAAAGGGAGAGCGACACCGACCACGCACTGAGCCTTCACCGCGACGTCAGGACACCTGGGTGCGGCCCGCGCAGCGATTGCGCGGGCCGCACTCCGTTTCAGGGACAGGGTGCGGTGTAATAGGTGCCATCGCCCCGCGCGTAGGCGCATCTGTCGGTCGCGCTGTTCTGGGCCACGAGCGTGCCGACGGCCGCACCGGCCAGCGCGGCGATGAGCCGCCAGTCGTTGTCGGCCTCGAGCGCGTCGGCGGTGATCAGCCCCACCGCGGCACCGGCCGTGACACCGACCACGGTGCGCTGTTCGGGCGTGAGCGTGTCGCAGGCCGCGGTCAGTCCCAGCCCGACGACGGCCAGAAGGCGGATCGTTCCGGAAAACATGGCAAGCACTCCCTTGTTGCTGTCTGTCCTCCTGCATCCCACGCGCAGCCTTCCCCGCGCATTGTCGACCATCAACCGCGCGCGGCGCTCAGCGCACCACGACGACCGCGCAGGGCGCGTGGTGCAGCACCTTCTGCGACACGCTGCCCAGCAGGGCCTCGCGCACGCGCCCGAGCCCGCGACGACCCATGACGATCATCTCGGCGTCCTCGGCCTCGGCCAGGTCGAGGATCTCGTCGGCATAGTCGCCCGAGCTGACACGGGTGGTCACGACGGGAACGCCCGCATCCTCGGCCCGCGCCTTTGCCCGCGCGACGATCTCGTCGCCGAGCAGCACGAGCATCCGCGAGGCGGCGGCATCCTCGCGGCCGCGCGCGATGACATCCCCGATGGTGATCCGCCCGCCTGTGCCGCCTCCGGCCGGCTCGGGCATGACGCGCTCTGCGAGATGCTCGACCTCGGCCATGCGCAGCCATTCCTCGCTGGGCCGGCCGTGCATCAGCACGTGCACGATGCAGAGCTCCTTGCCCAATGCCTTTGCCAGCCGCGACGCGGTGTCGACCGCCCGCTCCGCCGTGTCCGATCCGTCGGTCGCTACCAGTATACGCTTTGCCATCGCGTGGTCCTCCACATCCGTCCGCTCCGACAAGTCTGACCGATGTGCGCGGAAATGCATTGAGCATCATCAACGGCGAAGCGCGTCGCCCGGCCCCGCGAATACGAAAGGGCCCGCCGGTCCGGCGGGCCCCTTGATCCTTGGGCGGCAACAGCGTGACGCAGCCTATTTCTTAGGCTTGTCCGCCGTCTCTGCCTTCTCTGACTTCTCCGATTTCTCGGAGGCAGAGGCCGGCATCTCTATATTGATCTCGAGGCTCGACAGCTCGTCGCCACGCTCCATCCGGATGTCGACGTCGTCATCTCCGACGTTCACGTATTTCCGGATCACCGCGATGATGTCGTTCTGCAGCTGCGGCAGGAAATCCGCCGGCTCCGACCCCGAAACGCGCTCATGGGCCAGAAGGAGCTGCAGGCGGTCCTTCGCCGTGTTCGCCGACTTGGCCCGGCGCGGCCTGAGGGAAAATCCGAACAGGCTCATGTCGCACGCCCGAACAGCCGCGAGAACAGACCCGGACGGCGTTCGCCCTCGACGCGCATCTCGACGTCGGCGCCGGTCAGACGGGCCACCGCGTCCTCGTAGGCACGGGCGGCAGCCGACGGCTCGTCGAGGATCACCGGCAGGCCGACGTTCGAGGCACGCAGCACGGCCTGGCTTTCCGGGATGATGCCCAGCAGCGGCGCCGCGAGGATCTCGAGCACGTCGTCGACGGTCATCATCTCGCCACGGTCGATCCGGCCCTGGTCGAGACGGGTCACGAGCACACGCGCCTGCACCGGCTCGGCGTCGGCGCTCTCGGCGCGCTTCGTCTTGCTGCCGAGAAGGCCGAGCACGCGGTCGCTGTCGCGCACCGAGGAGACCTCGGGGTTGGTCACCACGACCGCCTCGTCGGCGAAATACATGGCCAGCTGCGCGCCGCGCTCGATGCCGGCGGGGCTGTCGCAGATGATGTAGTCGAACTCTTCCTTGAGCTCGTTGAGCACCTGCTCGACGCCTTCCTTGGTCAGCGCGTCCTTGTCGCGGGTCTGCGAGGTCGGCAGCACGTAGAGGTTCTCGAGCCGCTTGTCCTTGATCAGCGCCTGCTTCAGCCGCGCGTCACCCTGGATCACGTTGATGAAGTCGAACACCACGCGCCGCTCGCAGCCCATGATCATGTCGAGGTTGCGAAGCCCCACATCGAAGTCGATCACCACGGTCTTGTGGCCCATCTTGGCGAGGCCGGCGGAAATCGCCGCCGCCGAGGTGGTCTTGCCCACCCCGCCCTTGCCCGAGGTGATCACGATGACCCGCCCCTCGGACGGAGTCTCTTTCAGTTGCGTCGTCATCCGAACGCCTCCACATCAAGTCTGTCGTTGTTGAGCACGACCTGTACGCTGCGCTGCCTCAGTTCGTCCTGGATCGACTCGCTCGTCCGGTAGAGACCGGCAATCGCCAGCAGCTCCGCGTCGAGGCTCTGGCAGAAGATCCGCGCGGTCTCGTCGCCGTGGGCGCCCGCGATGGCACGACCCCGCAGCGGACCGTAGACGTGGATGCTGCCCGACGCCACGATCTCGGCCCCCGAGGAGACCGGTCCGACGATGGTCAGGTCGCCCCGTTCGGCATAGACCGTCTGGCCCGAACGCACCGGCGCCGCGATCAGCTTGTTGTCGGGCGGCAGGAGACGGTCGACCTTGCGCGACCGCGAGGGCTTCTGCTCCGGCATCGGCGCGTCGCGTCCGACCTTGACCGGGATCAGCCCCGCCTCGCGGGCCACCGCGAGCTGCGGCGCGCTGGCGTTCTGCACACCGAACACGAGGAAGTCCCGCTCGCGCAGCTGGGCCACAAGCCCCTTGATGGCATCCGGCTCGGCAAGCTCGGGCGCCTTGTCCATGTCGAGGATGATCGGCGCATCGCGCAGCAGCTCGGGCATTTCGCTCAGCTGCGCATCGAGCGCCTCGTAAAAGGCCGCGTCCAGCTCCGTGCTTTCCACGCGAAAGGCAAAGGCGGTCAGGAACCGCCCCCTGATCTGGAACGGCCTTACCGTCACCGAGGCCGCCGCGCCCCGGCTCTTTGTCTCTTCGGTCGGCACCTTCGCTCGTGCTCCTGCTCGTTCTGTTTTCCCACGACTCGCGCGCGGGTTGTCACACCGTCTTGTCAGCCCGGGCGTTCAATTTCACGTGGGAAATCCCCCGCCACGCGGCGTGAGCGATTTCCCGCGCGTCGTCTTCGGGTCGTGCGCGGCCTCCTGCCATCCTGTCGCGCCCTTCGTCAAGGTATCATGGGCTCGGCGGTGCCGGCAATCGCGGGGGATTGTTCCGAATGCCGGCCGGATCTGCTATGATACACGGGTCGTTTGCTGCACTCGGGGAGGAGAAAATGCAGTCAGAACTGGCAACCCGACGCCGCGTCCTGCGCGTGACCTACCAGCGCTACGTCGACGCCGACCGCGCGTGGACCGCGGCGCTTCAGGAAATGGCCACGTGGTTTCCGATCGGCGCCCGGCCCTACCGGGCCTCCATCGGCAATCCCGGCTCGCGCCTGCGACGGCTCTACGAAGCCCGTGCCCGCGCTCTGGTGCAGCTCGAGGCCGCGCATGAGAAATTCGAAACCGCTCGACGGCGGATGGGAGCGCGCCGTCGCGGCGGCAGATCACAGACGATCTTCCTGTTCGGCACGGCCTGACACCGCGGCGCCAAATATGCCCGAATGCACAGCACATGCTGCATTCGGGCAATTCCGCCTGTTTATCGGGCGCACGGCGCGGCGCAGGACGCTTTGCGCCCGCCACGTCTTTTCCTTGGCCGCGCGGACCTCTAGCCAAGTCCTGACCCGCGCGGGACACGCCCCGCCGCGCCTCTGATCGAAGCCAAGGAACGACACGATGCCAGACCTCGACACCGCCGCGATGAACGCGGCCCTCGATGCCCTGCCCAAGGCCTTTCCCGGGCCGGGCGGACTGGTCGGCGTCATGAAGGATGGCGAGATCGTCGCCACCCGCGCATGGGGCTACTCCAACACCGAGACCGGCACGCCGCTGACCACCGCCTCGCGGATGCCGATCTGCTCGATCTCCAAGCAGTTCACCTGCGGCGTGCTGCTGGCCGAATTCGGTGACACCACCGCGCTCGATGCCCATGTCGCCGCCTTCCTGCCGAAATTCACGGGCCCCCTGCCCACCGTCCGGCAGCTTTGCGACAACCAGTCCGGCCTGCGCGACTACTGGGCGCTGACCATCCTTCAGGGCGGGCTGGCCGAGCAGACCTTTCGCCGCGAGGACGCGCTGCCGCTCATCGCCCGGATGAAGACCGGCCATTTCGCCCCCGGCACCTCCTATTCCTACTGCAACTGCAACTACCGCATCGTCAGCGAGATCATCGAGCAGGAGACCGGCACCGATCTCGAGACGCTCTACCGCAAGCACATCTGGGAGCCCGCGAGCATGAGCGGGGCCGTGCTGACCTCGGACACGCGGCAGCCGGCGGACGGGGTGATCGGCTACGAGGGCAGCGACGCGACCGGCTTCTTTCCCGCCGACAACGGCATCTTCTGGATCGGCGACGCGGGCATCTCGGCCTCGCTCGACGACATGCTCGCCTACGAGGCCTGGATCGACGCCACCCGCGACGATCCCGACGCGCTCTATACCCGCCTGTCGGCCACACCGCGCTTTGCCGACGGCACGCCCGCGCAATACGGCTTCGGGCTCGCGCATGAGACCATCGGCGGCGCGGCCTTCACCGGCCACGCGGGCGCCCTGCGCGGCTTCCGCGCCTACCGGATGACCGCGCGCGACGAACGGCTGTCGGTCGTCGTGCTGTTCAACCACGAGGGCGATGCCCACGAAGCCGCCCGCCGGGTGGCGCTGGCCGCCATGGGCAAGGCCGACCCCGCGCCCGCGCCCATCGAGACCGACTGGGACGGTCTGTGGCTCGACGAGGCGCGCGGCCTGCGCGCCCGGATCACCACCGGGCGGAGCTCGGCAACGCTGCATTACGCCACCGGCGCTGAGACGCTGACGGCGTCCTCCCGCGACCGGCTCGGGGCGCCGGGCGTCACGGTGATGCGGGAGGGCGATGCTCTGCGGATGGAGCGCCCGGGCGAGAACGCCACGCTCTCGCTCGCACCTTTGGCCGAGATCGCCACGGCGGATGCCTCGGCCATCGCCGGGCGCTACGTCTCGGACGAGCTTGAAGCCGCGATGACCATCGAGGCCCGCGACGGCGCGGCCTATGCGGTCTTCGAGGGGATGCTGGGCCAGGGCCGCCGCGAACGGCTGGCCCCCTTGGCCGAGGACGTGTGGAGCCTTGCCACCCGGCGCGCCATGGACGCCCCGGCGCCGGGCGACTGGACGCTGCTCGTGCAGCGCGACGATGCCGGGCAAGTCATCGGCGCCAGCCTCGGCTGCTGGCTGGCCCGACGGGTAAGCTACCGCCGCGAGGGCTGACCGGGCACCCGCCCCGGCCTTGTGCGCAGCATGGGCGGGGCCTACACATCCCCACGGCGGCGCAGTGCCCGCGCCGCCGCAGCTGCGGGAGGCCCCTCTTGTCCCAGACCATCCTCGCGAAAACCGCCTGGCACGACGGCGCCTTTCGCGCCGATATGATCCTAGAGATCGCGGATGGCGTGCTGCGCGCGATCCGGCCGACACACGCGGGCGAGACCGTCGACCGCACCGTGCGACTGGCAGGGCCGGCGCTGACCGACCTGCAGGTCAACGGCAGCGGCGGGGTGATGCTGAACTCAGATCCTTCGGCCGAGGCGATCGCCACCATCGTCGCCACCCAACGCGCGCGCGGCACCGGCTGGGTCATGCCCACGCTCATCACCTGCGAGGCCGAGCGGCTGGCCCGCTGCGTCGACGCCGCCATCGAGGCCTGGGGGCTGCCGGGGTTCCTCGGGGTGCATGTCGAGGGGCCGCATCTCAACCCCGCGCGCAAGGGCACCCATGACGCGGCCCACATCCGCCCCTTCGAGCCCGCGACGCTCGACCAGATGCGCCGGCTGCGCGACGCGGGCATCCCGGTGATGCTGACGCTGGCGCCGGAATGCGTGCCCGAGGGCACCATAGCCACCCTCGCCGAGCTTGGCGTCACCGTCTCGGCCGGCCACAGCGCCGCGAGCGCCGCGCAGACCGAAACCGCCCTCGCCGAGGGGCTGCACTGCTTCACGCATCTTTACAACGCCATGCCCGCGATGGAGTCGCGCAAGCCCGGCATCCTCGGCACCGCGCTTGCGTCGGACGCCTACGCCGGGATCATCGTCGACGGGCACCACGTGGCCTTTCCGATGGTCGGGATCGCCTGCCGGGCACGGCCCCGCGCCGGGCGGACGTTCCTCGTGTCCGACGCGATGGCAACCATCGGCGGGCCGGATCATTTCGAGCTCTACGGCCAGCGGATCACGCTGCGGGACGGCGCGCTGGTCAATACCGACGGCGCCCTTGCGGGGGCGCATGTCGATCTCGTCACCTGCCTGTGCAACACCGTCACCGAGGTCGGACTGCCGCTGGAAGAGGCTTATGCCATGGCCGCGTTGGTGCCGCGTGACGCAATGGGGCTGCCCCGCCCTGCCCTCGCGCCCGGAACGCCGGTCGAGGAAATCCTCTGCCTGGATGCGACGCTGGAGCGGCTGCCGCTCTGATCGCTCAGGGCTCAGGGCCGGCGGCCGCAGGCAACGGCGACGAAGACCATCGCGAGCACCGCGCCCAGCGCGTTGAAGACGAGGTCGAGCGCGGTGTTGAGATAGCCTCCGACGTTGGTTTCCGGCACCGAGAGCACGGCCGCGAATTCGATCATCTCGTTGACCGCCCCGAGGCCCATCGCCGCGAGCGCCGGGTAGACGAGGATCGTCCTGCTGCCGGCGAGCATCGGGTAGTGATGGCGCAGCAGGTGCCAGAGCACCCAGGCCGTCACTCCGAACCCGTAGGCGTGCACGAGCTGGTCGTATTTCAGCAACGTCATCTCGCCGTTCTGCGGCGTGAGCGGCACCACCTGCGCCGAGTAGAGCACCGTGTCGCCGACCGGCACGCCGCCACCGGCCATGTGCAGCAGCCCCCAGGCCGAAAGCGCCCAGAGCATCGGCAGCGGGTAGTTCGTGGTCCGCAGGCTGCGCCCGACCAGCGCGATCAGCACCAGCATGGTGACGACGTAGACGACGAACTCGTAATTTCCGCGCAGCAGGAACCACGCGGTGAACCCCGCGACGTAGGCGATCGTAAAGAGTGCGACCGCCGCCTCGCCCCGCTGCAACCGAAACAGTTTTGCCATCGGACCCTCCGCTATGGAAACCGGCAAGACCGCTCGCCCGGGCTTCCGGAGACACATCCTAGAGACGGCGCACCTGCCTGCCATTGACGTGGATCAGCGCCCTTCCGTCGGGACGCGAGGGAACCGCGCAGGCGCGCTGCGGGTTCTTCCGAAAACGGAGAGTCCCATGTCGAACAAGTTCTACGGCCGCACCCTGCCGGCGCTGACGGAAATCAAGAACGAGGTCCTGCCGGCGGATCGCCGCGCCCGGCTCGCCCCCATCTTCTTCGCGGGTGCCCTGATCGGGCTCGGCGCGACCCTGATCAAGACCAAGCCGCGCTTCGGCAACGTGCCGAACCCGTCGCAGTTCGGCGACATGCCGCGCCGCAAGGGCTGGCGCCGGGCCGCGCAGAAATCGCGCGACGGCGTGGCGACATTCGCGCCCTCGAACGTGACGGACTCGCTTGGTCGGTCACTGCTGCTGGGTGGCGCCGCCCTGCTCGTGGCGCGCGTTCTCGATGAAGCCGCAGGCCGTAACGGCAAGTAACCGGCAGCACCGACCGAACGCTTCAGACGCGTTCATGGCGCGTAGGCGGCGATGAACACGCGCACCGCCTCGCGCACCACATGCGTGACCTCTTCCTCTGAGGACGCGCCCGTGCGGCGCCCGAAGAGCCGCGCCCGCCATACACCGGCGGTCGACAGATCCACGAACTGCGAGGCCGCAAGCTCGACGTCGGGAACGCGCAGGTTTCCGGCCTCGGTCTCGGCCCGCAGGAAATCCTGCAGCGCGCCAAGGAAATGTCGGGCCCCGGCCTCGTAGAAGCGCGCGCCCAACTCCGGCATCCGTTCGACCACGCTGATGACGATCCGCTGCGCGCGGATCACGTCTTCGGAGTTGAACTGCATCGCCAGCCCTGTGCCATAGGCCAGCAGCCGCTCTTCGACCGATCCGGCCTCGGCCAGCCGCGCGAAGATCCCCTGGAACAGATCCTGCCGCTTGTCCTCGACCAGAGCGACGAACAGGTCCTCCTTGTTCTCGAAGTAGACGTAGAGCGTGCCCTTCGAGACGCCGGCCGCCTTGCAGATGCTGTTCATCGAAGCTGCGTCGAACCCCTGCTCGACAAAGACGCGCCACGCGCCCTCGAGGATCTGGCGACGTTTCTCGGGGTCGGCGCCCGCCGCGTGGCGGCGCTTCTGCGCGCAGGCCTCTGCCGGATCGGCGGGCCGGGAAGATATGTCCGTGGTCATGTCCTCCATATAATCGAACCGCGCGGTTCGATGAAGTCTTGATTTCATATCCGACGTGGCCTATCTCGCATCGAACCGAGCGGTTCGATCCGTTTGAGCCCGATTTACACGTTCTGTTGCGAAGGTCCGCTTCCATGTCCCGCATCGACCCCACCGACGCCGACGCCCGCCCCACCGAAACGCCTCAGCCCTCCGCGTCCGAGACGCCCGCGCCGCCGCAGAAGAGCAGCCGCAGGAAACGCGTCTTCGCGGGCATTGCCCTGATCGCGCTTCTGGGCGGCGGATACGCGGGCTTCGAGTGGTGGACCAACGGGCGCTTCATGGTCGACACCGACGACGCCTACGTGCAGGCGGATCTCTCGCTGGTGTCGTCGAAGCTGCAGGGCTACGTCTCCGAAATCCCGGTTAAGGCGAACGAGCATGTCTCGAAAGGCGACGTGCTGGTGAAGATCGAGGACGGCGACTACCGCATTGCCCTCCAGCAGGCACAGGCCAAGCTGCCGACGCTCGAACGCACCCTGTCGCGGATCGACGCGCAGATCACCGCCGCACAGGCCAGCGTGACGCAGGCAGAGGCCGAGCTCGCGGGGGCCGAAGCCACGCTCGACACCGCCCGGACCACCCAGAAGCGTGTGCAGGGGCTGGCCGAACGGAGCGTCGCCTCGCAGGCCGACCTCGACGATGCGAACGGCGCGCTCGAGACCGCCAAGGCGAACCGTGCCGCCGCGCAGGCCGCGATCGAGGGCGCCCGGGCGCAGGTCGAGGTGCTGAAGGCCCAGCGCGACGAGACCGGGTCGAGTCGGCAGGAGTTGATGCTCGCCGTCGACAAGGCACAGCGCGATCTCGACCATACGGTGCTGCGCGCGCCCTTCGACGGCACGGTCGCCAATATCGCCATCGAGGCGGGCGAGCTGGTGAACGTCGGCGCCCGCCTCGCGGCGGTGGTCCCGGATGACGGCCTCTACGTCGAGGCGAACTTCAAGGAGACCCAGCTTGCCGGCATCACCCCGGGCGAGACCGCGAGGCTGAGCATCGATGCCTTCGAGGGCCACGAGATCGAGGGCCGCGTGGTCTCGGTCGCGCCGGCGACGGGCTCGGTCTTCTCGCTGCTTCCGGCGGACAACGCCACCGGCAACTTCACCAAGATCGTGCAGCGCGTGCCGGTGCGGATCGAGCTGCCGGAAGACACCGAGGGGCTGCGCGCCGGCCTGTCCGTCGTCGTCGAGATCGACCAGCGCACCGCGCCCGAGGGCACGAAGGTGGCAGAGGCCCTGCAATGAGCGCCGAGGCCACCACCCCACAGGAACCGGAACTCACGCCGCGCAGGGTCGCGGCGTTTTTCGTCATGGTCTTCGGCATGTTCATGGCGATCCTCGACATCCAGATCGTCTCGGCCTCGCTTCCCGAGATCCAGGCCGGGCTCGGCGCCTCGACCGAGGAGATCAGCTGGGTGCAGACCGCCTACCTGATCGCCGAGGTCATCATGATCCCGCTGTCGGGCCTGCTGGGCCGGATGATGTCGACACGCTACCTGTTTGCCGTCTCGGCGGCGGGTTTCACCGCCGCGTCCTTCATGTGCGCCACCGCAAGCTCGATCAACGAGATGATCCTCTGGCGCGCCGCGCAGGGCTTTCTGGGCGGCGGCATGATCCCGGCGGTCTTCGCCGCGGCCTTCACCATCTTCCCGGCGTCGAAGCGCAGCGTCGTCTCGCCGATGATCGGCCTCGTCGCGACGCTTGCGCCGACCGTGGGCCCCACCGTCGGCGGCTATCTCAGCCACGCGATGAGCTGGCACTGGCTGTTCCTCGTGAACGTGCCGGCGGGCATCCTCGTGACCATCGGCGTGCTGGCACTCGTCGATTTCGACAAGCCCGACTGGAAGCTCTTCGACAGCTTCGACTGGATCGGCCTCGGCGCCCTCGCCTGCTTTCTCGGGGCAATGGAATACGTGCTCGAGGAAGGCCCCGGCAACGACTGGTTCGCCGACGAGGTGGTGGCCGCGCTCTTCGTCGTCATGGTGGTCGGCGGGGTGCTGACCTTCTGGCGGTCCTTCACGCGAGAGAACCCGGTGGTCGATTTCTCGGCCTTCGCCGACACGAACTTCGCCGTCGGCTCGGTGTTCAGCTTCGTGATGGGCGTGGGGCTCTACGGGATGACCTATCTCTACCCCCTCTACCTCGCGCAGATCCGCGACTACGACAGCCTGATGACCGGGCAGACGGTCTTCGTCTCGGGGCTCGCGATGTTCTTCAGCGCGCCGCTGGCGGGCGTGCTGTCGTCGAAGATGGACCTGCGGCTGATGCTGCTGATGGGCTTCGTCGGCTTCGCCACCTCGTCGTGGATGCTTACCGGCATGACGGCCGAGTGGGATTTCAACGAGCTCTTGGTGCCACAGATCCTGCGTGGCCTGTCGCTGATGATCTGCATGGTGCCGATCAACAACCTTGCGCTCGGGACGCTGTCACCGGACAAGATGAAGAACGCCTCGGGGCTCTACAACCTGATGCGCAACCTTGGCGGCGCCGTGGGCCTCGCCATCATCAACACGCTGCTCACCGACCGCGGCGCGCTGCATACCGCGCGCCTCAAGGAAGCGGTGAACTGGTCCAACCCCGAGGCGCTGCGGCAGATGGAGATGCTCTCGACGAACCTTCAGGCGCAGGGGATCGACGGCGACAAGGGCGCGCTCGCGCAGATGGCGGGACGGGTCGCGCAGCAGGCCACGGTGATGTCCTTCATCGACGTGTTCACGCTGATCACGGTGCTCTTCGCAGGGCTTGCCCTGCTCGCGCTGGCCATGAAGCCGCCCCGCTCCGGCGCCGGAGACGCCGCGCACTGAGCGGGGGGCCTCGCTTGGGTCCGGACCCATTGAATACCCACGCGAGAACAGGACGGAGCATGATCTTGCAATGCGGCTGCAAGGTCGCCCCGAGCCAAGCGGTCGCCGGGACTGACAGTTCGCCAGATCGCATGGCCGCGCTTCGCAAAGACGAATTCGACGGGGCAGACGCCCGGAGGGCGCTCAGATCGCCCCGAGATAATACCCGATAGCCTCTGCCAGTTCGGTTTCCTCGTAACCGAAATGAGAGCGCACGACTTCCTCGAGCTTTCGAAATATGACCGCGGCCTGAACGAAATTTTCCTCCCGCGGATCCTCCGCCAGTGTGTTCGCGGCTCGACCGAGGCGGACGATCAGTTCATGGACCACCTCGTGCTCTGCCATCAATTTGGCCACGACCTCGCGGAAAACGCCTCCACCCGCAGCCTCGATCCGGGGGAACATGTCGGCGCTTTCGATGTCGTGATGAAACTTCAGCACCTGGCATTCCCGCCCGCAAAGCGATCCGAACGCGCGGAAATTCTCGGCCATATCGAGTGAAAGCACGATACGCTGCAGGTGCTCAGGCGGTGTCTCGCCCGCTTCGATCCGCTCAAGGACCGCCCCGATCTGCGCGATTTCCATCAGGTAGTGACGGTGAATAGCCGCCAGCTGCCGCCCCTGGCGACGGTGTGTGTCCGTTGCCGCAGGCACGCGCGGAGCTGCGGGCCGTGCAGCCTCGTCGAGCTCGAGATCATCCAGCAACCGGGTCGAAAGGTCAGTCATGCTGGACAAGAAAGGCCTTGCACAGCCCAAGTCAAGCCAATCCACCCTCGCTCGAAACTCACGTTCGGTGGCTTGGTCGACGCCGTGGCACGTCGGCTCCTCACGTATTGCCCGTTCGTCGTGATCACGATCAGGTCCTCCGATGCCTCATCGATCCGTAGCCGAAGCGAACGGGACGATCATGGCGAAGGCAGCCCTTGGCCTCAAGCCAATCGGGCACACTGCACCATGGCATCTGACCTCGCCTGGATCCACACCAAGCGCGGCAACACCCTACTGACCAGCCAGGCGGAAAACGCGCTCGAAGAAGCCTCCGAGGATCATAGGCACCACGGTGATGACCGGCACCTTGGCTTTCTCTGCGGCAGGATCGGTTATCCGAACACTATTCGCGTCGTTAGCGGCAGTGAGTTCATCTTCCGAGATATGGATTTCTGGGCTGACGCCAACGACGTCAAGCTGGACTTCTCTCGACCAGGGAAGCCGACGGAGAACGGCTTCATCGAGGCGTTCGACAGCAAGCTCCGGTCAGAATGTCTGAACGCGCATTCGTTCTCCCCGGCCTTGATCCTCGAGGTATCCATGGATCGGTGGCATGGCTCGACCGGGCGTGCTGAATGAAATGAGCTCGAACAACGAAAAGGCCTCCCCACCATATTGGTGAGAAGGCCCACTTCTTCGGCACAGATCCCGGCTTATGCGCCGGTTACTTCGACGGTCTCGTCGTCGGCAAGCTGCTGCGAAGCGTCGAAGTTGAAGCCGGAGGCATCTTCAACTTCCTGCTCGCTCATGGTCTCGACGATGAGTGCATCGTCTTCGATCGTGACGCGCTCCATCGGCACGGGCACTTCCTTTGCGCCGAGGCCGAGGAAACCGCCACTGCTGAGGACCAGAACTGCCGAGCCATTGTCATCGACGATACCTGCGGGACGCCCAAGGTTTTCACCATCCGAGGTGAGCACGTCCTTGTTCATCAGTTCGCCGACCGTGATCGACATGGTGTTGGCGCTGGCAGCTTCTTCCGTGGCGGATGCGTCCGAACCTTCTGCCTGCTGCGTGTCGGCTTCGTCGGCCTCTTGGCCAGCGTTCGACTGCGCCTGATCTTCGTCGGACTGGGCCTGATCTTCACTCTGAGCCGAGAGACGCTGCTCGCGCTCTTCCGCGGTTTCGATGACCACGTTTGCCTCACCACCCTGGCGGAGGTCGACCGTGGGTTCATTGGCCATCACCACCGAGATGCGGGGCTGGGCTTCATCATAGGCCACCGACGCATCACCACCTTCGATGTTGACCTCGGCATCGCCTTCCGCCTGCTGGATGTCGACCTGCGGCTCCGAGCTGTCCACGGCGGTGTCGCCCTCAACGCTCTGAGTGTCGTTCGTGTCAGCGTCGGTCGTTTCGGTATCGTCCGCGGTTTCACCGGCATCCACGCCGAGATCGACGTCGAGTTCCGGGTCGGCCTGGGCCACCGAGATCGTCGGTTCACCCTGCTCGACCTGGACCTGGGGGTCGTCGGTCGAGATCTGCACCTCGGGATCGGAGCTGAGGATGTAGACGTCCGGCGCCGGAATATCGACCCGAACGACGATCTCGGGGATCTCGACTTCGATGTTCGGTTGCTTCTGCGCGATCTGGATGTCCAGCGGGCTCTCGTTGACGGTGACGCGGGGCAGTTGCTTCATCACGGTGACGTTGGGCGCGGGGACCTGAACGTCGACATCGGGATCGGGGACGACGACGCGCGCCTGACCCTCGATGGTCGCGCTTTCCGAGAGGTTCACCTCTTCGGATACCGTCTCGCTTTCCTCAGCCTCGGCCTCGGCCGTCGCGGTGTCTTCGTCCGTTGCAGTCTCGTCGGCGTCTTCGGCAAGCGTGTCCGAGATCATCGCGCATTCTTCGGCGTTGTCATTTTCGACGGCGGTCGTGACATCCGACATCGGGACCATTCCGGGAAGCTCGTCGCTCCGGACTGCCTCCACGAGCGCTTGGCATTCAGCGCTTTTGCCGCGGAGATCCTCGTCCGACATACCCTCAAGGGTTTGGGCAGAGACGAAGCCCGCAAGCGGGAAGGAAAGCGCAGTGCTCAGCATAAGAGTGCGTGTGGCAGTCTTCATAAAACTCGTTCCAATTTTGCTTAGATGATGGCCATCCTTTTGGCGGCCGCCTGAGAAAAGAACACTGCGGGACATGATGAGTTCCTTGTTGAAACGTCATGAACTCGGTGCTCCCCTCAGCAGCCACCTCGGCGTGACCTGCAATCGGATGCTTGGAAACGGCGCTGGAAAGTGACCAGGCGCGATGGATTGACAGCAGGCAGGAACAGCTTTTCCAGGGCTTGCAAAGGCCGGGGAGAGGGCGGCGCCCTAGTTACATTTTGCGCAGCCATCGCCGCTTCGGCCCATAAGGCAAAGACTGCGAATCTAGACGGTCGTGTGGCAGAAAGCCAAGGCAAGAGCGGGGCGCTATGTACAGATAACATCTGCCAGACAGGGCGCACCAGAACGACGGCCATGCGTCGGAAACGGACTCCGGCCCTGCCGCCGACGCCGACGCAACCGGCCCTGACCTGCCGTTCGGCCCTTGCCCGATCACCGCGGTGCAGCTTCACCAGACCGGCCATTCATGCATCGCGCAGCATTTTCGGAGGATGATCGCGCAGCATTTTCGGAGGATGAAGGTCGGCAGGGCGGACAATTGGGCATTCGCTGCAGTTGGCAAAAAGTCTGCAGACGTAGGGTAGCCTCATGCGGCGACGTCTCCTCCCGGCCACGAGCGGCCTTTTTCAGGTCAAGGAGTGGCAAGGATGCTTCAGAGCGCCATCTACCGACAGAGGCGGACCCCGCCTTCTAGCAGGGGCGCCCGCGAAAGGACACGTGATGGATTTCTCAGAGATGTTCTACCAGGGCTGGGAGGGGATCGTGCGCACGATCATCGTGGGCGCTCTGGCCTATACCACGCTCGTGGCATCCCTCCGGGTCACGGGGAACCGGACGCTGTCGAAACTGAACGCTTTCGACCTGGTGGTCACTGTCGCACTCGGCTCCGTCCTGGCGACGATACTGCTGTCGGAGGGGGTGGCGCTCGCCGAGGGCGTGACGGCGCTGCTTCTGCTGATCGGGCTGCAGTACGTCGTGGCGATGCTGTCGGTGAAGAGCCGTGGCTTCGCCAAGCTGGTGCGATCCGAACCGCGGCTCCTGTTGCGCGATGGCGAGCCGCTGCCGCAGGCAATGCATGCGGCGCGCGTCACCCGTGACGAACTCGACACGGTGATGCGAACTTCGGGCTACACGGACCGTTCGACGATCTCCTCCATCATCCTGGAGGCGGACGGCTCGTTTTCGGTTGTCGGTACAGGCCACAAGGCAAGCGAGCGGGTCGAGGTCGCCACGGCCTCCACGTAGCCGCTTTTCCCCCTGATCCGCTTCCGGCCCTTTCCGAACATTCGCTCCAGGCGCAGCGTATGACCGAAGGCAAATGGCGCGCCATGGCTCACCGGCGGCCCTGCACGCCGTGCTTGCGGGCCTGCCATTCACCATCGCCGAGACACTTGATGCCGGTGCTGTCTGTCACCCGGCAGGGCATTTCGAAGAAATGTCCCGAGAGGGCACGAGCAGGTTGAGCGGGCCATCGGCGCGGCGACACGGGATCTGCACCGCCAGGGTTTTCTGCCGGCGGCAGAGCGTAGATGCGTCCGGAACGGGTCAGTCGAGCCCTGCTTGCTGCAAGAGACCGGCGACCATCCCTGAGGTCTGTCGCAGGGGGAGCCCGAACAGAACCTTGATCCCCTCTTGATGGTGTGGACGCCCCCTCACGGCATCGCTGTGCCAAGGTAGCGGTGTCGAAATTCGCTACGAGGAGGAAGCGTCCATGGAGAAGGTTAGCA